>ERZ1046367.2073-NODE-2073-length-10854-cov-4.521808_pt1 | contig 10854 bp, 7 predicted proteins | sample MGYA00383091_ERZ1046367 | MGnify/ENA primary metagenome ERZ1046367 (study PRJEB29581, sample SAMEA5548361) | metagenome | biome: marine; feature: coastal; material: water | depth 50 m | study: Short-term variability in the microbial, nano- and picoplankton... | reverse complement strand
TGACTGTTGGAGATGGAATTGATTTTGCCAAAAAACTTGCTAATGAAATTGGTACACCAGTGGATCGTTTAGTGAGACAGTTGGCTGACTCAGGCGTGAACAAATCAGCAACTGATTCTATTTCGCAAGACGAAAAGGAATCTTTATTAGGTTATTTGAAGAAACAGCATGGCGATGATTCAGCAGCTAAGCCTAGTAAATTAACGCTTAACCGTAAAACTAAGTCAACTTTGACTATGGGACACGGCTCTAAGGCTAAATCGGTTAATGTCGAAGTGCGCAAAAAACGTACTTATGTTAAACGCAGTGAATTGGAAGAGCAGCAAATAGCTGAAGCAGCAGCAAAAGTAGAGGCGGAAGCTACAGCAAAAGCAGAAGCAGAAGCCGCAGCAAAAGCTGAATTAGCAGCTAAAGAAGCTGAAAATGCACGTGCTGTAGCCGCTGCAAAAGCAGAAGCAGAAGCAGAGCGTAAAGCCGAAGCTAAAGCAGAAGCAGCAGAAAAAGCTAAACAAGCCGCAGCCGAAAAAGCGAAAAATGCTGATAAAGCACCAGTGGTTAAAGTTGAAGAAAGCGAAGAAGCTAAGAAACTTCGTTTAGTGCAAGAAAAAGAAGCAGCAGCAAAAATTGCCGCAGAAGCAGCAGAAGCTGCAGAAGCCGCGAGAAAGTTAGCTGAAGAAAATGAAGCACGCTGGAAAACACAAGAAGAAGAGCGTAAAGCAAAAGAAAAAGAAGTGGTACATGTTACTTCTTCTAAATATGCTCAGGAAGCAGAAGATAAAGTTGATGCTGCTGATGAAGGCGCTGGTCGTCGTCGTAAAAAGAAAAAAGCTCCACAAGATAGAAACGCTCGTGGTGCCCGTTCAGGTAAAGGTCGCAAAGCAACCTTATCAGCGCCACAAAGTTTGAAGCATGGTTTTACTAAGCCAGTTGAAACTAAAGTACAAGATATTCGCATTGGCGAAACAATCTCTGTTGCAGAATTAGCTAATAAAATGGCTAAAAAAGGTGCAGAAGTTGTTAAAGCAATGTTTAAGATGGGTGCTATGGCAACTATCAACCAAGTGATTGACCAAGAAACAGCGGCATTAGTCGCTGAAGAAATGGGCTTTGAAGTGGTGCTTGTTAAAGAAAATGCGCTCGAAGAAGCGGTTTTAGCAGACCGTGGTACTGCTGGTGATGAAATAACGCGTGCACCAGTAGTCACTATCATGGGCCATGTTGATCATGGTAAAACATCACTACTTGATCATATTCGTGAAGCGAAAGTTGCAGACGGTGAAGCGGGTGGTATTACCCAGCATATTGGTGCTTATCATGTAGAAACAGGTCACGGTATGATCACTTTCTTAGATACTCCAGGACATGCTGCGTTTACGGCAATGCGTTCACGTGGTGCGAAAGCAACTGATATCGTTATTATTGTGGTTGCCGCTGATGATGGTGTTATGCCGCAAACTATTGAAGCTATTCAGCATGCGAAAGCCTCAGAAGCGCCAATCATTATTGCTGTTAACAAAATGGATAAGGAAACGGCCGATCCAGATCGCGTTAAAACTGAGCTTTCTCAGCACGACGTTATCCCAGAAGATTGGGGTGGAGACGTTCAATTCTGTCACGTTTCAGCGAAAACTGGTTTAGGTATAGATGAGCTACTAGATTCAATTTTATTACAATCAGAAGTATTAGAGCTTACTGCTATTGTAGATAAAATGGCCAGTGGTGTTGTGGTTGAGTCTAAACTTGATAAAGGTCGTGGACCAGTAGCAACAGTATTAGTACAAGAAGGTACTTTAAAACAGGGTGATATCGTACTTTGTGGTCTAGAGTATGGACGTGTTCGTGCTATGCGTGATGAAAATGGTAAAACCATTCAATTAGCAGGCCCGTCAATTCCAGTAGAGATCCTTGGTTTAAGTGGTGTACCGCAATCAGGTGATGAAGCCACGGTGGTAAAAGATGAGAAGAAAGCGCGTGAAGTTGCTTTATATCGTCAAGGTAAATTCCGTGATGTTAAACTGGCTCGTCAGCAAAAATCTAAACTTGAAAACATGTTTGCTAACATGAGCGAAGGTGAAGTATCAGAAGTTAACGTAGTACTTAAATCTGATGTTCAAGGTTCACTTGAGGCCATTTCAGATTCACTATTGAAACTTTCAACTGATGAAGTTAAAGTGAAAATTGTTGGCTCGGGTGTTGGTGGTATCACTGAAACAGATGCAACCTTAGCTGCTGCTTCAAATGCGATTGTTGTTGGTTTCAACGTACGTGCCGATGCCGCTGCGCGTAAAGTGATAGAAACTGAAAACATTGATTTACGTTACTATAGCGTAATCTACGCCTTGATTGACGAAGTTAAACAGGCAATGAGCGGTATGCTAGCGCCTGAATTTAAACAAGAAATCATTGGTCTTGCCCAAGTACGTGATGTCTTTAAATCACCTAAAATTGGCGCTATCGCTGGTTGTATGGTTACTGAAGGTACTATCAAGCGTAGTGCGCCAATTCGTGTATTACGTGAAAACGTGGTTATCTACGAAGGTGAGCTTGAATCACTACGTCGCTTTAAAGACGATGTTCAAGAAGTTCGTAACGGTACCGAATGTGGTATCGGTGTGAAGAACTATAATGATGTTCGTGTTGGTGACCAAATCGAAGTATTTGAGACCGTAGAGATTAAACGAACATTGTAACTATCACCTCATTGCTAGTAGGCTCAACTACGGTGTTGGAAGTACTCATTGACTAGTGTCAACTCCGTGCTTCCGCCTTGTATTTGAACCAACTAGCTTCGAGCTAATAGTTAAATAATAATATGAAAGGGGCTGATGTCCCTTTTTTGTTAATAGATTATTAAGTTACAAGAGAAAAATTATGGCTAGAGAATATGCCCGTACTGACCGAGTTGGTCAGCAAATCCAAAAAGAAATCGCCGTTATTTTAATGCGCGAAATTAAAGATCCACGTTTGAGTATGACCACAGTATCGGCCGTCGAAGTGACTCGTGATTTAGCGTATGCAAAAATATTTGTGACGTTTTTTAATGACAATGCTGATGAAATTAAAGCATCCCTTGAAGTACTCGCTGAAGCTGAAGGTTATATTCGCTCATTATTAGGGAAACGCTTACGCGCGCGAATTATGCCGCATTTACGTTTTGTTTATGATAAGTCTATGGCGGAGGGTGTTCGTATGAGCGCTTTAGTCGACCAAGCGGTTGCCAGTGATAAATCAGATGATGACAGCGAAGCAACTGATAGCGAAAAGAGCGAATAGCATATGGCGAAGCGTAGAAAAGGTCGCCCAATTAATGGCGTTTTATTATTAGATAAGCCCTATGAAATGTCATCAAATCATGCACTTCAAGCAGTAAAACGTATTTACTTTGCCCAAAAAGCTGGCCATACCGGTGCGTTAGATCCGCTTGCAACGGGCATGATACCAATCTGTTTAGGTGAAGGAACTAAGTTTTCACAGTTCTTACTCGATACGGATAAAACTTATCAAGTAACGGCAAAGTTAGGTATTCGTACTACCACCAGTGATGCTGATGGCGAAGTAGTGAGTGAAAAGCCGGTTGATATTTCTGATGAACAATTAGCCTCTGCACTTGATAGCTTTCGTGGTACGACTAAGCAAGTACCATCAATGTATTCAGCACTTAAATACCAAGGTCAACCCTTATATAAATATGCCCGTGAAGGCATCGAAGTACCGCGCAAAGCGCGTGATATTACCGTGTTTTCTCTAGAGCTATTGCGTTTTGAAGATGATGAAGTTGAGTTAAAAATTCATGTTTCAAAAGGAACCTACATTCGTACCATCGTTGATGATTTAGGTGAACTGTTAGGTTGCGGGGCGCATGTTGCCGATCTTAGGCGCTTAGCCGTAGGCAGTTACCCTATTGACAAAATGGTCACATTAGCTCAATTAGAAGCGCTATTAGAGCAGGCAAAATCACAAGATATCACACCATCAGAGTTGCTTGATCCATTATTACTCCCTATGCAAAGTGCTGTTGAAGGAATGCCAGCGGTTTATGTCGATGATATGTCAGCTAACTTTTTACGTCATGGTAACCCTGTGCAAGCATATAAAGCACCAATGGAGGGTAGTGTTCAGGTTTATGTTGGAGAAGATGAAAACGACGACTCTGCTGAGTTTATCGGCGTTGGTGTTATGAATGACGATGGTCAAGTAGCACCCAAGCGCATTGTGGTTGTTTAGCTATAAATAGAGCCGTATATCCCTACAAAAGGCGGCAATATTGTCGCCTTTTTTATATCTTTAATAGCCGTTAGTGAAGTTTATACCTAGTGAGTAATTTATTGGCTTTAATTAACTGAGCCAAATGCGTTTTTCTAGTTGCATTTTAGCTGCGCCCTGATAGAATACGCGCTCTTTCGTTACCTTGGCTGAATTAGTGTTTGGCTCAGGTAGATTTTAATTAACTTAAAAAGTTTGTTTAATCAGATGTTTAGGTTTAAACACTAAGGATTTATTATGTCTTTAAATGCTACAGAAAAAGCAGCAATCGTTGCAGAATACGCTCAAAAAGAAGGTGATACAGGTTCACCAGAAGTACAAGTTGCTTTGTTAACTACACAAATCAACCACTTACAAGGTCACTTCAAAGAGCACATCCATGATCACCATTCACGTCGTGGTTTATTACGCATGGTTGCACAACGTCGTAAGTTACTTGATTACTTAAAAGGCAAAAACGTTGATCGTTACTCTGCTTTAATCGGTAAGTTAGGTCTACGTCGTTAATAGTTCGTTTTAATCGAATTATTAAAAAAAGGAGCCATTTGGCTCCTTTTTGCTTTTCTGCGGTTTAATTTTTTATAAACGCCTGATACCAATTTCACTAAATTATTGCCCACTTGTGCTGGTTAAAATACTCCATGGCGTCGTTGATCTCACTCCCAATAGCCAGCTATTGCTCAATTGAGTGCCTTACCCTGGTTTATTTTTCCTACGCATAACAAGATCACAAACTTAATGAAACTGGTATAACGAAAAACAATATCAGTTACTCAATTAATGTATCCATTAGGGCGATTAAATGATCTTTTTTGTTGCCTGATGAGCATAACTAGGCATTGGTGCTAGCAAATAGCGCTCAGGTCAGTATAATATGCGTGCTTAATTTTTTCGCTGTCTATTTTGGCGATATTTTAAGCACAAATTTTAAAGAAAATAATCAATCAAACTGTATAATTTTTTGTTCTACTTAAACTAGCACTGTAACGTATAAGTGAATAAATAATTGTACAGATTGATTAGAGTAATCAATAAGTTAAAAATTAAGGAAACATAGTAGATGTTAAATCCAATCACTAAAAAATTTCAATTCGGTCAACATACCGTAACGCTTGAAACGGGCGCAATTGCTCGTCAAGCCTCTGCTGCTGTAATGGCTAGCATGGACGATACTTGTGTACTAGTGTCAGTTGTGGCGAAAAAAGAAGCTAAAGAAGGCCAAGATTTTTTCCCATTAACCGTTAACTACCAAGAGCGTACTTACGCTGCCGGTAAAATTCCAGGTAGTTTCTTCAAGCGTGAAGGTCGTCCTTCTGAAGAAGAAACATTAATTGCACGTTTAATTGACCGTCCAATTCGTCCATTATTCCCTGAAGGTTTCACTAACGAAGTACAAGTTATTATCACTGTTGTTTCAGTTAACCCTGAAATTGCCCCTGATATTATTTCATTAATCGGTACTTCAGCTGCTTTAGCAATTGCCGGTGTGCCATTTAGCGGTCCAGTTGGCGCAGCACGTGTTGGTTACACTGATGGTCAATACATCCTTAACCCTCTACAATCTGAATTACCAGCAAGTCAGTTAGACTTAGTAGTTTCAGGTACCGATTCTGCCGTGTTAATGGTTGAGTCTGAAGCTGATGTATTATCTGAAGAAGTAATGCTTGGTGCAGTAGTATATGGTCATGAACAAATGCAAGTAGCAGTAGATGCTATTAAAGAATTTAAAACTGAAGTAAACACTCCTGCATGGGAATGGACTGCTCCAGAGAAAAATGCTGAATTAGTTGCTAAAATTGCTGAATTATCAGAAGCACAAGTAAACGAAGCTTACCAAATTACTGAAAAAGCCGTTCGTTATGAAAAAATTGCTGAAATCCGTAACGGTGTTGTTGAACAGTTATTAGCCGCTGATGCAGAGCTAAATGTTCAAGAAGCAAAAGATTTATTCCACGACCTGGAAAAAACTGTTGTTCGTGGCCGTATTACTCAAGGCTCTCCACGTATTGATGGTCGTGATCCAGAATCAATTCGTGCCTTAGACGTAATGACGGGTGTATTACCACGTACTCATGGTTCATCTGTATTTACCCGTGGTGAAACACAAGCATTAGTGACTGCTACCTTAGGTACACAACGTGACGCACAACGTCTTGATACTATTATGGGTGAGAAAACTGACGCATTTATGCTTCATTATAACTTCCCTCCATACTGTGTTGGTGAAACTGGTTTTGTTGGCAGCCCTAAGCGTCGTGAAATTGGTCATGGTCGTTTAGCAAAACGCGGCATGTTAGCGGTAATGCCAACTGTTGAAGAATTCCCGTACGCTGTACGTGTTGTTTCTGAAATTACTGAATCTAATGGTTCATCTTCAATGGCTTCTGTTTGTGGTACTTCATTAGCGCTTATGGATGCTGGTGTACCAATTAAAGCCTCTGTTGCAGGTATTGCAATGGGCCTAGTTAAAGAAGGCGAAAACTTTGTTGTTCTTTCTGACATCTTAGGTGATGAAGATCACTTAGGTGACATGGACTTTAAAGTAGCGGGTACTACTGGTGGTATTACTGCATTGCAAATGGATATCAAGATTGAAGGTATCACACAAGAAATTATGCAGATTGCTTTAAACCAAGCAAAAGCAGCACGTACTCACATTTTATCTGTAATGGATGAAGCGATTGCCGGTCACAGAGAAGAGATCTCTGAGTTCGCACCACGCATTCACACCATGAAAGTTAACCAAGATAAAATTCGTGACATCATCGGTAAAGGCGGCGCAACTATCCGTCAATTGACTGAAGAAACGGGCACTACGATTGAAATTGATGATGACGGTACCGTTAAAATTGCTGCAACGTCTGGCGAGCAAGCTGAAGATGCCATTAACCGCATTAAAGCATTAACCGCAGAAATTGAAGTAGGTACCCTTTACACTGGTAAAGTTGTTCGTATCGTTGATTTCGGTGCTTTCGTTAATGTATTACCAGGTAAAGATGGTTTAGTACATATTTCACAAATCTCTGAAGAGCGTGTTAACAACGTAAGTGACGTGCTTAAAGAAGGTCAAGAAGTGAAAGTTAAAGTACTAGAAGTTGACCGTCAAGGCCGTGTACGTTTAAGTATCAAGGAAGCGATTGAAAAGCCAGCTGAAGAAGCACCCGCTGCTGAGTAATTTTTGCTGAATATGCACGTAACGGTGTAATTAGTTGAAAAAGGAGCCTAATGGCTCCTTTTTTCTTGTGTTATTCGCTGTAAATTAACGTACAATCGAAAAATAGTTTTCCATTTATGTTTATCTTTTCTAAGGCAGTTTAGTGACTTCATCTTTTAATAAATTCACACTGATATCTTTTATTTGTGTGGTACTACTGGCACAAGGCTGTGCAACATCAACTGGTGCAAGTAATCGTTCAAAGTCTGTTGGGCTAGAGCAATTAATTATTGCAGAGCCTGCACCTGTTAACTTTAAGAGTGAAATTGCCATTGCCCGCTATTCTGATTTCCTTAATCGGGCAAAGTTAACCGATGAGCAAAGTGCTAAAATTTTATTTGACCGTGGCGTGCTTTACGACAGTGTTGGTTTACGTACTTTAGCACGAATAGACTTTACCCAAGCATTGCAACTTAACAATAAGCTTGCTGATGCTTATAATTTTTTAGGCATTTATTTAACGCAAATACGTGAATTCTCCCAGGCTTACGAAAAATTTGATTCAGTATTAGATCTAGAGCCAAGCCATGAATATGCCTATTTGAATCGTGGTATTGCCCTTTATTATGGCGATAGACCTGAATTAGCGATGGAAGATTTTGAGGTGTTCACTCAAAAACATAATGATGATCCTTACCGATTATTGTGGCTTTATCTTGCTCAATATCAAATCAACCCTGAAAGCGCTAAGAACAATTTAACCCAAAAGGCCACCATGGTTGATGAGACAAACTGGGCTAAGCAAGTTATTCGCTTATATTTAGGTGAAATAAGCCAAGAAAACTTCATTAGTGGTTTAGCGCGCGGTGTTAACTCCAATAAAGCATTAACCGATAGGCTATGTGAAGCTTATTTTTACTTAGGTAAATATAACCAAATGCAAGGCTACAAAGGTGCTGCTATGAATTTCTTTAAGCTTTCTATCAGTACTAATGTTTACGAATTTGTTGAGCACAGGTATGCAAAGTTAGAGTTAGACTTAATGCGTATTAAAAAATTGTCAGTAACAGAAGTAAAAAATCCAAGTTAACCCTTAACTCATGGCATTACACTCAAACTATCAATGGATCAGAGTGGCTTTGTTGACATGTATGTTAATGGCAGTGCCTCCAAGCTCATTTTTTTTAGCACAATACTTAACTAAACAAATAGTCACTGGTGAGCATACTCAAGCTCAGCTTGATTTTGCCTTAAAACAAAACAATGAAGCAGCCTTGTTATATGCTTGGCAACAGACAAAAAAGCCTAGCAGATCGTGGTTGTTGTTGGCAAAAAAACTAGCGAAGACACACTCAGAAGCGGCATATCAATTAGCACTCTTTTATCAAACTCGTCACTCAATGACTCAAGCTGTTACTTGGTATCAACAGGCTATCAGGCTTAAATATCCCCCTGCATTTGTCGCTTTAGCTCAGCTCTATTTTGAACAAGATAACTTACTCCAAGCCGATGAGGTATTAGCAATCCTACCCAAAGGTTATACTGAATCTACTGCTATAGCGGTACAAGCGCTGAAAATTAATTTGGCACTAAATCGAGGTCATATCAACGTTGTTAGGCAAAGTGTTGCTGAGTTTGGTAAGTCCTTTGAAAGTAATCCTCAAGGACGCTTGTTATTGGCACAAATTAATAAATATCAGGTACTCAGTGTTAAAGCTAATAATAGTCAAATACCTGCTTGTAATAATAGTATTCAACTTTTCGCCACGAGTTTTTCTCATTTGCAACGCCTTGAGTATTTAATAAAAGGTGTTGAGCAATACGCCTTAAATCAATATGTTTGCTTTTCGCCTGTGCGTTATATTGCAATAAATGCATTAGCTTGCACTGCTGAGTCAACACAAGCAATACAATGTAATGAACAACACTGGCAACACTTAGCAGAAAGAACCAACACCCGTTTTGTCGGGGCACTCTTACCTCAGGGGGGGGCAAATGTTCACTTTGGCGCGCTGTATATTGATGCTAATGATGATATTGATGTTTTTGTCCATGAAATTAGTCATCTTTTAGGCTTTGTTGATGAATACCCCTTAGCTAAAGCTCATGGAGCTTGTGCAGGTATTCAACAGCAAGCCTTTTCAGAAAATATTGCTGTTTTAGCAAATACCTACCAAGGAAATCGAGCTGACATTAGGGCAAAAGTGTTACAACAATTAGCTTGGGGTAAACAGATTAAAAAAAGCACGCCAATTTTGCAGTTAATTAAGGGGCACTCTTTACTTGTTCAGCAGTGGAAATTAGGCACACCTAAACAATTTGAGCATGAAATTGGTGTTTTTAATGCCCAAACCTGCGCTAACTCTTCGAATGATACTCTAAGCGAAGAATCTCGATTTAAAGCTTATAAACCCCTAGTGAAACCAACAAAAATGCAATTTTTTTCACTGGATTTCCCTAAAGAATATGCCTCATTTTTGCAGAAAGAATCGTTTGAATTTTTAATGCCAAGCTTTCATTACAATATTGCTTTAGCACAATTTCAACAGGGTAATCTCGAGCAAGCTAAATATTGGCTGAAGCAAGCTGCAATGTGGGAAAGTGAGCAGGGTAGGCGAGAAAAAATTTTACAAGGTAACTTCTAATTACCTTGTAAGTAGTAATATTGGTTATTTATGCCGTACTGCCTGTATTAGTAACTGTCAACACAGTACATAAAGAAGCTGACTTTGCGGAAATAAAGCGTGTGTTTTCATCTTTATTAGAAGCAGATTCACTTTTCACGGGCGGTGTTACATGCCCTCCTTGAATAACCACTGCCACTGGCCACATAGTGTAACTTTCTAAATATTTATTTTGATCAGCTAATGCTTTAGATTCCCTGTTTAACAATTGACTGTTTGCACTTTGATTGTTCTTTGTTTTTGAAAACCAAGAATATAATGCCATACCATTCCTCCTTTGAACTAGCTAACACTTAAACATAATAGTCTATAATTGCTAAAAAATCTTGAATATTACCTATTGGTTGTAGTTTATTTTAATTTTAAAATACTAAGTAGCTAATTCATAAGCTAACTATAGGGTATAATCATCAAAATTATGAGGTGATTATTTTAGAAATTATATTAATGAATCGTTTTGACGTAAAAAAATTTCGACAGCAATTTCCACTACTTTGTCGCAATAGCCAAACTAGTGGCGTGCCTTTTCCGGAAAACGCTGTTGAAGATGCTAGCACTTTTGTTTACTTTGATAACGGCGCAACCACGCAAAAACCAAACTGTGTAATTGATAGCTATCAATTATTTTATCAAACATATAATGCTAATGTGCACCGAGCATCTCATGCACTAAGCGCTAAAGCTACCTCTACTTTTGAACAAGTAAGGGGTAAAGTTAAAGATTTTATTAACGCTAAATCAATAAATGAAATT
>ERZ1046367.2061-NODE-2061-length-10879-cov-7.358740_pt1 | contig 10879 bp, 10 predicted proteins | sample MGYA00383091_ERZ1046367 | MGnify/ENA primary metagenome ERZ1046367 (study PRJEB29581, sample SAMEA5548361) | metagenome | biome: marine; feature: coastal; material: water | depth 50 m | study: Short-term variability in the microbial, nano- and picoplankton... | reverse complement strand
CAATGATTGTTGCATTCCGTTATCAATATTCCAATCGTGAAATCATTCCTTATGTGATTGCTACATTGAATTGCATTCTGGCATTTTTGCTGTTGTTACTAATCGGCTGGTCAAATCCTCTAGATCTACAGGGTGTGATTCCTCTTGAAGGCAGGGGGCTGAATCCTCTTTTGCAACATCCTGCCATGGCGATTCATCCACCGGCTTTGTATCTGGGATTTATCGGATTTAGTGTGCCATTTGCTTTTGCAATGGGAGGATTAATCCTCGGAAAAATGGATAACGAATGGGTCATGACTACACGGCGTTGGACACTAACTGCTTGGTATTTTCTCTCAGCAGGACTCATATTAGGTGGGCAATGGGCCTATGAAGAATTGGGATGGGGAGGATTTTGGGCTTGGGATCCGGTGGAAAACGCAGCCTTAATGCCGTGGTTGACTGGGACAGCTTTTTTGCACTCAGTGATGATTCAGGAAAAGCGTAATATGCTGAAAATATGGAATGTGGTATTGATCATTCTCACTTTTGGACTGACCATAGTTGGCACATTCCTGACACGTTCCGGAATCATTAATTCGGTTCATGCGTTTACCAAATCAGAAATCGGTCCGGCGTTTTTGATCTTTCTTGCTTTCATACTGGTCATTGGTTTTTCCCTGCTTTTCAAGCGCATAAATATGTTGGAATCAGAACACAAAATTGATTCAATCCTCTGCCGCGAGAATGTTTTTTTGGCACAGAATGTTCTTCTTGTAGGAATAGCGTTCACTGTATTACTCGGCACAACATTCCCTCTGCTGGCGGAAGCAGTGCGGGGGACTAAACTTTCCATTCAGGCACCATTTTTTAACACCATCATAGCACCAATGGGCTATTTGCTGTTGCTGCTGATGGGAATTGGGACTTTGATTGCGTGGAGAAAATCAAGTTGGGAAGGACTCCTGCGGAATTTTAGGAACCCGTTGATTTTGGCCACAGCAGGCACGGTGTTTTTGGCGTGGTTTTTGTCAGACAGAGATTTACTCTGGAGTGTTCATACGATATTCTGGCTGGCGATTTTTGTGACATCTACCATCGTTTTAGAAATCGCAAATGCGGTGCAAGTAAAAAGCAACCAGACAAAAAGTAATATTATAATGGGATTATTTTATGTCATTACAAATAACCCAAGACGTTACGGAGGTTTGCTGATTCACTTTGGAGTAGTGTTGATGTTTTTAGGTTTTGCCGGGGCTTTTTTCAAAGTGGAACGTAACATGACTCTTGAGTCAGGAGTTTCCCAACAAATCGGTGAATATAGTTTAAAGTTCAAGCAGGTAGAAGAATTTATTGTCGGAAACGCCACTCACCGCGCAGCGATAGTGGAAGTCTTTGACAAACAAGGAAATCTACTTGAAGTGATGAAACCCGCAAAAAGTTTTTATCCCACACAACCACAGCCTCTGACTGAAGTTGCGATCCGGCGTTCTTTTCTAGAAGATCTCTATCTGATATTTTCTAGCGAAAACGGTGGAGAGCAGGATTCAGTTACACTACGTGTTTTTATCAATCCGCTGGTTGGCTGGGCCTGGATGGCGCTACCTGTTTTTACTCTGGGGGTGGGACTCAGTATGTCCTATAGACCAAAAAGTCTGGTAGCTAATGAAACAATTTTACGCGAACGTTATTTAGCAGCACAAGCAGCAAACTCCTAAAAAAATATCATGTGGACATCCTGGAAATTTTGGGCAGTTTGGGGTCTTATCTTCGGATTAATTGCGTTGCTTGCTTTTGGCTTTACGCGTGATCCAAAAAAAGTTCCGTCGCCTCTTGTTGGAAAACTTGCTCCTGATTTTGAAATTGCAGCCTTAAACGGTGATGTAAAAATACGTCTGAGCGACTTTAAAGGCAAACCTGTGCTGCTGAATTATTGGGCATCATGGTGTCAGGAATGCAAGGTGGAAGCTCATATTCTGGAAGCGTTTCACCAGAAATATGGTTCAGCAACTCAACAAATAAAAGTCATCGGTATTGCGGTTCAGGACACAGCAGGCAGGGCCAAAGATTTTGCGCGTATTTTTGGTAAGACATATTTTCTGGGTCTGGATGATGCTATTGGAAATATAGCCCTTGATTATGGAATTTATGGTGTGCCGGAGACATTTTTCATAGATCCGGCAGGTAAAATTTTCTATAAATATATAGGCGCAGTCAATGCGGAACTGCTGGAAAAAAAGTTTAAACCGTTTCTTTAAGAGAGACGGCAAAACTGTTTTTAGGGAATAACCCGCAGTCGCACACGGTAAGGTGATTCGGAACGCAAAACCTCCGGAAGGGTATCAAAACGTGCTTGATTTAAACCATTCAATACTGCGAGTTGAAATTTAACCGATTTTCCAGCCAGTGTCAAATTTTGTTCCACCACTTTGCCAGAACGGCTGATTCCGAGCTCTATCTGCAGTTCTAAACTTGGATCAAAACGCTGATGCGGATTAAAATGCGAGGAAAATTCCTGCCGTAACTCTTCGAGGAATGAAACTCTAGCCTGTTTTAAGCGTTGCTTTCGGATGAGTTTTTGTCCCATCCTGGTAACGATGTTGTTGCCAGCATCAGTTTTGTTGTCCTGAAGCATCAAGACAGCTTTCATTTGATCTACGTCTGCTTTAATTAAATGCTGAATTCGTGAATGGGCAAAGCGGAACTCAACTTTTAGAACGTCGTCAGGGAACTGCTCCGGCAGTGGAGGTAATGCAACCAGCCGTGTTGCTTCTAACGCCGCTTCACGCATCTTGTCGGAAACTTCTCCCAGACTGCTCACCTGATAATTACTCACAAGCCCATCTCTTCCTACAGTTGCCAGCACAAAAACCTCTCCTCCTTCTGGATTTGAGCCATTTAAATAATCTGAGGCGGGATGATTCCCCCAATAGTAACGCACTAACTGATGCCAGCGTTCAATGTATTTTTGATAGTCCCAATCGTAATTACTGAGCCGGTATTCCTGGTAATAGCGAATCGTTAATTCAGGACGTAAAAAGACAGAGGAATTTTTGCTTTTTTTGATATTAGAACTTTTATTTTTTACGGCAGGTAATTGCTTAGAATTATCTGTTTCTTTTGTGACTGCTGTCTCAGGAGTTGTGCTACTTTTCACAATTTGTAATTCTTCTTCTGGAATATCAAGTTTATCCAGTAACTCAAATTTGAGAATAAATTGCGGTGACAGCATAGCATCAGTTTCACTTGGACTCGCCTCCTTGAGATAATCCTCGTTGCCCACAAAACTTTTGCCGGAAAAAATCAACCATTCACCTTCATTAAAATTTGCGAGCCATGTATGTAGAGGCGTTCCAGGCAGTATCAGGGTTTTATAATCCAAGTCTGTGTAGGCATTATTCCAGGTTCCCATTGTTACCCTGAATTCCGGAATAGGCAGATTTTGTTCAGTATTTTCCGGAGGAAGTATCGCGAGTTCAAGTAGCAGATATGCTTTGCCGTTCTCGGTTGTATGCAGTGTCTGAACACGGCCGATCCAATCAGAGAAAACAAGATCTTTCAAGTTTTCCGCGAGAAATTTTTGACGCTTTTGCCTCAGTAAATATTTTTTTACTGAATTGGGAGATGCTTTGTATTGTGTGGCAAAATCTGCTAACGCGTTCATGATTGTTTGCTGTTTTTCCGGAATCATGGCCCTTAGTATTTCCGGAGCAAGATTTGTCCTACGCAAAGAATTTTCAAGCTGCTGACTCCAAGCGGCAGGTGATAAAACAAGACAGCAAAGAAGCAGCAATGTTTTTATAAATATTTTTCTAATTGGTCTTGTATCCATTAGTTAATTTTTTCTGTTTTTAATCTTACTCTGGAGTGATAATTGTTAATATGAAGCATAATTTGCTGTTGAAGTACATTATGCAGACAGTCACTGTTTTTCACCGTCTTTGTTAAACTGTACCAGAAATATATCCTTGCCACCGCTGTATTTTGCACCATCCATTTGACCTTCAGTATAACCTGTAACATATATTTGTCCTGCTCTACCTATTGCTAAAGCTAAGGGACGTTCGTTTTCCGGAGTACCAAACTGCCTCAGCCAGAGCAGTACGCCCGCGGAATCAAACTTTGCTAAAAACACATCTTCTTTACCTGAGTGAAGCTGATCTTCGAGGCTGCTATCTGTAAAACCACCGACCAGTAAATCACCTGCGGGAGTCCACGCGGCAACTGTGCTTTGTTCAGAATTCCGACCTTTCAAAATGTATGTCCACTGTTGTTTACCGGCAGAATTGTAATTTACGACAAACGCATCGTGCTTTTCTGTTTCGTCATCATCGGTACCCACGGTTTGAGGAAGGTTACCCACAACCGCTACAGCTTCTGCGTCCTTAGTTGCCAACGCGGTTGCTGATTCATCAAGTGCAGTTCCAAAAGACCTGCTCCAGAGTTTAGGACCCTGCTGGGAAATTTTAAGCAGGAAAATATCTGTGCCGCCTTTTGAATTTTTGCCATCCAGTGATAGCTTCATATTTCCGCTAATATACAGGCCATTTTCCGTATCGGCTGCAATTGCGCGGATATTGAGTCCAAGACTTAGTTCGGTACCCCAGCTTTTTTCACCGTTTTTACGAATTTTCAAGATATTGAAAGGGGTAGCAGCAGGAATGAAAATGTGACTGTCTTTATCCATTGCCAATCCATTTCCCGGAGCCTTCCCGGTGAGTTCAATTATTTTAGAAAATATTTTTTTACCGTCCATACTGTAAGCAGCACTGATCACAGCCGAACTGCCTTTTTCTTGAGCATAAGCACTCAAGCGAAGCTGAGTTGCTTCTTTTATCTGCAAAACTGCTGCCGTTACTGACCTTCCAAATCCAGCCTGCTGAATCCAATGCTGAAATCCGTTCGGGGAATATTTTGCTAAAAACAAATCTTTTTCATCACCGCTTTCATCAGCACTGGTTAGTCCTGCCAGATAGATATTACCTTCCAAACCAACAGCTAGGGCAAAACCGATATCATCACCGCTAGCCCCAATTTGCTGACTCCATGAAGTCCGGAATCCTGGTTTGCTTGTGATTTCTTTTTTTAAGGACACACCTTTTATGCTTTTAATTTTAGTGCTCAAGCGAATTTGATGAAATTTTTGTGCAGCATATATTCCTGCGGGAGATAAAACTATTTTTTTTAAATCACCTTTAAGCTCTAGTGGATTCATGCGTATACAGCGTTTGAAGTCACTCGTGCTGATCTGTATTGTTCCAGAACACTCTGTGTCTTTGGTATTCACACTGAGCGTCAAAGAATCCAGCGGTTTACTAAAAGATAAAGTTATTTTCGCGTTACGTTTCACTCTGCTGGCATTGTCTGTAGGTTCAACCGAAACAAGTATAGGAATCTTGAGCGAATTTGTTTCAGATTTTTCAACCGATACAACAACTGCTCCTCCGCATCCGAACAAAAAAAAAGTAAACTGAAATAAAACAAAAAGTACTGAAGCAGAAAATGTGAAGTTTAATTTTTCAAAATGAGACATGAGTCTTTTTAGTTCTGCAAAATTTAATATGGTTCCTTACTATGCGATTTTACTGTAAGCTTGTCAACGTTTGTAGCTGAGGAAAAAACTGTCTTCTAATGTGACTATTCTAAAGAAGAACAGATGATAACAATTGAAGGTCTATTACGCAAATAAATCGAACAAAATCCCTGTGTTTACGTTAAAAATATTTTACCTGCGGAGTTGGCTGTTATTCTGCTTAATATTGCTTCCTTCCCTAACTCTTCTTCATGCCGGAGAAGAAAATTCAGAACCAGTGCCGGCCGCAGAATCTCAACTTCTATTGTCTCTCTGGGAACAAGCACTTGAAAGTCAACTCTCTCAGCACCCATATTGGCTGAAGCTTTTACATTTTTATTCATTTGGAGAATCAATCGGCCAATGGAGTTTTAAAAGTGATGTGGAAAGTAGCGGTTTTTTCCTGTCCGCTAAAGGTAAAACAGATCCGCAAGCTGAACTTAAAGCTACTATAAAAGCGCTACTCGCTCCTTCAGTTGAGGATCCCAATCAACATGCTCGCTGCAAGTTTATTGCCCGTTTTAACTGGCTCCAGAGCAAACTCGATTTTCCAGAACTACCAAAACAGGAATGTCCACTTTTTGAACGTTGGGCAAATTTAAAAGAAGCTAGTGGAATAAGCATAGTCTTCGTCTCTGCTTATTTGAAAAATCCTGCGTCAATATTTGGACATTTACTCATCAAATTCAATTCAACCAACAGCCTTTTTGGTCACTCGCTCCTCAGTCCTACTTTGAATTACGGTGCAAAGATCACTCCCGGCGATAATCCGTTTAAGTATGCTTTAAACGGATTATTCGGAGGTTACGAAGGTAGTTTTACGGATGAACGTTTTTACAATTATAATCATATTTATGGAGAGAACGAATTACGCGATTTGTGGGAATATCCGCTTAATTTTACTATACAAGAACGGCAGCGTGTGACTTACCATGCATGGGAACTGCTGCAGAATATTAACTTTAATTATTATTTTTTTCTCGATAATTGTGCTTATCGAATGGCGGAACTGTTGGCAATGGCGTGGGGCGATGCTGGCAGGATCAATATTTCCGGGGCACTTTGGTCAGTTCCGTTGGATGTTGTCTTAAAATTGCAAAAGTTCAACAAAGGCAGTAGGCAGCAACCTTTACTGGGAATTCCGCTCTTGATACCATCAAGACAAAGAAAATTGCAGCAGAGGGTAGCTCAATTGAGTGAATTGGAACAAGATCAATTGAGGTCACTGATTGAAACAACGGATTATTTGGATTCAGAGAAATTTCTAAGTTTTCCGGAAAAATCACAGGCTCGAATTGTTGACGCTATGCTGGATTATCTGCAGTATGAAAAAAAGGGGAAGTTCACGTTGCTCCAGCAAAAGGAACTTAACAAACTGCTTCTTTTGCGCAGTTCTCTGCCGATTCTGGAGACTAAGGCGGATGCAAAGATTCCTCAAGCTCCTACGGAAGGTAATCCTCCAACGAGATTTCGATTTGGCACAATTTTCAATGCGTCTTTGGGGCCGGCGCTTGAAGTTGGAAGCTGGGGGAATTACCACGATTTGCTTGGAAATGAATCCGGCCACTTGCAAAATGCTGAAGTTGTAGGGTTAGATTTGCATCTGCAGATCCGAGAAAATTCGGTTGAAGTAACAGAATTCCAATTATTTAATATTCAAAATTACACTCTCAGTCCTAGTGGAATTCCAGGAGACCTTGACTGGTCATGGCGCACCCGCGCAGCTTGGGAACGTGAAAATTACAGTTGCTTAGCCTGTCGTCATTTTAGGATGATCGGAGGTTTTGGCGCATCAATTTCATTAACCGGAAATGATCTGGAATACGCTTTTGTAGATTTATTTGGAGAAACCTCAACAGATCTCCGGTCGGGAGTTACTTTGGGTTATGCACCTCATCTAGGAGTGACTTGGAGTCCTTTGGATCTCTGGAAGATTAAACTTGAAGGAGGCTGGTTTAAAAGTGTCTTCGGACCAAAAAAAGATTATTTTCGTGGTAGTTTTAAGCAACGTCTGAGTCTTTCTCAAGACTGGGACATTCGTCTGGAAATGGCACAACTGGAAACTCTAGAAGGAGTGATAGCTTTACATTATTATTGGTGAGAAAAACCGCTCCCTGTTTAGTCAATTTAATTTTCGAGGGCTCCATCATGTCGTAACAGCAGCGGATTTTTGAGATTCAATTTCCCTGTGGAAATCTGATAAATGAGTCCGCTGCCATGCATAGAGTGTCCCTCACGGATCATCCTCAAAGGTTTAGGTATTGTCAATGTGTCTTTTTTTGCATCATAGATCGCTGTCTCGGTAAAAACTTCTGATCCGTCATCACGAAGTAGCACTACATTGCCTGAAAGTGTTACACGGTTATCGTGCCTTTCAATCAGACCCTGATCTGCAGTTATGACAAGATCGATCTTATGCGACGAATTATTTGCTGTCTCAGCAGGATTTGCTGAAGACTTTGTGGTAGAGTTGTCTTGAGCATAGACCCAGATTTTGACCTGCTCAATTCGCATTCGCTGGGACTTTTCTGAAATAAGCGCTCGCTTACCTATGAGCCTCCATTTCTGACGCTCCATTTGGTAGTCATTAACAGTAATCTGGTACAAATCCAAAACACCTTTTTCTTCAAAAGGTTTAATTTGCTCAGGCTGGCTGAAAGAGAAAAAGTAATACACTGCCCCCGCAAGAGCACCAAGCAGTAAAAGAACGGCTAGTTCTTTACGGTTATCACGCAGGAAGGTCGAGTAGGTGTGAGTGTCCTGATTTTCCATGGAGAGTTGGAGAAAATAGTTCAGAAACGGAATGCGTAAATCGGAACTTCCCACTTAGTGGGATCAGGTTTTACTGAACGTGTGTAAAGCGGCATCATCTCTGTTTCAAGAAAAGCGGCATTTTGCTGCTGCGGTTGAAACTTAGCTGCGGGAAGTTCAAGCAAGAAGGATTTGTCAAAACTAAGTCCGCTTACCACGAGATAAATTCCGAGACCATAACCGAGAACTCCACCAATCGTTGCTGCCGAAATCAGTGATTCACGCACCTGAATCCCCGAAACTAAATGGTAAGAAAAACCCATTGCTGCACCCCATGCTGAGCCCCAGAGTGTGTTCCAAAAAACAGAATACATCACCGGTTTTTTAGCTCCAAGAGTTGATAAATCCGCTTCCTGCGCAGCAGCAAAAGGGAGATTTATGCATCCCAATAAAACGAATATGACAAATATTTTTTTGAACCTGAGTCTCATTTATTTAGTTCAAGTGAAATTTTCAAACTTACTAAAACCGAAATCCGAAGATTGGCAGTTTGATAACTTGGACAGACAAAATATCTTCCGGATAAACAATTGATCTGTGAATCGGCCTTGAAAGATCATCCTGTCCCAAAAGTTGATCAAGATTATCCGGCAGTGTGTTTTCCCGCGGGACAATAATCGCATTCTGCAGCATATAAAAGCCAAATAACGCGCCCAGGGCAGTGCCGGCAATAAATCCGTTTGTTACTGTACTTTTCAAGGTGACACCAGGATTTAGAGGGTCCATGAACCATACCACAACACCCAAGCCTGCACCTAAGACGCCTCCCCCTAGAGTGTATCCCAATTCCTGTTTCATCAACAAAGGCCCTGTTTCCTGTGCCTGTGAGGGCACAGTGATCAGTAAAAGTAAAAAAAACGGGATAATCCATTTTGTTTTCCAGCGTCTGACTTTGATCTTTTCAGAAAAACAGATCGGATTTGTATTTATAGGAATATCCGCTACTGAGAATTCCATCATGTGTATTTCTCGAATTTTATAATACCAAATGTTAGTGTATCATTATAAATACAATTAACTAAAAAAACATAGTTCAACTCAGTTTTTCTGAGATTGAATGAGAATTGCATTTAGGCTTCTGATAATTTATTTACTTATTTAGCGAAACTTACTATTACTAAAATATTTTTAAATTAATCGTCTTCTTTATGTTTTGCCATCCCTCCGTTCGACGAATCATGATAGCGCTGACAGCACTTTTGTTTTTAGTACTATCTGTAGTTGATATCTCTGCACAGAATTTTGACGATGATCCCCTCGGATTAAACGGAGGGGATGAGTTCGGTTTTGAACAGTTCGGAGATGATGGATCCCAGGGCAGTGACTTTGGTTCGGATGGGTTACAGGGTTTTGGAAACCAGCCCGGACAAGATCCCCAAGACCCTTTCGATTCTCAATTTGATTCCGGTAACAATTACCTTGATGAAGGCGCGTTCTCTGATGAAACTGAGTCAACATTGAAGGATGATCTAATTGTTCGTCGTGAATTATTATCAAAAGAAGGAAAAGAAGCTCCCTCAAATCTTGGTTATGGTGCAGGCTCCGGTTTGATGATGGGAACCTGGTTTGCGTTCATTAGAAAAGAAACCAACACCCGTCAACAATTCCGTACAATCGGCACAAGCACCATACTTGGTGCTTTAATCGGAGTCATGTTAGGTACACGCAGTGTCTGGAATCCAAGCGCCCCCAGACCGGGAGGTATTTCCGAACCTACCGGATTTATCCAAACTCCCTCAGGCTGGCTTTTTGCCCAAAGTGGGGACGAGTTAAAAATTGCCTACCGTTGGAAGTTTTAGCAACACTTACGCCAAATAAAATCTCAGCAGCGTAGTTAAAGCAGCCAGGTTTTGACAAAACAATTTTTGTCAACAGCCTGTACATATTCCTCAAATATCTTTTCCTCAGAGTTTATATTTTTTTTTAATACTTCGCAACTCCTCTTCGATTTCATTTTCAGTATAACTCGCTTGTGCGGAAGCAGCAGCTTTTGAACCGGCATTAATTCCACGTTTTAAACGCTCCAGTTCTGCTTCCAAATTATCCAAAGGCTCATTGTGGGTACTGGTTGTCTGTCCTTTTTTATTTTGCTCAGGGTCACTTTTGCTGTCATCTGTTTGATCGTTAACGGACTCAGTTATTTCCTGAAAAATATTTCGGGCCCACTCAACTAGCATTTCTAGCGGATCCCTAAAATTTAAACCAAATTGTCCCAGCATTTCTTCAACGTCCCTGAGTAGATCCTCTAATGAGTCTTCCGGTTCCGAAGTTGAAGGTTTCTGTGCATTTGAGGAAAAATCTTTTTTATGCTTAAAGCTGCTTTTGCCTGAAGAAAAACTTGAGCTTCTGCTATATTTCTGGTCATGTGGTTGACGAGCTTTTGTTGCTGATTTAGTTAGTTGGCGGTCAAAAAGCTGACGTTTTCCTGGATCAGCCAGAATTTCATAAGCTTGAGTCAGACGCACAAATTCCTTTTGCCGGCTTTGGCGTTCTTCTGCAGGAAGTTGCTGAAACAAG
>ERZ1046367.2059-NODE-2059-length-10887-cov-4.239845_pt1 | contig 10887 bp, 14 predicted proteins | sample MGYA00383091_ERZ1046367 | MGnify/ENA primary metagenome ERZ1046367 (study PRJEB29581, sample SAMEA5548361) | metagenome | biome: marine; feature: coastal; material: water | depth 50 m | study: Short-term variability in the microbial, nano- and picoplankton... | reverse complement strand
TTTAACTTTATAAGGGGAATAGTTAACTTTTGCTTTTAATTCCATAGTATATTTGTATATATATTTTATTCAAAAATACACACAAAATCTGCCATTAACAATGCCATTTATATCAAAAACTAATTTTAACAACTTTAACCTCTATTTGTGGAAAATAGAAGAGAGTGAAGTAACATTAGAAAATGGGATTGCTATTTCCTCAGCCTTAAGAGAAAGATTGAAAAGTGCGCGAAGTGAAGAACATAGAAAAGGAATTCTTTCAGTACATCAATTAATGAAAGTCGCAGATGTTTTAGAAAGTGATCTTTATTACGATTCTGATGGATGTCCTAACTTAAAATTTAACAAATATATATCTATTTCACATTCAAAATATTTTTCAGCAATAGTTTTAAGTGAATTTCAGATAGGTGTTGATATAGAATTTTGTCGAGAAAAAATTATTAGAATAGCTCCTAGGTTTCTTCATAATAAAGAGCACTTTGCTTTAGGAAAAATAGAAGAGTTAACATATGTCTGGACTGCGAAAGAGGCAATTTATAAAGCATTTCGTACTTCAGGCATCAACTTTTCAAAACAAATATATATCGATAAACCTTTTGATGAGGGAAAAGTACGAGAGGGTAAAGTTGTTTATAATGATCAACACAAATTATTTGAATTATCATCTATCAAATTCGACTCTCACTTTGTAACTATTGCTTATGAAAAAAACTAGTCTATGGAATTATATATTATTTAACTTATATTTTTTCTTCAAATGTCTTCTATTTTAGATTTTTTATTTTCCCCATATAATGAATATTCTACTCTAGATGTTTTACTAGAATTAACAGCTGTTATTTTAGGGTTTATGAGTGTTTGGTTTTCAAAAAAAAACAATATATGGGTTTACCCAACTGGAATGGTCTCAACTGCTATATATGTTTATCTTCTTTTTTATTTGGGATTACTAGGAGACATGCTTATTAATGCATACTATTTTTCTATGAGTATTTATGGATGGTACTATTGGACTCGTTCTAAAGATGGAATGGATTTAAACCCAATTTCTAAAATCAATAATAGTGAATATAAAACCTCTCAAATATTATTTGCCTTTGCCATTGTATTTGTTTATTTAGTGTATAATATTTTTGATATGTGGAATAATATGATTGCATACATTGATACGATAACTACAGCTATTTTTTTTGTTGGAATGTGGTTAATGGCAAGAAGAAAAATAGAAAATTGGTTATTTTGGATAGTTGGAGACCTAATATCTATTCCGCTTTATTTATATAAAGGATTAGCCTTGACAAGTTTTCAATATTTAGTTTTTACTTTTATAGCTATAGCTGGATATTTTGCATGGAAAAATGAAATTTTGAATGTCGAAAAATAAATGCATAAGAATCGTTTTAATTGGACCAGAGTCTACAGGGAAAACTTCCCTTGCAAATCATTTGGCTGAGCACTATAAAACTAAATATGTTCCTGAATTTGCTAGAGGCTATCTTCAGAGAAAATGGAATGATAACAATGAAGTTTGTGGTCTTGATGATCTACCAATTATTGTCAATGGACAGAAAAATCTTGAAAAGAAACTTATAAAAAGTGCTACCAATGTTATTTTTTGCGATACAAATGTTGTCGTAACACAAATATGGTCCCAAACACATTTTAATGGGTACTGTTCTCCAGAGATATTAAAAGCAGCGAAGAAGTCCAATTATGATTTTTATTTATTGACAAACATCGATGTGCCATGGCAAAAAGATGATCTAAGAGATCGCCCAAATGACAGAAAAAAAATGTTAAAAATTTTTCAAAAAACTCTTGAAACATATAATTTTCCATACAAATTGATTTCAGGTGATATAAATAGCCGATTAAAATCTTCTATTGAAATTATAGACAGACGTATTTTAAACTTATAGAATGCTTTTATTATTAAATTTTCATATATTTATAATGTCTCAAAGGGGTGCCAAACTGGCTGAGATTAAACCCATAGAACCTGAGCAGGTAATGCTGCTAAGGGAGTTATATTTTTATACATAAAATAATTGCCCCTTTTATTTAAATAAATTTATTTAAATGAAAAAAATAATTAAAGGCTTTATATTTTTTATTTTTTTGAATGGTTTTTCACAAGAATTAGAATTTGAGAAACCGATTGACTCACTTAAAGGCTATATGTTAGAGGAAGTAAGTGTTTCATCTATTAGAGCAAGAATAACAGATCCAGTAACGCATACAAATATTAATAAAGAAGATATAAAGTCTCGTAATTTAGGTCAGGATTTACCAATTTTATTAAATTATTTACCTGGAGTTGTAACAACGAGTGATGCAGGAGCGGGTATTGGATATACAGGAATACGTATAAGAGGAAGTGATGCCTCTAGGGTAAATGTAACGCTAAACGGAATACCTTTTAATGACTCTGAATCACAAGGAACATATTGGGTCAACCTTCCAGATTTTGCAAGCTCAATAGAAAGTGTTCAACTACAAAGAGGTGTGGGTACATCAACTAATGGAGCTGGTGCTTTTGGGGCTAGTTTAAATATACTGACTAATAGTATGCAAAATGAAGCTTCATCATCAATAAGTACAAGTGTTGGAAGTTTTAAGACATTAAAAAATACATTAAAATTTTCAACGGGAATTTTAAATGATCGTTTCGAATTATCTGGTCGTTTATCTAAAATCACATCTGATGGTTATATTGATAGAGCTAGATCTAATTTGAAATCGTATTTTTTACAAGGAGCATTTAAAGATGGAAACACATTAATAAAAGCTATTGTTTTTGGTGGCCATGAAACAACTTATCAATCTTGGTATGGTATAGAAGATTTATCTAATCGAACATATAATCCTGCTGGTTCAATTTATGACCAGGATGGTTTATTAACTGGGTTTTATGATTCTCAAGAAGATAATTATCGCCAAGATCATTACCAGTTTCACTGGAATGAGCAAATCAGTTCTTTATGGACTACTTCTTTAGGTATAAATTACACATATGGAAGGGGATACTATGAGGAGTATAATGAATCTGCCCCAGAAACAAATTTTTCTTACTTAGGATTAACATCATTTAATATTGGAAGTGAAACTATTTCAGAAACTGAAAATGTTACAAGAAAATGGTTAGATAATGATTATTACGTTATAACAGCAAACTCAAATTATATTAAGAACAATACTCGCTTAGACATGGGAATATTATTAAGTAGATATATAGGAGATCATTTTGGAAAATTATTATGGGCTCAAAATTCAGGTGATGTATTACCAAGAAAGAAATTTTATGAAAATCAAGGGGATAAAAAAGAAATAAATATTTATGCAAAATTAGAACAACCTTTAACAGATCAAATTACTGGATTTATTGACCTTCAATACCGAAACGTAAATTATGATATTAATGGTGTTTTGGCGGGTCCTCAATTTTTTAATGTTGATAGTAAGTATAGTTTTTTTAATCCAAAAGCAGGTTTAACATATGAAACCCCTGATGATGATCAGCTTTATTTTTCTTATTCAAAAGCACAAAAAGAACCAAGCAGATCTGATTTTGAAAATGGAAATCCAAAGCCCGAAAGATTAAATGATTTTGAATTAGGCTGGAGAGTTCATAGAAATACTTTTCAGATATATTCCAACATATATTTAATGGCATATAAAGATCAGCTGGTCTTAACAGGAGCGTTAGATCATGTTGGAACTCCCATAAGAGAAAATATAGGAGAAAGCACCAGGTTAGGGTTAGAAATTGAGGCTAAGGTTAAGTTATCTGATAAATGGTTACTCCAGCCTAATATTGCTATTAGTAAAAACACCAATAAAGATTTTTATTTTAAAAGAGATGGTATTATAAATTATCTAGGGAACACTCGTTTGTCATATTCGCCTGAATTAGTTTTCGGAAATATTTTAACATATAAACATAAAACAAATTTAAATATATCGTTACTAACAAAATATGTTGGAGAACAGTATATGAGTAATATTGAAGCCGAAGGGTCAAAATTAGTGTCCTATTCAGTAAACGATATTAATATTAGTTATCAATTGAATCCTAAATCTATTATAAGTCAAATGACTCTGAATTTATTAATTAATAATTTATTTGATAAAAAGTATATTTCAAACGGATTTTTTTATACTTATGATGACAATTGGTCTTCGATAAATCAGATAACAACTGTTGAGGGAGTAGGATATTACCCTCAGGCTGGAATAAACTTTCTTATAGGGATGACAATTATTTTTTAATTAGAAATAATAATTGTATTTCTGAATCTTTCAGCTTTATAATTTAAAAGGGGGTATTGTGAAGAATTTAGAATCCCTCCTTCTATTAATTGACCAGTTGCAAGGCTATATTTAAAATTATCACAGCTACAAGTAGCCAGTAATCCTTCAATTGAAAGTTTGGAACAAATTTCTAAATTATGATTTGAGCAACTAGCTTCCCAAGCAAAGATGTCATTTCCATTAATGTTAAAAATTAAAATTCCATTAATTCCTCCATATGGGATAAATTTACTACCTCCAGCAAAATTTAAATTATCATATTCAGGTAAATTCAAATTAATACTGTGGCTAAATGAAACTTCATTTAGGTAAGGGTTCCTTTTTATAGCGTCCCCGCTACAAGAAAACATGAGAATTAAAACAAATAATATTCCCATTTTTTTCAAAGTATGTAAACTTAAAAAGGCTTCAATTTTCATATATTTGTTTATTGCCTAGATATTGACATAGGTTTTATCTGGTTTTACCAAAGTACAAAGTTATGAGTAAGGTTTCATATTATTCTGAAGAAGGTTTAAAAAAACTTCGAGACGAGTTAAATAAGCTAAAAGATATTGAAAGGCCTAAGGCTTCTCAAGCTATTGCTGAGGCTAGAGATAAAGGTGATTTAAGTGAAAATGCTGAGTATGATGCTGCAAAAGAGGCTCAGGGGATGTTAGAACTCCAAATTTCCAAAATGGAAGAAGTTCTTTCTAATGCTAGAATAATTGATGAATCTCAATTAGACATGTCTAAAGTTTTAGTTTTATCAACAGTTGAGGTAAAAAATTTAAGTACAGGACAATTAATGAAATATACTTTAGTAGCCCAAACTGAAGCAGATTTGAAAAACGGTAAAATTTCTGTTGAATCACCTATAGGAAGAGGATTGTTAGGTAAAGGTGTTGGTGAAATTGCAGAAATTTTGATTCCAAACGGAAAAATAGAATTAGAAATAATTAATATTAATAGAGGTTGATGGAAAGTGTTTTTTCTAAATTAATCAGTGGAGAGTTGCCATGTCATAAAGTAGCTGAGTCTGATGATTTTTTAGCATTTTTAGATATTAACCCTAATACTGAAGGCCATACTCTTTGCATTCCTAAAATAGCTGAAGATAAAATCTTTAATCTGTCAGAACAAGAATACATTAGCTTAATGAGGTTTAGTAGAAAAGTAGCTTTGGCCTTAAGAAAAACAGTTAAATGTGGAAGAATTGGAGTTAGTGTTATTGGACTTGAAGTCCCTCATGTTCATGTCCATTTAATTCCAATAAATAGTATTGAGGATATGACTTTTCAAAAAAAAGTGAAAGTTGATACAAAAACAATGGCCCTATTAGCTAACGCTATAGCTTCGAATTTTAAATAGCAATTGGTAATTCAATTGCAAAAGTAGTTCCTTTTTCAGGAAAAGAATTTTTTATATATATATTGCCTCCATGATAATCATTGATTATCCTTTTTGCTAAAGAGAGTCCAAGGCCCCAACCTCTTTTTTTTGTTGTAAAACCTGGATTAAATATTTTATTAAAGTTTTCAGGTTTAATACCTTCCCCACTGTCTGTTACTAAAATCATTAGACTTTTATCTTTTAAATCTAAAGAAATAATAATTTGACCTTCACCTTTCATTGCATCAACTCCATTTTTAATAATATTTTCTAGGGCCCAACTTAATAGCTGTATGTTTACTGGAGCTACAATTGATTCCTTTGGTATAAGCGTTTTAAAAATAATTAGATTTGAACTTCTTTTTTGAATGTAAAGAACAGTTTCTTTAATTATTAAAGTTACGTTTTGAAATTCTAAAATTGGTTTTGAACCAATTTTAGAAAATCTTTCGGTTATTATTTTAAGTCGATTAATGTCTTTTTCCATTTCTGCAATGCTTAACTCTGGTTTTCTTCCCTCTTTCATTAAAGTAGTCCAACCTATTAAAGATGATAAGGGAGTTCCAATCTGGTGAGCAGTTTCTTTAGCCATTGCAGCCCAAAGTTTATTTTGTTCGGAAATTTTGTTTGTTTTAAAAATAAAATAGAGTAACAAACCAAAAAGCATAATAATTAGAAAAAGAGCTAATGGATAATATTGAAGTTTTTTGAGTAAAATAGAATCACCATAATACAATTTTTGATTAACTAAAAGCTTTCCGGAAATCGAATCTTTATATTGAATTATAATTGGGTTGTTTTCTTTTTTAATTTTCTCTAAATTATCATAGAGATTAATAGAGTCTGATTCTAATACCCCTTCAAAATTTTTAAAATCAATTATTTTGTCATTAGCATTCACCTGAAACATAGGGTTTATACCAGTTTGCTGTAGAACCTTAAATGTTAAATTGTTAGGTTTTTTATTTTCAATAAAATCTTTTTGAGCCATGGCCCACAATTCCATTTTGAGCCTTTCTTCATTTTTTAATTTTTGAAAAAGAACATTTGTGTTCCACACAATAAGAATTACAATTATAAAGGCAACTAAAGGCCAGATTCGCTTTATAGATAGAGATATTTTTCTAGTCACGAAAATAATTTACTGCAAGATAATTCAATTTAAATAATCTAATGCTATTCAGTTCATAAGGCAAAAAAGTTTTGTTATTTTTGAAAAATAAAATAAAACCTATGGAAATTATTGGTAAAATAAAATGGCTTGATGAAACAAAGGAATATGGCTCAAATGGATTTAGAAAAAGAGAAGTGGTTATAACCACTGAAGAGCAGTACCCTCAGAATATTTTAGTTGAATTTGTTCAAGACAAATGTGATTTGTTAAATTCCTTTCAAATAGGTAAACAAGTAAAAGTTAGTATTAACTTAAGAGGAAGAGAATGGACTAATCCTGAAGGTCAAGTAAAGTATTTTAATTCAATTCAGGGATGGCGTATAGAAGAAATAAATGAAGAAATCAATCAAGAGATACCTCCTATACCTCCACCTACAACTTTTGAGAGTGCTGACGAGGACGATAATGAAGTTGAAGATGACCTGCCATTTTAAGATTTAAGTTCTAAATATCTAAAGCAGTCAGTTTGATGGCCATTAATTATTCCTGACGCCATTAGATATGCATATGTTATTTTTGGACCTAAAAATTTAAATCCTTTTTTCTTTAGATCATCACTAATATTTTTTGCCAATGGCGAAAAATTATTTAAAGGGTCAAGGTGATCTTTAGGATTGGAATACTTATTTTTAAAATCAGATAGATATTTATAAAAACTTCCATAAGTTTTTTGTACTGAAATGAATGCTTTAGCATTTGAAATAGTTGATATAATTTTTGATCGATTTCTGATGATACCTTTATTATTCATAAGTTTTTCAATTTTTCTTATGTCATAAACCGATATTTTATAAAAATCAAACTTGTCAAAAGCATTAATAAAGTTTTTACGTTTTTTAAGAATTGTATACCAGCTAAGACCAGCTTGAAAAGTTTCTAAGATTAAAAACTCAAACAATTTTCGATCATCAGAAATTCGAACACCCCATTCATTGTCATGATAGTTTTTATACAAAATATTATTTGAACACCACGAACATCTAACTTTATCTTTCATAATGAATTCTCAAATTAATTTAAGATTAATTCAAATAAAAAACTTCAATTTAAAAACTTTAGTTATTTGAGCTATTAATTTGTAATTAAACGAGAGATAATCTAGCAAATTCAACTACTTTAAGGTTTTTATTAAACGATGAAACATATTGTGAAACACTTTGCTTCCCATCTTTAATATAATCTTGATTAACAAGCGTATTATCCTTAAAGAATCTTTTTATTTTTCCTTTAGCTATCTTATCTAGCATCACTTCCGGCTTGCCCTCTTGACGTAATTGATCTTTAGCAATTTCAATTTCCTTTTCGATTACATTTGAATCGACACCTTCTTCATTAAGAGCGATAGGGTTCATAGCGGCCGCTTGCATGGCAACATTTTTTGCTATTTCTGCTGCACTATCAACAACCTCAGAAAGACCAGTTAATGTTGCAATTTTATTTCCAGCGTGTATGTAAGATCCTACAAATGGAGCCTTTAAGGTTTTAAAACCACCAATTTCAATTTTTTCTCCTATAACTCCAGTTTGCTCAATTAATTTTTCTGAAACTGTCATTCCTTGAAAGTCAGAGTTTAAAAATGAATCAAGATTGTCATGATTTAAAGCATTCTCAGTTAGTGTATTTGCAAGATCTAAATAGGAATTGTTTTTAGCAACAAAATCAGTTTCACAATTAATTGAAACTATAACACCTTTTGTGTTTTCCAGATTAACCATAGCCAGGACAGCCCCTTCCGAAGAAACTCTATCAGCTCTATTTGCAGCTACTTTTTGACCCTTTTTACGAAGATTTTCAATGGCTTTTTCAAAATTTCCTTCAGCCTCCACCAAAGCTTTTTTACAATCCATCATACCAGCTCCAGTGGATTGACGGAGTTTATTTACTTCTGCAGCAGTAATTTTCACAATTTTTTATTTTTATTAAATGTTTATTTTTTTTCTTTTGAATTCCGCTTTCTAGGGCTAGATGCATTTTTTTTGGTAGTAGCTTTTACTTCAGGTGCAATTTCTACTTCAGGCGCAACTTCTGCTTCAGGTGCAGCTTCTACTTCAGGCGCAGCTTCTACTTCAGGCGCAACTTCTGCTTCAGGTGCAGCTTCTACTTCAGGTGCAGTTTCTACTTCAGGTGCAACTTCTACTTCAGGTGCAGCTTCTACTTCAGGAGCAACTTCTACTTCAGGAGCAACTTCTACTTCAGGAGCAACTTCTACTTCAGGAGTAGCTTTTGACACATCTGTTTGACTTTCACCTTTTTCTTGAGCCTCTTTCTCATTTTTTCTTTCTAACAATCCTTCTGAAATAGAATCTGTAACAAGACTAAGTATTTTTTCTATAGATTTTGAAGCATCATCGTTAGATGGAATTACAAAGTCAACTTCTCTCGGATCAGAGTTTGTATCGACCATTGCAAAAATGGGAATATTTAATTTTTGAGCTTCTTTAATAGCAATATTCTCTCTCTTTATATCAACAACAAAAAGAGCCCCAGGAAGACGAGTCATGTCAGTAATAGAGCCTAAATTCTTTTCTAGTTTAGCCCTCATTCGCTCAACCTGTAATTTTTCTTTTTTTGAAAGAGTTTCAAAAGTTCCATCTTTTTTCATTCTATCTACTGCAGTCATTTTTTTAACAGCTTTACGTATGGTTACAAAGTTTGTTAACATACCCCCAGGCCAACGTTCAGTTATATAAGGCATGTTAATTTTTTTTACTTTTTCAGCAACGATATCTTTTGCTTGTTTTTTTGTTGCTACAAAAAGGATTTTTCGCCCTGATATAGCAATTTTTTTGAGTGCTGATTGAGCTTCTTCAATTTTCGCAGCAGTTTTATATAAATTGATTATATGGATTCCATTACGTTCCATATAAATATATGGAGCCATATTTGGATCCCACTTACGTGTAAGATGACCAAAATGAACACCTGCGTTCAGTAGAGTTTTTACTTTTGTTTGTGCCATAATTTTTAGTTTACGTTCTCTGGTATAGTAGCAATAGATATAATCTATTTAGATGCTAAACTTATTTTCGTATTTACGATAAGACAACTTTGATTAATATATAAATGAATTTTCCTCAATTGACAAATCAAATTAACGTTTTGAGAATTGGAATTTTTTTCTTGCTTTCTTTTGCCCGAATTTTTTACGTTCAACCATACGAGGATCACGAGTTAACAATCCTTCTGGTTTTAGAGCAATACGATGTTCTTCATCAACTTTACACAAAGCTCTAGAAATTGCTAATCGAACTGCTTCAGCTTGACCTGTTACACCCCCTCCTTTAACCGTAACTTTTAAATCATATGATCCTTCAGTTTCAGTTAGAGAAAATGGTTGAATAATTTTGTATTGCAGTGGGGCAGTAGTAAAATAATCAGTATAGTTTTTTTTATTAACTGTTATACCTCCTTTTCCTTTAGACAGAAAAATACGAGCAACTGAAGTCTTACGACGACCGATAGTGTGGATTACTTCCATTATAGTAAATCGTTTAAGTTAATAATAGTAGGATTTTGAGCTTCTTGTTGGTGCTGATCACCTGAATACACTCTTAGATTTCGAAATAATTCAGATCCTAATTTATTTTTAGGAAGCATACCTTTAATAGCTTTCTCAACTAATCGAGTGCTGTTTTTTTTATGAACTTGCTCTGCAGTTAGAATTCGCTGTCCTCCAGGGTAACCAGTATGACGTATGTATTGTTTTTGCTTCCATTTTTGTCCCGTAAGAATAAGTTTCTCAGCATTTATTACAATAACATTGTCACCGCAATCTACATGTGGAGTAAAATTTGGTTTATGCTTCCCCCTTAATAGAGAGGCAACTGCAGAGGCGGTTCTTCCAAGTGGAAATCCTTTGGCATCTACTAATAGCCAATTCTTGTCGACAGTATTAGAATTAGCAGAAACAGTTTTGTAGCTTAATGTATTCACTATTTTATTGTTTTAAACAAAGCATTTATATGCTATTGGGCTGCAAATGTACTATTTAAAAATGTTTTGAAAAAATATTTTTGTTTAAAGTATAA
>ERZ1046367.2054-NODE-2054-length-10895-cov-4.634317_pt1 | contig 10895 bp, 12 predicted proteins | sample MGYA00383091_ERZ1046367 | MGnify/ENA primary metagenome ERZ1046367 (study PRJEB29581, sample SAMEA5548361) | metagenome | biome: marine; feature: coastal; material: water | depth 50 m | study: Short-term variability in the microbial, nano- and picoplankton... | reverse complement strand
CACGTTAAAAATAAATCCCCAGAACCTGCTAAACCACTAAAAGTTTCCTGATTTGCGCCTAAATGCTCCCCAAATCTAGAAATTTCAGCTAATCCTCTAGTTATTAGAGCTGCTCGAGCATTATTTCCAAAACCCATTCCGTCTGAAATTCCAGCAGCAATAGCAATTACATTCTTTAAAGCCCCTCCTACCGAGATCCCTGTAACATCCTCACTTGTATAAACTCTCATATTATTATGATGAAAAATATTTGCGGCAAGCATGGCAGCTTTTTTGCTAGTTGCAGCCACAGTTAATGCGGTTGGTAAATCCCTTACTAACTCTGCAGCAAAACTTGGTCCAGATATTACTCCCCAATGTCGATTAGTCTTTTTCGGATCTCCTAGCTCTTCAAAAATAATTTCATGAGGCAATTTAGCAGACTTTTGCTCTAAACCTTTATTAGCCCAAATAACAGGGGTTAATTGATTAATATCATTTATTGATCTAAGAATTTGTCTAAAACCTGAAGTTGGAACAGCGCAAACTATTAAATCAACATCAGATAAAGCTAACTCTAGATCATCTTCAATATTTAACAATGATGGGAATTTAAAATTTCCTAAATATAATGGATTTGATTGGGCTTTCTTCATACCTGACACATGTCCAGAATTTCTTGCCCAAAGTTTTGTTGGATATAATTTTCCTAAATGAATAGCTAGAGCTGTTCCCCAAGCTCCTGCGCCAATGACACTTGTCTTCAAATTATATTCCCCAAACTTCTTCTGCTTTTATAAATCCTTCCACGCCTACTGATATGGATTTAACTCTAATCCAACCATCTGTAATCATTGGTGAAAGAAGATTAAGAACAACAAATTCATCAACATATGCTAATTTAGCTTGATTAATACTTGGTTTATTATAAATAATTGCCTGAGGTTTTAATGTTATAATGGTTCTTTCTCGATTAAGATCTTTTGCTCTAACCCAACTAATTTTACCTAAATGGTCCTCCACTTTTTTCCAATCTTTTAAACTTACAATAATTTTAAGTGGGTATCCCTCTGTAACAATAAATCTTTTTTTAGTTGAAGATGAAGGGCCATCAAATAAAATTGAGTTTTTAGTTTTAACAGATAAAAATTCAGCGGATACGTTCGAACAAAAAAACGTAAAGAAAAAACCTAAATAGAAAAAAAACCTAAAAAATTTAGGGAGCATTTTACGATTTTTTAGAATCTTGTTTTTGTTTTTGTTTTTCTTGCATATATAAAGCTTCAAAATTTATTGGCTGTAATTGAACAGGATTAAAACCTGCTTTCACAGTAAAATTCGAGATCGCCTCCCTTGCATACGGAAATAAAATATTAGGACAAGTAATTGATAAAACAGACTCTAATCCATCATCTGGGATATTCTTTATAGCAAAAATACCTGCTTGAACTATCTCAACTACAAATGCATTTTGATTATTAATTTCAGACGTTACTTTTAATTGAATCGACACTTCATAATAACCATCTGCAAGAGGTTTAGTTTCATTATTTAATTCGATACTAGTCTTTGGTTGTTCTCTAATAGTAAAAATCTCAGGCGCATTTGGAACCTCTACTGATACATCTTTTAAGTATAATTTCTCTAAGGCAAAACCAGGTTGTTGATCTTCGCCTATTTTAGTTCCTGTCTTTTTAGGTTTAGCTGTTGATTTAGTCTTTTTATCTGCTGCCATATTTTTATTTCCAATCGTTAAATGTTATAAGTTAAATTAAAACGCTATTCTAGCGCTTTAAATGATAAGAATGAACTACTATTTAATATTAAATTCTTAATTTATGCCAATATTTTATCTAATTCTCCAGATAAATTAAATTTTCTTAACTCTTCAAAACCACCGATATATACTTTACCAATAAATATCTGAGGAACAGTTCTTTTGCCTGTTATCTTTATCATTTTTTCTAACGCTCTAAGATCCTCATCTACGGGTATTTTTTCAATTATTTCAAAACCTTTCTCAGATAATAATTTTTCAGCATTTGCACAATAAGGACAATAGGAACTTGTATACATTTTAATATTTTTCATAAACTTTTTTGTGAAACAGGAAGTTGTAATTTAATCCACTCTGAAAAACCCCCTTCAATAATCATTGCTGATTTAAATTCTTTTTGATTTAAAATTTTCATGGCTTTTCCTGAGCTATTACCGGAACCACAATACACTAATATTGTTTTTTCAGATTCTCTTTTTAATCTATCTATTTCTTCAGAAAATTTGTTAAAAGGTATATTTATTGCATTAGGTATATGCCCGGCATTAAACTTTTCTTCATTTCTAACATCAACAATTATACAAATTTCACGATTCATTAGTAAAACTGCATTCTTAACATCAATCGTTTTAATTCCCCCAGATAGAGCTTTAGGGAATAAAAGCAATAAACCTGAGGTTATAATGATAAAAATTAATAAATAATCATTTATTGAAAGTTCCAAAAAAATATCCTATTAAAATTAAAACATTTATGATTAAGCATAGCTAAATCGAAAAGTGGCATTATAATTGAACCTTAAGACATAAGAAAATAAATTTTATAAATTAATGCAAAAAAATCCAATAGTTCTTCTTATTTTAGATGGTTTTGGTCATAGCAATGATCAAAAACATAATGCTATTGCTAAAGCTAAAACACCAAATTGGGATTCTTTAAATAAAGAATACCCAAATACCTTAATTAATGCTTCAGAATCATATGTTGGGCTTCCCTCTGGTCAAATGGGTAATTCAGAAGTTGGGCATCTAAATATTGGTGCAGGCCGCATTATCCATCAAGATATAGAACGGATAAACTCAAGTATAGAGAATAAAGAATTTTTTTCGGATCCTTTACTTAATCAAAACTTTAAATCAATTAAAGAAAATAATAAAACACTTCATATTTTTGGTCTTTTATCTGACGGTGGGGTTCATAGCCATATAAAACATTTCAATGCGATTTTATTATTAGCTAAACAAAATGACTTAAAAAAAGTTTTTATTCATGCTTTTTTGGATGGTAGAGATACTCCTCCGATAAGTGCTGAAAAATATATTTCCAATATAGAGAATTTTTGTCAAAAAAATGAAATTGGGGAATTAGCAACATTATGTGGTCGTTTTTTTGCAATGGATCGAAATAACAGATGGGAACGAACTAAAGATGCTTTTAATTTATTAGTGCATGCAGATTCTAAATATAAAGCAAAATCGGCAAAAGAAGCAATAAAAGAAGCATACAAAAGAAATGAAACAGATGAGTTTTTATCTCCAACAACAATTAAAACAAATTATAAATTTGAAGGAATTAATAACGATGACACTATTGTATTTATGAATTTCAGATCTGATCGTGCAAGACAAATAACTAACGCGATTTTAAATAATAATTTTAATCATTTTAAACGTAAGTTCATACCAAAAAATTTAAACTATTTTACTCTCACCGAATATGACAAAAAACAAAAAAAAGCACGGGCTATTTTTAAACCAATTCAAATAAATAATTCATTAGGGCAATTTATTTCAAACATTGGTAAAACTCAATTAAGAATAGCAGAGACAGAAAAGTATCCGCATGTAACTTTCTTTTTTAATGGGGGAGATGAGAATATATATCCAGGCGAAGATAGAATTTTAATTCCTTCTCCAAAAGTAGAAACATATGATTTAAAGCCAGAAATGAGTGCATATGAAGTAACAAATAAATTATGTAAAGCAATAATTAATCAAAAATACGATGTGATAATTTGTAATTTTGCAAATGGCGATATGGTAGGCCACACTGGAAATATAAACGCAGCAATTAAAGCAATAGAATCATTAGATGTTTGTATTGGAAAAATTACTAAATCCATAAAAAAAGTTAATGGGCATATGTTAATAACAGCAGATCATGGTAATGCAGAGCTTATGATGGATGAAAACAACAACCAATTACATACTCAACATACGACAAACTTAGTTCCATTTCTTTATATGGGTAAAAAATGTTCAATAAATAAAATCGGTAGTCTTTCAGATATAGCTCCAACAATAATCTATATTATGAATGAAACGCCACCAAAAGAAATGACAGGAAATAATCTAATAAAATTTAATGAATAGTTTTCAATTAAAGAAAATAATTAAGGTATTTATATGGCTAAATATATTTATTTTTTCATTACTTTGCCTTGCAGAAAATAAGATTACAAAAACAGAAGAAAGCTTACTCAAACTACAAAAAGAAATTAATCAACTTGATAAAAATATTAAAAAAAATACAGCTACTAAAAATAATTTATCTAATCAACTTAAGAAAAAAGAAAGAAAAATAAGTAAAACAAAAAAACAACTTTATAAAATAAAGAAAAAATTTAAAAATAATAAGAAAAAAATAAACCAATTAAATAAACAGCTAGCTAAATTAAAAAAAGAAATAAAAATAAAAAAAAGATCTCTTTCCTCTCGTCTTTATCAAACTTATACACAAGGTAGCCCTGGTTATTTACAAATGTATTTAGATGGAATAAATCCAAGTCAAATTTCAAGAGAGTCATACTATATTGGGTATTATAGCCAACAGCAAAATAATGATATTGAATCTATTAAAAAGGCTTATAAAAAAATTGATAAAACAAAGAAATCTACAAATAAAATATTAAAAAAAGTAGCGTCACTCAAAAAACAAAAAGAACGAAATGCAAAAAAACTCCAGAAACAAAAAAAAGAAAAAACTATAGTTATAAAAAAGATAAATGCAAAACTATCCTCCCAGAAGAAAAAGAAGAAAAAATTAATTAAAAATGAAAAAAAATTAAATAGTATTGTTACGGAATTAATAAAAAAAATAAAAGCTGAATCTAAGAAAAAAACTATAACAGAAAAAATACATGCTAAGAAAGAATCTACTTCTGATGATAAATTTGATGGTATTAATTTTAAAAAATTAAAAGGTAAATTAAAACTTCCTGTTAAAGGAAAAATCACGAAAAAGTTTAATTCTAAGAGAAAGGATACAGGTACTCGCTGGAAAGGTATTTTTATTAAATCAAAAGAAGGTAATGAAGTTTATTCTGTTGCTTCTGGAAAAATTGTATTTTCAGATTGGTTAGATGGTTACGGAAATATTATTATAATTGATCATGGAAAAGGCTACATGAGTTTATATGGTAATAATCAATCTTTAATAAAACAACAAGGTGATATTATAAAAGGTGGTTCTATAATTGCTATTGTTGGGAATAGTGGTGGGAATTCAACGAATGGTCTTTATTATCAACTAAGAAAAAATAGTAAGCCATTTAATCCATTAAAATGGACAAAACTAAAATAATTCATTCGCCTATTAAATGCATATGAACTTTTCTTCTAAAAGTATTAAATCTATGTTCAAAAATAAATATTCCTTGCCATTGGCCTAATAAAAGTTGATTATTTTTTATTGGTATTGATAAATTAGTTTGTGTTAAAGCGGTTCTTATGTGGGCCGGCATATCATCATCGCCTTCAGCGGTATGAATGAATAAATCATCACCATCAATAACTAATTTAGAAAAAAATCTATCTAAATCTACTTGAACATCTGCATCATAATTTTCATTAACTAATAAACTTGCAGATGTGTGTTGTATATTAAGAGTTAATAATCCATTAGTAATTGACTGTTGACTTATCCAATCAATAATTTGATTAGTTATATCGTATAATTTTCTTCCTTTAGTTTGCTTAATTAATTCTCCAAAATATTGTTTCATTCTGAATATCTTTCTTCTTTCCATGGATCAGCATTATTGTTATATCCTCTAACTTCCCAAAACCCTAGCTTATCACCTTTATGAATTTCTATTGCCTTAAGCCATTTCGCACTTTTCCATGCATAACGCTTTGGAATAACCATTCTTACTGGGCCTCCATGTTCCAAAGATAAAGGTTTATTGTAAACTTGATGCGCAATAATCACATCTTTATCTAAAAGAACTTTCAAGGGGATATTGGTTGTATAGTTGTCATAACTATAAAGCGTTACAAAATCTGCTTCTTTTAAAATACTAGCACTATCTAAAATTTCTTTAGCAATAACTCCCCCCCATTGAACATCAAACTTACTCCAATGTGTTACACAATGAAAATCTGATATTTCTTGAGTTTGTGAAAAATTTTTTAATTCTTCAAAAGATATATTTAATTCTTTTTTAACCAGTCCAAATATTCTTAATTTCCAATTTGAAATATCTATATCAGGAATAATGCCTAAATCTAAAATTGGAAACTTAGAAGTTAAGGTTTGACCAGGAGGTAACCTTGTATTATTAGAAATAGTCTTTTTTTCAACTTTTCTTCGAGCTTGCTTCAACTTTTCTTCAATTATCCTTTTAGAGTTATTCATTTTTTTTAAAAAATTGCTCATAAATTAATATTCCTGCTCCAATACATATAGCAGTATCTGCAAAATTAAAAGCAGGCCAATAATAATCCTTAATATGAAAATACAAAAAATCAATTACATACCCTAAAAAAACTCGATCATAAAGATTACCTATAGCTCCGCCTAAAATTAAAGATAGTCCAAGTGCTGTTATAAATTCTTTCTTATGTTTTTTTATTAAGAAAACAATAAATATTGATACTATTAAAGCTATCATAGATAAGAAATATCTTTGCCATCCGCCTGCGTTACTTAGTATACTAAATGCAGCTCCTTGATTTTTAAAATTTACAAGATTAAAAAAAGAATTAACTACAAAAAATTGTGTATCAGGTATATTTTTAATTATTATGGTTTTTGTAATCTGATCTATTAAAAAAACTATACTGGATATTGAAAAATACTTAAGCATGCTTTCTTTCTTCGCCCTCTTCAAAAAGATTACTGATACATCTTTTACAGATTGTAGAGTGCTCAGAATTTTGCCCTATATCATCAACATAATGCCAACATCTATCACATTTATTATTATCGCTAGCGTTAACTTCAATTTTTAAATCTTTTTTTGAACTGCTAAGAATAACATTTGATGTTATTAAAATATATTTTAGTTCTTCGTCAAAAAAAGATAAGCTTTTATAAATTTCTAAAGGTGCTGAAATTTTTAATTCAGCTTGAAGTGAAGATCCAACTATACCTTTTTCTCTTAATTCTTCTATTTTCTTATTAACTAAATTTCGAACTTCTAGTGTATTAGTCCATCCTAATAATTCTTTTTTAGAAAGACCGTGCTTAGGTAACTTATACCAATTTTCTATAAAAATAGTATTCTTACTTCCTTTATTTATTACGCCCCATAATTCTTCTGCAGTAAAACTTAAAATTGGTGCCATAATTCTTAATAATGATTGCGTAATATGAAATAATGCAGTTTGTGCAGATCGTCTAGCTTTAGAATTTTCTGCTGTTGTATAAAGTCTATCTTTTAATACATCAAGATAAAAACCTCCCATATCTTCAGAACAGAATGATAAAAATTTTTGCATAGCTAAATAAAAATCAAAAGATTCATAATCTTTTAAAATCTTATTTTGAAGTTCTTCTATTAAATACAAACCATATTTATCAATTGAAAGTATTTCTTCTGGATTAATTAACATTTTATTTTGATTAAAATCTTCCAAATTTGCTGACAAAAATCTTAAAGTATTTCTAATTCTTCGATAACTATCTGCTACTCTTTTTAAAATTTCATTTGAAATATTTAGCTCACCGGAATAATCTGTAGTAGCTACCCACAATCTTAAAATATCTGCACCAAATTGATCCATGATTTTTTGAGGGGCAATAACATTTCCCTTTGATTTACTCATCTTATAGCCTTGACCATCTACTACAAAACCATGAGTTAAAAGAGACTTATATGGCGCATCTTTACTAATAGCACAGCTTGTAAGAAGACTTGATTGAAACCAACCTCTATGTTGATCTGATCCTTCTAAATATAAATCAGCTGGAAAAGCTAATTCTTTTCTTTCTCTTAAAATAGATTGATGTGTAGTTCCAGAATCAAACCAAACATCAAGTGTATCAATTATTTTAATATAATCATTAGCATCCTCTCCTAAAATTGATTTAGGCTCAAGATTAAACCAAGCATCAATACCATCTTCCTCAATCTTATTAGCAATAGTTTCTAAATAACTAAGCGTATTTGGATGTGGCAAAGATGTATCCTTATGAATAAATATTGGTATTGGCACACCCCAGTTTCTTTGCCTTGAAATACACCAGTCAGGTCTACCTTTAATCATTGATTCAAGACGATTTTTACCCCATTCTGGATAAAATTTAGTATTATTTACGGCTTTTACTGCTAAACCTCTAAGAGAAATTTTATCCGAATACTTATGTTCCATTCCAATAAACCATTGAGTTGTTGCTCTAAAAATAATTGGCGTCCTATGACGCCAACAATGTGGGTAACTATGAATAAATTTTTCTTCATGTACTAATTGATTTTTACTTTTTAAAAGTTCTATAATTTTAGAATTAGAATCCCATACGGATAAACCTGAAAAGAATGAAATGTCTTCATTAAATTTTCCTCTAGCATCAACAGGATTATCAACTGGAAGTCCATATTTTATTCCAACAACATAGTCATCTAACCCATGTGCTGGAGCAGTGTGAACTAAACCAGTACCTGATTCGGTAGTGACATGATCACCACATATGATTGGTACATTTTTATTAAGGAATGGATGAGAAAATAATATTCCTTCTAATTCAACGCCTTTACAACTTGAAACTTTTTTTGCTGAAAATTTATAAGTACTTAATCTAGCATCAGCTAATTCTTCAGCAAGAATAAAAAATTCATTATTATTCTCGTACAAACCATATTTAAAATTAGGATTAACTGATATTGCTTCATTTGCTGGAAGAGTCCATGGTGTTGTTGTCCAAATAATAGCAGAAACAGAATTCACTTCTTTGATCTTAAATATAGATGCAATATCTTTAAAATTTACACAATTAAACTTAACATCAATTGCTATAGAAGGTTTATTCTCATATTCAACTTCTGCCTCTGCAAGTGCAGATGCACAATCAGTACACCAATGTACCGGTTTATTTCCTTGGTATAAAAAACCTTTTTCATAAATTTTTGCAAAAGATCTAACTATACTAGCTTCTGTTTTAAAATTTATTGTAAGGTAAGGATTTTCCCAATCACCCAGAACACCTAATCTCTTAAAATCATTTTTCTGTTTTTCTACTTGTTTTAAAGCATATTTTCGACATAAATCTCTAAATTTATTTGCATCTATATTTTTACCGTGTTCTTTTTCAACAACCAGCTCAATTGGAAGTCCATGACAATCCCATCCAGGAATATATGGCACATCAAAATCCGAAATAGTTTTAGATTTAACAATAAAATCTTTTAAAATTTTATTAACAGCATGGCCAATATGAATATCGCCATTTGCATAAGGCGGCCCATCGTGCAAAATATATTTAGGCTTACCTTTTCTAGCAAGTCTAATTTGATTATAAAAATTTTTCTCTATCCATTCTTTCGCCCAATCTGGCTCTCTTTTTGCTAAGTTACCTCTCATTGGAAATTCAGTGTCAGGGAGATTTAATTTATATTTATTTTTATTTTTATTTTCATCAGTCATAATTTTTTAAGAAATTTTCAGCATTAATAATATCTTTTTTTATCTGCACTTTAAGTGCTTCTATTGATTCAAATTTAATCTCATCCCTTATTTTCTTTAAAAAAGTTATATGTACATACTGACCATATAAATCTTTAGAAAAATTCAAAATATGTACTTCAAGTTGTAATTTAGAAATACCTTTTACTGTTGGTCTTGTACCTAAATTGGCCACACCAAATTTTTGGTTCAATTTTACAGCAAAGACACCTTTTATTGGGGGGCGATTATGGAACATATGTATATTTGCTGTTGGAAAGCCCATTATCCTACCTCTTTGTTCTCCATAAACTACCTTTCCAGAAATACTATAATGCCTTCCAAGTAAGTTTTTAGCTAAATTTAAATTTCCTAAAGACAATGCTTCTCTTAATTTAGAACTAGAAACTCTTTTATTATTATTTTTTATTTCTTTTACAATAAAAATTTTAATACCGCTTTTTAATAAATTTTCTAAGCCAAACTCTCTATTTTTACCAAACCTAAAATCTTCTCCTGCTAAAATAATCTGGACTGAGATTTGTTTTTTTAATTTTGATATAAAATCTTCACCGGACATATTAGCAAATCTATCGTTAAATTTAATAACATAAACACGATCAATTTTCTTTGATTGAAAAAATTCAATCTTCTCACGAAGACTAGTTACTCTATAAGGCGCCTCTTTTGGAGTAAAAAATTCCCTAGGATGTGGTTCAAAAATCATAATCGCAGAATCTATTTGGTTTTTTTTCGATTCAATTAATAATTCATTGATTATTTTTTGATGACCTAAATGTATTCCATCATAATTACCAATTGTTAAAACACATGGAGAATGAGAACCTGCCTTAGGAATATGTCTATATATTCTCATTTATTGAATAGTTTTCTTAAAAAAATCAGTAATATTTAATTTACATATTTTTAAAATAATAAAATATACCATTGATCCAAATAATATTAATGTTATTAAATGTGTGAATCGAGAAAAAGCCGAATAATTAATCCATAAATCAATCGTACCTTTGAAATAAAATAAACCTAAAGCCATAATAAAAGCTGCAAAGAATATTTTAATTAGAAACATAAACCATCCTGGGTTTAATTTAAATACTTTTCCTTTTTTTAAATGATTACCGCCTAATCCTGTATTAATATGTGCTTCTAAACCAATGGCCTAAGGTAATCCAGCATCCCTTGGATAGGCAATGAATATTTAAGTCATAAATTGCGGAGAAGATCAAGTAACAAATGAG
>ERZ1046367.2053-NODE-2053-length-10895-cov-5.107103_pt1 | contig 10895 bp, 9 predicted proteins | sample MGYA00383091_ERZ1046367 | MGnify/ENA primary metagenome ERZ1046367 (study PRJEB29581, sample SAMEA5548361) | metagenome | biome: marine; feature: coastal; material: water | depth 50 m | study: Short-term variability in the microbial, nano- and picoplankton... | reverse complement strand
TGTAAGAAAATAGAGCTTCTGATAAAGGTATTAATATGTCGTTATTTTCTTATCCAATCTTAATGGCAGCAGACATACTTATGTTTAAAGCCACACATGTTCCTGTTGGTCAGGATCAAAAGCAACACATGGAAATGGTCAGAGATATAGCTCAAAAATTTAATCATCATTATGGCGATATTTTTATTATCCCAAAACCAGTTATTTCAGAGGAATCATCAATTTTACCGGGTTTAGATGGACGAAAAATGAGTAAGAGTTATCAGAATACAATTCCACTTTTTTTACCCAGTAAAAAACTAAGAAAATTGGTTATGAAAATTAAAACAAATTCATTAGAGCCAGGCGAACCAAAGTCCACGGAAGATTGTGCACTATTTGATATCTATAAAGGAGTTGCAAGTAAAAAAGAAGCATTAGCTTTTAAGAAAAAACTTGAAGAGGGTATGGCTTGGGGTGAAGCAAAAGAAGAATTATTTACCTACATTGATCAATTATTTGCCAAGCCTAGAGAGGATTATTTGCGATTGACTCAAGAACCAATGCATCTTCAAAAATTATTAACAGAGGGTGCTGACAAGACTAGAGAAATTTCTCTACCTTATATCAAGGAAATTAAAGAGGCAGTCGGTATTAAATCTTTGAGCTAATTCATCAGCATATTTTTTAGATACTGACCTGTATAGGAAGCCTTAACTGAAGAGATTTCCTCAGGAGTCCCTGCTGCGATAACCTCTCCACCTTTATCACCTCCTTCTGGTCCTAAATCAATTACCCAGTCAGCTGTTTTTATAACATCAAGATTATGCTCAATCACGACAATAGAATTGCCATCGTCTCTCAATTTTAATAGAACTTTTAGTAGCTGGCTTATGTCATGAAAATGAAGACCCGTCGTTGGTTCATCCAATAGATAGAGCGTGCCTTTATTTCCTCTTTTCGATAGCTCTTTTGACAGTTTGATTCTTTGAGCCTCACCACCTGAAAGTGTTACTGCATTTTGACCTAGCTTAATATAGCCAAGCCCCACTTCCAGAAGTGTTGTTAGTTTATTATTTATATTCGGTACATTCTTAAAATATACCGATGCTTCTTTTACCGTCATTTCAAGCACTTCATAGATGTTCTTTTCCTTATACTTGATATCCAAAGTCTCTCTATTGAATCGTTTTCCTTCACATGAATCACAAAGAACATAAATATCTGCTAAGAAATTCATTTCAACCTTTATAAAGCCACCTCCTTGGCAAGTTTCACATCTTCCCCCTTTAACATTAAAGCTAAATCTTCCTGGCTTATAACCTCTAGATCTGGCTTCTTGTGTTCCAGCAAATAATTCTCTGATGGGGGTAAATAAACCTGTGTAAGTTGCAGGATTTGATCTTGGTGTTCTACCTATAGGGCTTTGACTGATATCAATCAATCGTTTTATACTTTCATAACCCTCAATGGATACCTCGGCTAACTCTTCATTGAATTGCCTGCTTAATTTTGATTTTAATGCAGGCTTTATTACCCCATTGATTAGTGATGATTTACCTGATCCTGAAACGCCAGTAATGCAGGTTAAAAGATTAAGAGGGATTTCTGAACAAATGGATTTCAAATTATTTTTATTAGCATTATTAATTTTCAATACATGACTTTTATCAAGCTTGATCCTTTTATTTGGTACATCAATTTTCTTTTCACCTTTAAGGTAGTTTCCAGTTAATGATTTTTTTTCATTTTTAATGTCATTAATGCTTCCTTGACAAACAATTTCACCTCCTGAGTTACCTGCACCTGGACCAATATCAACAATATGGTCAGCTGCTTTTATAGCCTCCTCATCATGTTCAACAACTATGACTGTATTTCCTAAATCCCTTAGTTTAGTAAGGGTTTCAATCAATCGTTTGTTGTCTTTTTGATGCAATCCTATAGTTGGTTCATCCAAGATATACATAACTCCAACAAGACCAGAACCAATCTGACTTGCTAACCTTATTCTCTGGGATTCACCACCTGAAAGAGTCTCTGCACTTCGTTCTAGATTGAGGTAATTTAAACCTACATTGGATAAAAATTGCAAACGATCAATAATCTCTTTAACCACATTTTTGGCTATTTCTCCTCGGCTTCCTTTTAATTTTAGTGTATTAAAAAATACTAATGTTTCATCAATGTTCATTCTCGTAAGATCAGCAATATTTCGTTTATCAATAAACACATTTCTAGCCGCCTCATTGAGTCTTTTCCCATCACATTCTTGACAAGCAGATGTGCTCATATATTTCGATAAGGCATCTTTTACCGCTTGAGAGTCAGTTTCTTTATAACGTCTTTTAAGGTTAGGGATTACACCCTCAAAGGGATGTTTTCTTGATATTCTTTTCCCACCTCTACCTGGATAGTAAAATTGAATTTTCTCAGTTCCACTGCCATCTAATAGTATGTCTTTTATGTTTTTAGTATAAGTTTTAAATGGTTCTTCAATATCAAAGTTGTAATGTTTTGAAAGACTTTTAATTAAATGGTAGTAATAAAAATTTCTTCTGTCCCATCCTCTGATAGCGCCCTCAGCAATACTTAAATTTTCATTTTTGATGACTAATTCAGGACTAAAGAAATGCTCTACGCCTAAACCATCACAATTACTGCAAGCTCCTGCTGGATTATTGAATGAAAAGGTTCTGGGTTCAAGTTCAGTTATAGAAAATCCACATGAAGGACATGCAAACTTATTAGAAAATAATAAACTTTTTTGGCTTCCATCAAGAAAAGAAATTTTTGCTATGCCATTGGATAATTCAAGAGCTGTTTCAAAAGATTCTGTCAGCCTTAATCCAATCTCAGTTTTAACACTGAACCTGTCAACAACAACTTCGATTGTATTCTTTTTCTTCGCATCTATTACTGGCAAGGCATCTATTTCATAAATAAATCCATTAATTCTAAGACGAATAAATCCTTTAGACTTAATGACTTTTATTAACTCATTATGTTCGCCTTTTCGATCATTGATAATAGGAGAGAGTAAAGTTAATTTAGTGCCAACATCTATCTTTAGAATTTGATCCACCATTTCGGATACATTTTGTATACCAAGATTTCTTTTATGAATCGGACATTTTGGTATTCCTGCCCTTGCAAATAATAATCGGAGGTAATCGTAAATTTCTGTCACGGTCCCAACTGTTGATCTTGGATTATGAGATGTTGTTTTTTGTTCTATTGAAATTGCTGGAGAAAGTCCTTCAATTAGATCAACATCAGGTTTTTCCATCATCGAAAGAAACTGTCTCGCATAAGCTGATAAAGATTCAACATATCTTCTTTGACCTTCCGCATAAATAGTATCGAATGCTAGAGATGATTTACCAGACCCTGATAAACCCGTTAGTACAATTAATTTATTTCTAGGCAACTCAAGATCAATGTTCTTTAAGTTGTGGGTTCTAGCCCCTCTTATATTAATGAACTTCATACTAAGCCTTTTTAAAATGCCAAACCTTGTATTGTAAATGTTTTTGACTTTGACAAGCAAATACAAAGGTTTTTGATACAATAATCATTTAATCTAGAATGAGATATTTATAAGGAAATATTATGGCGGGAGTTAATAAAGTAATTGTAGTTGGACGACTAGGTTCTGATCCAGATACAAGGTATATGCCAAGTGGTAGCGCGGTTACAAATGTTAGTGTAGCCACATCAGAATCTTGGAAAGATAAGGAAACAGGCGAAAAGCAAGAGAGAACAGAGTGGCATCGAGTGGTCTTTTTTAATCGGTTGGCTGAGATTGCTAGCGAATATTTAAAAAAAGGGTCACAAATTTATGTGGAAGGCAGACTTCAGACCAGAAAATGGGAAGATAAAGAAGGCAATGAAAAGTGGACCACTGAAATAGTGGCTAACCAAATGCAAATGTTAGGCGATAGAATGTCATCAGGATCATCTAGCAATGACCGACCTCCAGCGCAAAATACTAATAAAAATGACTTTGCGAATGATGATTTTGATGATGATATCCCGTTCTAACCCAGAAAAAGACGAACAAACAAGACAGTGTCTAGAAAGATATTTATAAAATCTTTTGGTTGTCAGATGAATGAGTATGATGCTATGAAAATGGCAGATGTCATGTGTCATCACAAAGATATGGAGGTAACATCTGAAGAATCCAAAGCCGATGTATTTCTTTTGAATACATGTTCAATTAGAGAAAAGCCTCAGGAGAAAGTTTTTCATCAATTAGGAAGATGGAAAGCCTATAAAGATAAAAACCCTCAAATTGTTATTGGTGTTGGAGGTTGTGTGGCAAGTCAAGAGGGGAGCGCAATCATCAAGAGAGCACCCTATGTTGATATGGTTTTTGGACCACAAACACTTCATCGCTTACCAAGCATGTATGATCAGGTTATCTCTACAAAAAACCCCATAGTAGATATCAGCTTTCCAAAAGTAGAAAAATTTAATCATTTACCTAAGGCAAAAAATATAAATGCCTCAGCTTTCGTTTCTATTATGGAGGGATGCAGTAAATTTTGTACTTTTTGTGTGGTTCCTTATACGAGGGGTTTAGAGGTTAGCAGACCGCCAGAGCAAATACTTGATGAGATTAAAGACTTAGCTGGCAAAGGCGTAAGAGAGATTAATTTACTTGGCCAGAATGTTAATGCTTATCGAGTAAAGGATGCCAATGGAAAGAGACTTAAACTTTCAGATTTAATTGAGAGGGTTACCGAAATAGAAGGAATAGATAGAATAAGATTTACCACGTCTCATCCTTTGCAGTTTACTGATGATCTAATAGCAGCATACAATCACCCAAAATTAGCTAATTATTTACACTTGCCTATTCAAAGCGGATCTAACCGGATACTGAAGCTTATGCATAGAAAACATAATGTTCAATTGTATATTGATAGAATATCTAAACTCAGAGCTCTCAGACCCAATATCAGTATTGCTTCTGATTTTATAGTGGGATTTCCTGGAGAAACCGAAGAAGATTTTCAGGAAACGTTAAATATTATTGATGAAGTAGGCTTTGATCAGTCATTTAGTTTTATCTATAGTCCACGACCACAAACACCTGCAGCACTTATGGATGATGCTGTTAGTTATCAAGAAAAGCTAGAGAGATTGAATAGATTGCAGAGCATGATCAAAGAAAATACTTTGAAAATAAGTAAAGAGATGATCGGAACTGATCAAACTATTTTAGTTGAAAAGCTATCAAAGAAAATGAATAAACAAATATCAGGTAGAACTGAGAATAATCGATGGGTAAACTTTGATGGGCCCATTAGCTTGATAGGTCAATTTATCAAATTGCGAATCACAGAAGCATTATCCAACTCACTTCGAGCAAGAATTATAAATTAAAAAGGATCTTTTTGAATACTAAAGAATTTGAGATTGAATCAGCCGAGAATAATATTCTAGCCAATATGCTGGGTATTTTCGATAAACATCTTAGAATTATTGAGCATGAACTAGAGGTAGAAATAAAGACCAGAGGTGGATTGTTTTTGTTATCAGGTAAGCAGGATAATCTTAATATGGTTGAAGAGGTTATCAGAGAGTTATATGTTTTAGCTGAAAATGATCACTTATCGCATGAAAAAGTTCATCTTGTATTGAGGAAATTTATGTTGGGTGCAACTTCAAAGAAAACGACGAATCAAGAAAATGGCATCTTTATAGGTACTCCTAATAAGGAAATTCATACCCAAAATAAGAATCAAATTGAATACATACAAGCAATACGAAAGAACGATTTATCTTTTGGGATTGGACCAGCAGGAACTGGGAAAACATATTTAGCTGTTGCTACCGCAATAGAGGCTTTGCAGAAACAAACGGTAAAAAAAATTGTTTTAGTTAGGCCAGCTGTTGAGGCAGGTGAACGACTCGGTTTTTTGCCTGGTGACCTATCTCAAAAGGTCGATCCATATCTAAGACCAATGTACGACGCACTATATGAAATGTTGGGTTTTGATCAAGTCATGAATCTTATCGAGAGAAAATCAATTGAGCTTGCTCCTCTTGCTTTTATGAGAGGCCGTTCATTAAATGAAAGCTTTATCATTCTTGATGAAGCTCAAAATACAACAATAGAGCAAATGAAAATGTTTTTAACAAGAATGGGCTTTGGCTCTAAATCGGTAGTCAATGGAGATATAACACAAATTGATCTTCCCTCTGAGAAAGAATCTGGTTTAAAGCATGTGTTAGGGATTATCAAACACCTTAAAAATGTTGGAATAGTAAACTTCAATCATAAAGATGTAATTCGTCATCGAATTGTACAAGATATAGTAGAGGCCTATGAGAAGCATAAAAAGTAAATGACTGAGGAGAAAAAACCATTCTATATTGAGACTCAAACTGGAAATGGCATTAGACTGCCAATAGAGCGTGAAATTATTGAACAATTAATCTTTCTGACTTATCAGGCTTCCAGTCAAAGTCTCGATTTACCACTGGGTATAACAATAAGGCTAGTGGACAATGAAGAAGGGCGATTATTAAATAAGAATTTTTTGAAAAAAGATAAATCAACTAATGTACTTTCATTTATTGGTAATGCCTCAGAAGAAAGAAAACTGGGGATAGATCCACCTTTTCTTGGCGATATTATTATTTGTCTACCAGTTATAGAGACTGAGGCTAAAGACCAAGGTAAAAATCTTATCGAGCATCTACAGCATATGATTATTCATGGTTTCTTGCATTTGATTGGCTTTGATCATCAGAATGATCAAGAGGAGAGTATAATGAAAAGTATAGAAAACCAAGTTTTGGCATCAAGTTTGGTAAAAGAATTAAGATGAATACAACAATAAAAAAAATAAAATCATTTTTCATAGAGACTCAGAATACTCCAGAGAGCTTTTTTACTATGGTTGAATCAAAGCAATGGAAAGATTTTATTGGAAAGGATGAAATCAGAATGATTCAAGGGGTCATCGAAGTTTCTGAGCTCCAAGTAAGAGATATTATGATCCCAAAATCTAAAATGATTGTTCTAGAAGAATCGAATGATGTGGATGAATTACTAAAAAAAATAATTGACTCAGGTCATTCAAGGTTCCCAGTGATTGCAGACAATAAAGACGAGGTTGTGGGTATATTATTGGCCAAAGATATTTTGAAGTTTACCAATAATAAGGACAGTTCATTTATTATGAATAATTATCTTAGGCCTCCAGCATTTATTCCAGAGAGTAAGAGATTAAAGATACTTTTGAAAGAGTTTAGAAAAAGCAGGAATCATATGGCTATTGTAGTTGATGAGTATGGAAGAACTGCTGGCATGCTAACCATTGAAGATGTTCTAGAGCAAATTGTTGGTGATATTGAGGATGAATTTGATGCTGAAGATTTACCGATGATAAAAGAATTTCAAAAAGGAATATTTCAAGTGGATGCATTGATTCGTATGGAAGACTTTAATGATGCTTTTGAAAGCGAGTTTGATGATGAAGACTTTGATACTCTTGGAGGTATGCTCTCTAAAAATCTAGGAAAGTTACCCAGAGTTGGGGAGAAAATAATGATTGGTTCATTTGAATTTAGAATACTTGAGGCTAATCATCGGAAGATCATACTGATCGAAGTAAAGAAAATTGATTAAAAAAAAATCAGCAACTTTTTTCATCGCCTTATTTTTTATTCTTGGTTTTGAGCCTTTTAATTTCTTTTTATCTCCCTTCATCGTCCTCTCTCTATTATTCTTTATTGCCCTAAAGGAGCAGCCCAGCAGAACGGCTTGTCTTTTTTTTACATTTGGCTTCTTTCTTTTTGGGTTTGGTCTCTATTGGCTTTATATCAGCATCAGCATTATCAGTGGAGCACCTTCTTGGTTATCATTTTTGCTAATAGCTTTTTTGGCTGCTGCAATGGCAACTTATTATTCATTAGCAGGGTACTTGATTAGTTATACATATAAAAAATTTAACTCCAGGATCATTACTTTATTATTTTTTGCTCCCAGCCTGTGGGTAATGATGGAGTGGATTCGAGGGTATTTATTCTCAGGGTTTCCATGGTACACATTAGGGTATAGTCAAACCAGTTCTTGGTTGACAGCATGGGCCCCTATTGGCGGTGTTCATATGATGAGCTATATTGTTGCATTATCTTCATCCTTAATTTTATTAATTTATCTGAAAATTAAGCCTTATAGGTTTTTAGCAATACTGAGTTCTGTTTGTTTCGGTTCATTCTTTTTACAATCCATTGAATGGACAGAGAGCAAAGGGAGGCCGCTCACTGCGATGCTTGTTCAGGGAGGGGTTTTGCAAGAAAATAAATGGCTTCGGTCTGAATTCAATAATACTTTAAATCTTTATAAAGACAGTCTTATAGCATCTGAGGGATTAGATCTAGTGATATGGCCTGAGGTTGCTATTCCTGCATCAGCACAGAGAGTTAAACCCTATCTAAAAGAATTGGATCAAATAATAATTAATAAAAACATTCAACTATTAATTATGGGTATAAATACTTTGGACAATGAAAGAAATGTATATAATTCCATGCTGACAATGGGCGTTGACAATGTGGTTTATCATAAGAAGCATCTTGTCCCTTTTGGCGAGTATTTTCCAGTGCCACTATTTATAAAAAATTGGTTGCAACAGATGCAATTACCCAGTAATGATATTAAAAAAGGCGATCCCATTCAGGTGATGCCAAAATTGAATGATATTGCAATTGCAACATCCATTTGTTTCGAAGATATTTTTGGCAGTGAGCAATTGACATTTCAACCTGAAGCTAATGTTTTAGTCAACATTACTAATAATGCATGGTTTGGAGAATCTATAGCCTCTGCACAGCACTTTCAGATGTCAAGAATGAGAGCAATAGAAACGGGTCGATTTCTACTAAGAACATCCAATACGGGAATTACAGCGATTGTTAAACCCAATGGCAGTATTCAGCAACAACTAGATCCTTATGAATATTCTCTATTGAAGGGAAGCTTCCAGCCTATGCAGGGTTCAACTCCTTATATTAAATTAGGAAATTATTTGATTGTAATTCTTATTATCTTCATGATGAGTTTAGGCTATTATCTTGGTTTAAATTTAAAGAAAAAAAAGAATGATGGGTAAAAAATACAATCCAAAAGAAATTGAGAAAGAAGCACAAGAATTTTGGGCTGAAAATCATGTCTTTGAAGTAAAAGAAGATGATGATTTAGAAAAATTTTATTGCCTATGCATGTTTCCTTATCCCAGTGGAAGATTGCATATGGGGCATGTAAGGAATTATACCATTGGGGATGTAATTTCTAGATATCAGAGAATGCTTGGTAAGAACGTACTTCAACCAATGGGCTGGGATGCCTTTGGTCTTCCAGCTGAAGGAGCTGCAATAAAAAATAATATGCCACCGGCTGATTGGACTCGTGAAAATATTCAATACATGAAGCATCAGTTGAATATATTGGGGTTTGGTTATGATTGGACTAGAGAGTTGGCTACTTGTGAGCCCAGTTATTATCGATGGGAACAATGGATGTTTTCAAGACTATTTAAAAAAGGCTTAGCCTATCGTGATAGCGCAATGGTTAATTGGGATCCAGTAGAAAATACAGTATTAGCAAATGAGCAAGTGATCGATGGAAAAGGTTGGCGTTCTGGTGCGGATATAGAAAGAAGAGTAATGCCCCAATGGTTCTTAAAAATAACTGATTACTGCGAAGAACTACTGTCAGGATTGGACGATTTGGACTGGCCAGAAAAAGTTAAAGTAATGCAAAAGAATTGGATTGGTCGGTCGGAAGGGGTGGAAATTGATTTTGAGGTAGCAAATACTGAACATACCATTTCTGCTTACACCACAAGGCCAGATACTCTTTTTGGTGCCAGTTATATGGCTTTAGCACCCGAACATCCTCTGGTCCAAAAAATTAGTGAAAGCAATAATGAAGTGAAATCATATTTAAAAAAAATAAGATTACAAGGAGTCTCAGAGGAAGCATTAGAAAAAATGGAAAAGATTGGAGTGCCTTTAGGTATAGAGGCCATCAATCCTCTCAATGGTTCAAAGATCCCAATATGGTCTGCTAATTTTGTATTAATGACATATGGAACAGGTGCAATTATGTCTGTTCCAGCTCATGATGATAGAGATTTTGAATTTGCAAAGAATTATGATTTACCGATAATGCCTGTCGTTATCCCTGAAGATAAAAAAGATGACCATGATTTTAATCAGCAAGCTTTTTGCCTAGAAGGCCTGCTGATTAATTCAGGGAATTATGATGGCATGAACTCTGAGGCTGCAAAAAATTTGATTGCGTCAGAGCTTGAAAAAAAACAAGCAGGGAAAAAAGTTATTAATTATCGTTTGAGAGATTGGTTAATATCCAGACAACGATATTGGGGCGCACCCATTCCTGTATTAACTGATAATAAAGGGGAGATCATTCTAGCGGATGATAATTCACTACCGGTTAAACTACCTGAGGAAGTTAAATTTGATGGCGTTCATTCTCCCATTAAGACCATGAAAGAGTTCATTGAGGTCCAGAACCTTCAAACCAATGAAGTTCTTCAAAGAGAAACGGATACATTTGATACCTTTATGGAATCCTCTTGGTATTATGCGAGATTTTGTTCGTCAGATGGTAATGAGGCGATGCTTGATGAGAGGGCAAATTATTGGCTTCCTGTTGATTTATATATTGGAGGCATTGAGCATGCAATTCTTCATTTGTTGTATGCCCGCTTCTATCATAAGCTTTTAAGAGACGAGGGTCTTGTGGAAGGCGATGAGCCGTTTAAGAGCTTATTGACTCAAGGTATGGTATTAAAGGATGGCGCCAAAATGTCCAAATCACTAGGAAATACAGTTGATCCAGAAGAGATGATCAAAGATTATGGTGCTGA
>ERZ1046367.2043-NODE-2043-length-10921-cov-4.385514_pt1 | contig 10921 bp, 12 predicted proteins | sample MGYA00383091_ERZ1046367 | MGnify/ENA primary metagenome ERZ1046367 (study PRJEB29581, sample SAMEA5548361) | metagenome | biome: marine; feature: coastal; material: water | depth 50 m | study: Short-term variability in the microbial, nano- and picoplankton... | reverse complement strand
AACTTGTGATTTAATGCTTGCAAAAAACCATGATTATGGTGAGGCATGGCGTGAAATGAGAGTCTCTTCTTTAACTGATTTGATTTTGCAAAAATTACTTCGGGTTAAACAAATTGAGAAAAATAAAGGCAAGACCATAGTCTCTGAGGGAATTGATGCTAATTATCAAGACATGATAAATTATTCCGTCTTTGCTTTAATCCATTTAAATAAAAATTAACAAAAGCTTTAAGAATGAGACAAAAAATTGTAGCAGGAAATTGGAAAATGAATAATACAAATTCTGAAAGTAAATTGCTTTTAAAGAAGCTATTGAGTTACAAATTTCCCCCTGATGTGAGAGTAATTGTGTCTCCACCTTATACTCAATTAAGTCTTATAAGTAATAAGCTTAAAAATTTAAAAATTGAAGTTGCCTCTCAAAACATGCATTATGCTTCAAATGGAGCGTTTACTGGTGAAATCTCAGCATCGATGTTAAAAAGCTCAGGAGTTTTTACTACTATTTTAGGCCATTCAGAAAGAAGGTTATACTTCAATGAAACGAATAAAAGCTTAAATGAAAAGGTTAAAAAGGCAGTAAATGAAAATATTGAGATTATTTTTTGCATAGGAGAGGAACTTGATGATCGAAAATCAGGAAATCATTTTGAATATGTAAAACTTCAACTTGAAAAAACTGTTTTTTTACAACCTATTGAATCTTGGAAAAAAATTATTATTGCGTATGAACCTATCTGGGCTATTGGTACAGGAGAAACTGCCTCTCCAGACCAAGTCCAAGAAATGCATTCATATATACGAAATATAATTTCAGAAAACTATAATGAATCTTTAGCAGAATCTACATGCATAATTTATGGGGGAAGTGTAAAGCCCTCAAATGCAAAGAATATTTTTTCTCAACCTGATGTTGATGGAGGTCTAATTGGTGGAGCTTCATTAAAATCAGAAGATTTTGCAGCTATAGTTAAAGCAACAAAATGTCAGTCATATACCGCATAATTTCATTCAAAGTTAATCCAGTAAAAATTGAATCTGAAATTTTAATTGCAGAGTTAGCTGAGTTTGGATTCGATAGTTTTGAATAAAGAAGTGATGGTATTGACGCGTATATAGTTGATGATGATTATACAAAAAATATTTTCACGAATCTTCATATTGTCAAATTCAGCTTTTGAAATCAGTTATTCATCTAAAACAATAGATTTAAAAAATTGGAATGAAATATGGGAAAGCAATTTTAAGCCTATTATAATTAACAATGATTGTGGAGTAAGAACAGGTTTTCACCTTCCATTAAATTTAAAATATGAAATAGTAATTACACCAAAAATGAGTTTTGGAACGGGTCATCATGAAACCACATCAATGGTTATGAATTACATTTTTAAGTATAAATTTAAAAGACTTAAAAGTTCTTGATATGGGCTGTGGCACTGGAATTTTAGGAATTTTATGTGAAAAAATTGGTGCTGTTTCAATTGATGCATTAGATATTGACCAATGTTGTTATGAGAATACCATAGAAAATGCACGTTTAAATAAATGTATGTTTATAAATACTATTTGTGGAGACATTAATTCAATTAAAGAAAATAATTATGATATAATTTTGGCAAATATTAATAAAAACATTATTATGAATGATATTTCTATTTATAAAGATTTATTAAATGATGGTGGTCAGTTAATTATAGGTGGATTTTATGTTGAGGATATAATTGAAATTAATAAAAAAGCTAAACCTTTAGGATTAGAATTAGTTTCAAAAAAAAGTAAAAAATTTATGCACTTCCATGTATTATATAAAAGTTTAATCTTTTCATCTAAACCAAAGATTAATCCCGAAGATGATATTCAGCAAGTTGTTCAAACTGATAGGGAACATGAGCTTGTTTTGTATAATGACGATGTTAATACTTTTGATCATGTAATCAATACTTTAGTCGCAGTGTGCGATCATTCAATTATGCAAGCTCAACAATGTGCCTATATTATTCATTTTTCAGGTAAATGTGTTGTAAAAACAGGTTCAATTTCTGTTTTAGAACCTCAATGTATTAAGCTTCTTGAAGCAGGACTATCTGCAGAAATTATATAGCTATTTTTTTGAATTAAAAAATTGTAATTTTACAAGTCAAATTCTAATGTTGTGAGATTTCTAACATTCATTTATTTATTTATTTGTATATCTTTTATACAAGCTCAAAATCAAGATAAAATGGACAGAACTATATACCAGTTTGTTGTAGAGGATTTATATGGAGAAACTTTTGATTTTTCTGAATTGAAGGGGAAAAAAGTAATGATTGTTAATACTGCATCCAGATGTGGATTAACTCCTCAGTACAAGTCATTACAGACTCTTTATGAAAAGTATAAAGACAGCAACGTTATTATCGTTGGGTTTCCTGCAAATAATTTTTTATGGCAAGAGCCCGGTTCGAATGAGGAAATTGCTGAGTTTTGCAAGAAAAATTATGGTGTTTCATTTCCTATGATGAGTAAAGTATCTGTAATAGGATTGAATCAGCATCCTATCTATTCTTTTTTAACTAGAAAAAAATTAAATGGTAATATTGATGCAATGGTTACTTGGAACTTTCAAAAGTTTTTAATAGACGAAAATGGCTATGTTGTTAAATCTATTTCTCCAAGAAAAAAGCCTGATGATGGTGAAGTTCTTAATTGGATAACTGGATCATAGATGAGTAAATATAAAATTCAAACGATATGCTTACACGAAGGAGCTTTAGAGGATCCTATCAATAAGGGGGCAATTTCTCCATTGTATATGTCTACAGCATATCAGTTTAATGATGTAAAAGAGAAAAGGTATCCCAGGTATATAAATACTCCAAATCAAGAGGGGGTATGTAAAAAGATTGCAGCTTTAGAAGGAGGAGAGCATGCTCTTATTTTTGGATCAGGAATGGCAGCTGTAACTACTTCTCTTATGTCACACCTTAACTCTGGAGATCATATTATTTTTTTTAATGATCTATATGGCGGCACTCGAAACTTGATTAAAAAAGAGTTTTCTAATTATAATATTTCATACAGTTTTGCTGCAGGATCATCTTTAGATGATTTTAAGGCATGCATTAAAGAAAATACTAAAGGAATATATATTGAAAGCCCAAGCAATCCATTACTTAAGATTGTTGATATGGAGGCTATTTCTGATTTGGCTAAATCAAATAATTTATGGACTATGATTGATAATACTTTTGCAAGCCCAATTAATCAGAACCCAATTTCTTTTGGTATTGATCTTGTTATTCACAGTGCAACAAAGTATTTAGGAGGACACAGTGATATTTCTGCTGGAGCTGTAATAGCTTCAAAAAAACACATAGATAAGGTTTATGAATTAGCAAAGAATTTAGGGGGAACCATTAGTGAATTTTCAGCCTGGCTTCTAGAAAGAAGTATAAAAACATTACCTATAAGAGTTCGTGAACAAAATAAAAATGCGTTAGAGTTATCCTGTTTTTTAGAAAGACACCCACAGATATCTAAGGTTTATTATCCTGGATTAGTTTCACATGAAGATCATGAAATTGCTAAAAAACAGATGAGTGGTTTTGGTGGTATGCTTTCAATTGAAATTAGTTCTAAAATTGACCCTAGTTTATTTTTAAAAAATCTTAAAATAGTAAAACCTGTAATGAGCCTTGCAGGGGTTGAAAGTACTGCTAACTATCCTAAATTAACTTCTCATTTCTCACTCACTCAAAAGGAAAGAGATGATCAAGGAATATCAGATCACTTAATCAGGCTTTCTGCTGGAATTGAATCTATTGAGGACTTAAAGAATGATATTGATAATGCATTAAAAACATCATTACATGAAAGTTGATATTCTCGCATTCGGAGCACACCCTGATGATGTTGAGTTGGGTTGTGGAGGTACAATAGCTAAAAGTGTTTCTGATGGAAAATTAGTTGGAATTATTGATTTAACTCAAGGAGAAATGGGAACTAATGGTTCTCCAGAAATAAGAAATAAAGAAGCAACAAAAGCAGCCTCTATCTTAGGAGTTAAATTCAGAGAAAATCTAGAATTTAAAGATGTTTACTTTAAAAATGATGAAGCTCATCAAAACAAAATTATTGAGTTATTAAGATTATACAAACCTGAAATAGTTTTATGTAATGCGATTGAAGATAGGCATATTGATCATAGAAGGGGGTCTGACTTAGTCTCTCATTCATGTTTTTTAAGTGGCTTAAGTAAAATTGAAACATCTGACTCTTCAGGGCAGAAGCAATTACCTTGGAGACCAAAAGTTGTATATCACTATATTCAGTGGAAAGAAATTGAACCAGATGTTGTTGTTGATGTTTCAGCATTTCTAGATAAAAAAATATCAGCTGTTAAAGCATTTTCAAGTCAATTTTATACTTCAGATAGTTCTAAAGAATTCACCCCAATAACCTCACAGAACTTTATTGAGAGTGTTCGATATAGAGCCTTTAATTTGGGAAGGTTAATTGGTGTTGATGCTGGTGAAGGCTTTACAACTGAGAGGTATCCTTCTGTTAATAGCATAACAGATTTGATTTAAAAATATTTTTCAAGTCGCTTGTCTTCGAAATAAAAAAGTTTAAATTTGCACCCTAAATGGTGGTTGTAGCTCAGCTGGTTAGAGCGCCTGGTTGTGGTCCAGGAGGTCGCCGGTTCGAACCCGGTCTTCCACCCCAAAAAAAACCTTTGATTTATCGAAGGTTTTTTGTTTTCTTAGATTTAATAAAAAACACAATGAAAAAGCTACTTCTTCTTTCACTTTAGCTCTTTAATTTTTATATTTTTAAAATAGGCTCTTCCTGGGTGATCTTGCAGACAAAGATAACCCTCATCAAATTTTCCAAAATCGTACCATCTTTTTTCCCCTAAATATTCAGATTCACTAGCCATTGACTTACTAAATTTACTTTTATCTATCATTTTATTCCACCTTTCTCCTCTCAATTCAAACTCATTTATTAAGACATCATTTAACTTAACAATTCCCAAATTATTTTTTTGGTCTATTTTAATGTAATATTTATTCCATTTACCGGCAGATTTATATGTATTAATTTGTTTTGGTGAATAGATATCATAAACAGCTCCTAAATAATGTTTTTTTTCATCTAAGTCTGATAAGACATTATTTAACTCAATCTCTCCTCCTAAAACACCTTTTGGGTTATTATATATATCAATATCAATAATTTGAACTTCAGGACCAGTTTGATAAGGGAATTTGTAAATAGAATCTTCATTAACACCCCACATAAAACCACTATTTCCACCTTTCTCAATTTTCCATTCAAAAATAATTTCAAAGCTTTTATATTTTTTATTTGTTAATAAGCTTGCATCATCATTTCCAGATTCTAAACCAGATAATGCATCAAATATCAGAATATTATCTTCAACACGCCAACCCTTTTTTGAACCATCATCTTGAAAAATATGCCATCCTTCAAGAGAATCATTAATAATTAGATTTTTCCACTCTTGTTTTGGTGTATTGCAACCAAGAATAAGAAAATAAATTAAAATATAGTAGTATCTCATAGTTATTATTTTTATCAAATTAGTAATTTATATTTACTTAATTTAAAATATAATTGAATTTTCAAATTATCCCTTTATTATAGATTTATAGATTTCAGGATCAGTTGCACCTTCAGTACCAAATAGAAGAACAATACTTTCTTTATTAATTCCTATTTTTTTTACAACATCATTTTTTTTCATTAAATCTATAAGAGCATCCAACCCTGCAACTGATGATTCTCCGGATTCAATTTTTGGAATATTATTATAAAGCAATCGCATAGTATTGGTTATTGATGAATCATCAATTGTGATAAAGTGATCAGCAGATTGATTCAGTATTTCCCATCCTAACAAAGATGGTTTACCGCAAGATAATCCTGCCATTATTGTTTCTTCTTTGATTTTAAATGAAGTCAATGTATTATTTTGAGCACTTTTAATTAGACAATGTGCTAGCTCAGATTCAACAACTACATTCTTAATATTTGTATTATGCTCTTGCCAAAAGTAACTACTAATTGATGCAGGAAACGATCCAACTCCTCCTTGCAGAAACACATGAGTAGGCATAGATTTATTTTTTAATTGTTCTCCTATTTCTTTTGCCATTACTGTGTATCCAGCCATAATGTATTTCGGGTACTTTGTATAGCTTTCGTAAGATGTGTCAGAAATAATATGCCAACCATTTTTATTTGCTTCATTAATACAAACACGAAATGATTCATCATAATTCCCTGAAACACGTATAACATTAGCTTTAAGACTTTCCATTGCTTTTTGACGTCCTGAACTAACTTCTGAATGGATATAGATTTGACACTTGCAACCAAATAGTTTTGCGCCAAATGCTACTGCCCTTCCATGATTTCCATCTGTAGCAGTTGTAACTGTAAGTTTTGAAATAAGATTCGTATAGCTCCCTTTTCTTATTCTCTCAATTGTAACTTCATCACCAACTTCTTTTTTTAAAGTATTATAAAGAAATTTTAAAACACCATATGTTCCTCCAAGAGCTTTAAAACTTCCAAGACCAAACCTTGAGCTTTCATCTTTGTAGTAAATATTTTTTACTCCAATTTTTGAAGCAATTTTTTTTAGGGAAAGAAGGGGAGTTGGATTATAATTATTCCATGTTTTTATTTCATCATATGCCAATCTGCAATCCTCAAAATCTAAAATTGATTTCAGTTCATCAGGATAATCACCTTTTTTTTTATTAGAATTCTGATAATGTTGGATCAGCATTTAAATATGAGTTTTTCTATTTATTATAAACCTATTTTTAAATTCATAATTGACACCAATATTTCTCAAATTTTTTTAATTACCTATATTGATTGAACCAATACCACCTGTTGCCTCCCAGAAGTTAAATAAAGAACTTTCATCAGGTCCTTTAAATGAAAACCATTCAGCAGCACTGTTTATAGAATTCCATTGTTCATCAGTAAGAGGAGAGTCTGTTAATACAATAATTAATAATTCAAATTCTTTTTGGGATTCTAAATAGCTTGGAGTTCTTACACCTAATAAACTTTCCAATTCATTTGGTCCATAAGTAACTTTCGTGTTTGCGGTGAACAACCATTTTGTATTAGTGATTTGAAGTGAAGTAATGTCATTAAATAAATCAAATGGATTTACAGAGCTAACGGGAATCATCCCCATTAAATATAATTCTAATTCATTAAAAGGCACACCATTCCCTCCATTTGCATAAGGGCCGAAAGAATTGACGGAATATTGACTACTGCCAAGATCCTCCAGAGTACTTTGTTTAAACCCCCCTAATTGACCTGGGGTACTTCCTCCAGTAAAACCCCAATGTCCATAATATGAATATGAATCAAGATTATTACCAGTTTGATCTACATTTTCTGTAGGTAAGCCATAATTAGCCCAATTATGCATTAATTCATGTAATGCAGGTCCGTTTTGGAGAAAACCTAGACTAGATAATTGCATTACGGATTTTAGTTTTCCTGACGAGCCATAGTTGCTGGTGAAATCATAAATTTGATCTGATTCAATTCCAGTTGAAATTCCCATGATATTGTTTGAAACACCAATATTTTTACCATAATAACTTATCCCTTCAGGAATTTCATCTTCATTTAATACAAGAAAAATAAAATCATATTGATCAGAAAAATGTTTATATATATCATTCACTAAAGGCTCTCTATATGCTCCATCTGAAAACTGATCACTGCTTTTCCAATCACTATATTCAGTTGAGGACATTAATAAAGAATAAACATTATTACTTGAATCAGTTGTTATAAGATGATCAGAACTTTGACTTGGATTATTATTAGAGTTTTCCCCTGATTCAACAACAGCTTGTGAATCATTTTGGGGATCTTCATCACTACTACATGATGAAATTAATAAAGTAAAAACGGTAATAATATATATTTTAAATAATTTCATTTGTGTTTAATTTAGCATTAAACTCTTAAAAAAATTTTCTTTCTATATAGTAGATATAAAAACATCCATTGAACTGTTAATAAGCAAAAAACATAAATAACAGAATCATATGGCTCTCCAATAAGATGAAATAACCATTTGAAAAGAGAATTTGTTGTATAACTCCAATTAATAAATAAGCTTGACATATAAATTAATATTGAATTCATACCAATAATTTTAAAGATAAAAGCCCACTTATTATATTCTAAAACATCAATTAAATAATAAAAAACCGCCATAAGTAACATGCTTATTCCTCCACACTGAAGAACAAATGAGCTCGTCCATAAGTTTTTATTGATTGGAAAGAATAAATTCCAGATTTGAGCAGCAATTATTAGTAAAAAACTGATTGTTATAAGTTTAAAAGTAGTTTGTTTTCTTTTATTCACAGCAGTATTAATTAAAATATTTCCAGTATAAATTCCTAATAAAGCAGTTGATATTGCTGGGATTGTCGAAAACAAACCTTCTGGATCATGAATTCCCAAAAACAACTTACCTGGCATAATCATTCGATCAAGATAAGAGACGATATTTCCTTCTATCGATAAATCACCTGCTAAAAATCCAGGAGCTGAGAAAAATATAATAAGCCCCCAGTATCCAATAAGTAAACTGAAAAACCAAAGAATTTGATTTCTTTGATTAGCATATAGATATATAATGTTCGCAAACATATATGCTAATCCAATCCTGCCTAAAACACTGCCAAACCTGATTTCTTCTATAGATTTAATTTCAAGTCCATTGTTGTATATGATCCCTAATAAAACAAGTATTATGCCTCGTTTGATTACTCTTTTTAATAAATCAGTTCTATTTTTACCTTTAGCTAGTTGTTTGCCTATAGAGAATGGAGTTGCAATTCCTGATAAAAATAAAAATAAAGGAAAAATTACATCATAAAAAACAAAACCATTCCATTGTGGATGAATAAATTGATTAGATAATCCATGCCAAAAATTATTGGATTTAATCTCAGCCATTTTATGAAATATTTCCTCTGCACCAATAATCCAAAACATGTCAAAACCTCTTAGGGCATCTAAAGAATATAAACGATTATCTTTAGCAAGTTCTTTCATAGCATTATAGTTTGTATTCTTAACCTTTCTATTGCAATATATAAATTTAATGTTTATAAAAATTATTCATCTTATTAAAGCTAGACATTACTAAATAAATTATATATTTACTATCCCAATTAAGTAAGATGATAAGAAATATTTTAGATATTGATTTTCCTTCTGGTGTAAAACACCTTTATATGAATGGTAGAAGATATACTAAAAAAGATTTTTTAAAGGCTAGAGCACTCGAGAAAAGACGAGGAAAAAAAGGCAAATTTATTTCATTAAATAAATTATAGCAATTAATACTGAAAAAAAGCCCTTAAATTAAATTTAAGGGCTTTTTAATTAATCAAATGAACATTAAGAATCAATATCTATTTTATAAAATAATTTTAAAAGCTTTTGTTATTTGCTTTTTACTTTTTTCCTGCTCATTTAACGATAAGAAACAAAACATTTCAAGTCAAGAAAAAAATAAATCTCGTTATGAATATATTGTTAAGAATGATGATTTTATAAATGAGATAGAGCAGTCCCTATCCGGAAATTTCATTGAATTAAGCAATGGAAATACTTATTATGAATTAGCAAATTTTAAAAGCCTTGGGCCTGTAATAGTTTTAATTCATGGATTTTCTGTTCCATCATATATTTGGGAACCAACATTTCAAAAAGCAAAACAATTAAGATTTAAGGTTTTGCGTTTTGATTTATATGGTAGAGGATATTCAGATAATCCAAATATAAACTATACTGATGAGCTTTTTGCAAAACAAAGTTGGGAGCTTTTAGATTCTTTATCTATTAACAAAGCGGTTTTAATTGGACTTTCTAATGGTGGACGAGTAATTTCCAAAATGGCTCAAATAAATCCAGGCAGGGTTGAAAAACTAGTATATGTGTCTTCAAACGGGTTCAAAGATGTAAAAGAAATGAATAATAAATCTGTTGGAGAAGCTGAAATTTTAAAGTTTATAGATAATTATAAATTTCTTTCTAAGAGTCAAATGAATGATTTTAAAAATCCAAATCAATTTAAAGATTGGGATAAAAAATACAGTGAATTACAAAAATTTAAAGGTTTTGCAAGAGCTTTAATTTCAACTAGTAAAAATCATGTTCCCTTAGATGATATTCATAAGCAAATTGCTAATAATAAAATTGAAGTCTATACATTGTGGGGAAAATATGATAATGTAGTTGTTTTTGAAGATTTCAAAAATAAATTAAACCAAATTATACCAAATAGAAAGGAATTTTTTTTTAAATCAGCAGGTCACTTACCTCAAATGGAATCTCCAAAAGAATTTAACACAGTCTTATTTGAAAAGATACTTGATTTCACTGAAAAAAAGTAAAATAGAAATACTTGCAAGTATAAAAGAAGATAAATAAGAAAAATATTTAGAGTTAAATTTTGATAAAATTTTTTTTCTAAAAAGAGAACTTAAAATAGAAACTAGACTAAAAATTAAAAGAGCTATTATAATAAAAGTAGCCCCAAGAACAAAAAACTGATATTTGATAGACCAGTCATTATGAAAAACAAACTGAGGAAATAAACTAATAAAAAACAATATAATCTTTGGATTGCTTAGATTCATTATCAATCCAATAGTATAAGGATCTTTATTATAATCTGTTGATTTTTTGATTTTTCTTTTTTCTTTTTTTGGAAACTCGAGGTAAGCTAAATAACCAATGTATATAGCTCCGAAAATTTTGATTGAAGATGAAATTTGGGGAAATTGATTTAAAACCCATGAAAGTCCAAGGATTGATGCTATTGTATATAAAAATAATCCAGTTA
>ERZ1046367.2030-NODE-2030-length-10970-cov-4.759780_pt1 | contig 10970 bp, 6 predicted proteins | sample MGYA00383091_ERZ1046367 | MGnify/ENA primary metagenome ERZ1046367 (study PRJEB29581, sample SAMEA5548361) | metagenome | biome: marine; feature: coastal; material: water | depth 50 m | study: Short-term variability in the microbial, nano- and picoplankton... | reverse complement strand
TTATCCCCCCAGGAAACGTCGGCGGGCAACATCAGCGTAGAAATCTGGCCAATACCCGCCTGCAATACTGCCTCCGCCGCATCCCTGGCGATCTCGCTGGAGGAATTGGAGGTATGCACCCAATGTGACACCGGCCTGGCGATTCCCTCTATATCAGCGGTCAGCGGCGCGTCGTACTCCAGATGATAAGTGGCATGATCGCCTACAATATTCACCATTGGCACATGCCCTTTCTTGGCGTTATGAATATTGGCCAACGCATTACCTAACCCGGGCCCCAGATGCAGCAATGTGGACGCAGGCTTGCCTTTCATTCGAGCATAGCCATCAGCAGCACCGCTGAGCACCCCTTCAAACAGGCACAGCACGCAACGCATGCCCTCCACCTCGTCCAGCGCGGCCACGAAATGCATCTCCGAGGTCCCTGGATTGGTAAAGCAGACCTCTATGCCGTTATTGGTCAAGGTCGTTAAAAGGCTCTCGGCACCATTCATTGCTATTGCTCCGAAGTATTTGTATCTATGAGGAGCAAGTATGATACTGATAATGCTTGAGGAGCGCACCGCGGGCACATAAATTGGTGAGGTTTTCGACCGAGACAAATAAAAACAGGCCGCTGCAAAGCCGCGTATTCACAAAGGATCAATACCCAGATGACCGACATCACTGCCCCCAACTCAGCTACTGATACCGGTTTTTTTGGCCACCCTAAAGGCCTCTTTGTCTGCTTCTCTACTGAGCTGTGGGAACGGTTTTCCTTTTACGGGATGAAATATTTACTGCTGCTGTACCTCACCAAGTACCACCTGTTTTCGGACGCGGGCGGCCTCGACGTATTGGGGAGCTATGCAGCACTGGTTTATGCCAGCCCGGTGATTGGAGGACTATTGGCCGACCGTTACCTGGGAATGCGCAAGGCAGTCATTTTCGGCGGCGTACTGCTGGTATTGGGCCACCTGGGTATGGCCATGGAAGGAGAGCAAGCTCACAGAGTCGGCGATGATATCGTTCGCGACGAGGGCGCACTACAGGTGTTTTACTTTTCACTTGCACTTATCGTTGTCGGCGTTGGCTTTTTGAAACCAAATATTTCTACCATCGTAGGGCGTCTTTATAGTGCAGATGATCCCCGCCGTGATTCAGGCTTTACGATTTTTTATATGGGTATCAATATTGGTGCTTTTGCCGCTGCCCTGCTCTGTGGCTATCTGGGAGAAACGCTGGGATGGGCCTATGGATTTGGCGCTGCTGGCATTGGCATGATCGTAGGGCTGGCGACATTTATCGGCGGCCAGAAGCACCTTCATGGTCTCGCCGAGCCCCGAGACCCAGAGATATTGCAAGCGTCCTCGCCATTAGGGCTGAATAGAGAATTGACCATCTACCTTTGCGCAATTCTGGGGGTGGCTGTCATCTGGAAAATGCTGCAATTTCACGCGGTGGTGGGCCTAACGCTCAACCTGATGTCCCTCGCTGTTCTGTGCGGACTTGCCTGGTTTATCACTACCCGCTGTGACTCCATAGAACGCCAACGCATGATTGCCCTATTGGTACTTACTATGTCGACGGTGGTTTTTTGGGCCTTGTTTGAACAAGGCGCCGGTTCCATGACGCTGTTCGCCGACAGAGTCATGGACAGAACAATATTCGGCATGAATCTCACCGCCGCCCAATACGGTTCACTCAATGCTTTCTTCATTTTTGTGTTTGCTCCCCTCTTCGCATGGTTGTGGACCAGTTTGGGCCGCCGCGGGCTTGAACCCAGCACTCCCGTCAAATTTGCACTAGGGATTGCGCAGGCAGGGCTTGGTTTCGGCGCGCTGGTTTGGGGCGCCGCCAACCCTGATAATGCGGGTTTGGTGGCGGGCTACTGGATGGTACTGGCTTACATGCTGCACACCACCGGTGAGTTGTGCATATCCCCAGTGGGGTTGTCGGCTGTTACCCGGCTCGCCGTGCCCAGCGTCGTTGGAGTCATGATGGGTGCCTGGTTTCTAGCGACGGCTTATTCCGAATTCGTCGCCGCACAGCTATCAAAACTGGCTGCAATTGAGCCCCTTGACGGTTCTGCAACAGATTTAGCTGCGGCACTACAAAGCTATACCAGCCTGTTCGTTGATCTTCTCTATATCGGACTTGGAGCGGCTGCTCTGTTGCTATTGCTCTCCCCGCTATTGAAGAAGATGATGCACGGAGTGCACTAATCTACAGATCCCGCTTGGCAAACAAGGCTCAATCGCCGTACATTAAACCCATAAATCATTAACAACCATGGGGACAACAGCGCGGGGGTGAACAAGTTTAACCTCACGTTTTGGGGCGAAATCCTGCCGGGGAAGGACCCACAGCAGGTCAAGCTGCGTTTTGCCAAATTATTTGGCATCGACGATCCCGAGCGCGTGGATCACTTCTTTTCTGGCGAGACTATCACCCTGAGGCGCAACCTCGACCGAAAGGTCGCCGGCGAGTATTTTCACAAACTTCACAAACTGGGTGTCACGGCCGAGCTGGTCAAGGTAGAGCCCACCCCTGAAACACCGCCAACGCCCGCTGTTGATCATAAAATCGATGACGACGAATCGCAGTGGGAAACTGCGCGTCGTCAGGCAGAGCTTGACAGCCTCAACCGTCGCACCCAAGAGCAAAAAAAGAAAGCAGATGAACAAGCTCGCCAGAGGGCCGCCGAGGAAGAAAGCAAGAAAGCCCGCCGCGCAGCCAAAGAAGCCCTGCTGAAAAAACAGCAAGCTGAAAAATCTGAACGTAAAGCTGAGGAGGCCGAGCGCAAACGCATCGCTGCCGCTGAAGCCAAACGCCTGCGCGAAGAGGAAGCAGTCCAGCGTAAAGCCCAGGCTGAGAAGGTAAAGCAACGTAAAGCCGAGGAAGACGAGCGCAAACGAGTAGCTGCCGCAGAAACCAAACGCCTGCGCGAAGAAGACGCGGCCAGACTGAAAGCCCTGGCTCAGAAAGAAAAGCAGCGTAAAGCCGAGGAAGCCGAGCGCAAACGCGAAGAAGAGGCGGCCCTGCGCAAAGCGAAAGCAGCGAAAGAAAAACAACGCAAGGCTGAGGAAACCGCGACAAAAAAGGCCGCTGCAGAAAAGGTTAAGCGTGAAAAAGCAGAGGCGATAACCCGCAGAAAAACCGAGGAGGCAGAAGAGAAACGACGGCTAGCCGAAGAGCAGGCGTTAACCAAAGCAGCCAAGGAAGTCGAGCGCAAACAGCAGCAAGCTGAGGCCGCTCGACTAGCAGCTGAAAAAGCAGAACTCGATAAACAAAAAGCCGAAGAGATCGCGCGGCAAAAAACAGAAAGAGTTGCAAAGGAGAGACGCCGTCGGGACATTGAACGGGAGGAAAAAGCTGCGCAGGATGCTCTAGAGCGCGAACATCTGGAACAGGCAAAGCGCAAGGCCAGCGAAGCAGAAGAAAAAGCTCGAACCCAACAGCAACAGCAACGCCTTCGGGATCAAAAAGAAGTTGAGGAACGTGAAAGAGAGCTTGAAGAAAAAGCGATAGAGCGCGGCGCTAAGGCCCTGTCTGGAGCGGCTCATCTCAAGACAACACAGGCGAAGGTCAAATCAAAACTCGAGCTGCCCCGTAAAAGCACCGCCTATCATTCGGGCACCGGCAAACATCAGGCCGGTGAACCTAACCTTTATCAACTAAAAGCCTTTCGCAATCGCGCTCAAGTGAGAGGAAGACCCGCCATTGCCCGGGAAAAAACCCGTAAAGGACTGTTTGTTGGCGCCGCTGCGCTCGCCGTCCTGCTTTTATTATTGGGGCGCTTCGCCAGTCTCACAGCGCAAACGATCGTATCAGGGCCGGCGGGGGTCGCAGCCAGCAAGCAGGGAGAACTGCTGATTATCGCGGGTGATTACCTGCTGATACATGACCGGGCTGGCGTGGCCAGCAAATCAATTGCAGCCAACAAACTGGGCTTAAAAAACCTGTCCGCCCCAGTAAGCTACACTCCTTCAGGAAAGGTGTTACTGCAGGCCAGCTCAAAAAATGAAACCGACAATAACGTCATTCTCTGGCTATGTGACCTCACACAGGAAAGCTGTGCCTCACTAGGAACAGAGAACCCGGCAACCACTCTCAACAGCCTGCGAGTGCACGACCTGAACGGCGATTTGTTCATTGCCGATGGATCTGCGGGCAAACTCCTTAAACTCTCTGCGAACGGCGCCTTGAAAAGCGCTGTCGACCGCCCCCTGCCGGATAAACCCGTACTAAGACTGGACTCCGGATTGCTGTTTATTAACAGCAAGCAAGGACCGGCGATTAGCGTATTACGCTACGAAGACACGGCTTTTGGCCAGCAGTTGGATGAAATCCTCCTGTTACCGCCGCCTGCGTTAGAGCGAGAGCACACCCGCGTATGGGACTTTGCCAGCAACGGCAATCACTGGTGGGTTACGTTATTCAACCCGGATAATGGTGACAGTGCTCTATACCTGTTTGATCGCGACTGGAGTTATGTGCGGCAGCTTTCCCGCGATGAAATGAACCTCGCAGGCCAACTGGTGAACTGGGGACGTAAAATACTACTATTCAGTCAACAGCAATCTGGGGTGCTGCGATACGGAGAAGCGGGAGCAGAGGAAGCAATATTTCACTCGCCACTGTTAGAGGACATAATTAATGATCGAGCCAGCAAAAGACAGCTCACAGCACTGGCTTGGTATTCGTTCATTGTACTTTTACTGACGATAGCCATAGGCGGATTCGCTTATGCCTACTTTTATTCTGTCCGCGCGCTGGTGTATAAAAGCAGGCCCGCTCGCGGAGCCGACCCTCTGGACGATATTGCTGACCAAATACATTGGGTAAAGGCCGCATCGACCCGTTCGGGGCAACTACGGCATGCCAGCATCGCCTGCGTCATTCTGGCCCTGGCAGTCCTTGTCACGCTAATGGGACTGGGAGTGTCAGCAGTGCAACTATTGGCTGCGATGATCGCTCTGATTGGCCCATTTGCCGGCTTGCAGTTGATATTACGCAGCGAACCGGAGCACCTGGGGCTAAGCAATGAACAACTGGTCCTGGTCGACCATCGACAGTTGTATCACCTCGCCAGCGGCCCCCGTATTCACTACCGGGGGCCCTTTGTGATCATTGATGATGTGGTAATCTTTACCGGAACAGTGCTACTTCCGACGCTGGATCGCAGTCAGCTTGATAGCCTGGCAAGGCCCTTGATCCGGGCGGGCATTCGGGTAGACCGCAAGACTGTACTGATCAAGCTGATCGAGAGTCATCACCCCGTTGCGCGGGCAACCCAGGTCGCCGCTTTATCGCTACTGACGGGAATGATTCTGGTGGTGCTGGAACAACTACCGTGGTGAGGGACTAGAGACCCGGCCGGAATCAGATATACTGAACCTATAAAAGATCGGACTTTTGCCAGCATGAGCGACCCCAGCCCTCCCAGCGTATCCCTTTTTGTCACTTGTCTTGCTGACCTGATACGCCCCTCTGTCGCATTTGCCAGCATTCGACTACTGGAACAGGCCGGATGCATTGTCGATGTCCCTGTCCAACAGACCTGCTGTGGACAGCCGGGCTACAATAGCGGCGACTACGAGTCCACCGTTCCCATAGCCAAAAAAACCATCGCTCTTTTTGAACATGCGCAGTTTGTGGTTGCTCCCTCAGGCTCATGTGCAGGAATGCTGACTGAGCACTATCCGAAACTTCTTGAAGGGGAATGGCAAGAGCGAGCCATCGCCCTGGCCGAAAAAACCTACGAACTCACCAGTTTCCTTGCGGATGTAGTGAAACTCGATAAAGCACCCGCTATTCTGACTCAAATGCCGACAGTCACCTACCACGACAGTTGCGCCGGACTGCGCGAATTGGGAATCAAGGAGCAACCCCGCAAGCTACTTCGCGAATTGTGCGAGGTGGATATCAAAGAGATGCAGCAAGCCGATGTGTGCTGTGGTTTTGGCGGTACATTTTGCGCCAAGATGCCTGACATCTCTGGCAAGATGGTAGACGACAAGCTACGCGATGCCGTCGCAACTGGCGCTGGCATGATCACTGGCGGCGACCTCGGCTGCCTGCTGAACATCGCGGGCCGGGCTCGTAGGGAAGGTATCGACATCGAAGTCCGGCATGTGGCAGAGCTACTAAGCGGCGACCTCTACTCTCCTGCCATCGGTGAAGGAGAGTAAATCCAGTGGAATTACAGAGCCAGCATTTCAGAGAAAAAGCTGCCGATGCCCTGGCAGACTCTGCTGCCGTTGCCCAGCGAGACAAAATAGCGCAGTTCACACCCATCATCAGGGATGCGGCCATGCAGGAGTTTGGCTCATTCGAAGCGCTGCGCAAACATATCAAGCGAATCAGGCAACACAGCCTGGATAATCTGGACTATTACCTCGCCCGCTTCGAGCTGGAGGCCACCAACAATGGCAACCAGGTTCATTACGCCGATACGCCCGATGAGATGAATTCAATTGTGCTGGATATTTGCCAGCAGCATGGTGCTCACCGGGTCGCCAAGGGCAAGTCAATGGTCACTGAGGAAACTGCCCTCAACGACTATCTGCAACGCGGCGGCCTCGAGGTCGTTGAAACTGACCTTGGTGAATACATCATTCAGCAGGCGGGTGAGACTCCGAGTCACATTGTCGCTCCTGCATTGCATAAGTCGAAACAAGAAATTCGCGAGCTGTTCTTGGAAAAACACGCTCTGGGCGAACGCGCACTGGAGACCACAGAAGACCTGGTAGACGAAGCAAGATCAGTGCTCAGGGAAACGTTCCTGAAGGCAGATGTTGGCATCATCGGCTCAAATGCCCTGATTGCGGAAAATGGCTATTCCATGCTGGTAACCAATGAGGGCAACGGTGACCTGTGTGCCAACCTGCCGAACGTATTAATTATTTGTACGACACTGGACCGGATTTTGCCACGCGGCGAGGATGCCACCGCGATGCAGCGATTGCTGGCGCGTTCGACCACCGGTCAAGCGCAAACCAGCTATACCAGCTTTTACTCCGGGCCGCGTCGAGAGGGTGAATTGGACGGCCCCCTGGAAACCCATATTGTACTGCTGGACAATCAGCGCACGGACATTCTCGCCAGCGATTACAAGGAAATGCTGCAATGCATTCGGTGCGGCACCTGCCTCAATCACTGTCCTGTATTTGCCGCGACCGGAGGACACAGTTACGGCTGGGTATACTCAGGCCCAATGGGCTCGATTCTCACCCCGCTTCTCACCTCTCTGGAAACCAGCGAGGCCTTGCCTAATGCCTGCACTAGCTGCGGACGCTGTGGGGAAGTTTGCCCTGCCGATATCCCACTACCAGACCTGCTGAGGGATTTGCGACACGAGCAGTATCAACAAAAAATGACTGCGCCCCGCTGGAGAGTCGGTTTGAAGTTACATGCCTGGCTGGCAGTGCGACCCAGCCTTTATCAGTTCCTGACCGCTATGTTAACAACAGTATTACATCGATTGGGCCGCAAAAAGGGCAGCTTCAGTCAGCTGCCATTCGCTGCTGGCTGGACTAGTGTACGAGACTTTCCAGCGCCGCAGTCAGGCACCTTTATGCAACAGTATAAAGCGAGGACCAAGGCGGATGAGTAGCGAAAGTCGGTCCAGAATCATGGCTAAAGTTCGCGGAGCCAGTCGCGGCCAGGGGGCAGCCGCCATCGAGAGCGAACTGGCCGGAATGGGCGTTGCACCAACGGCGCCGCTACCCCACGAAGATACCTGCATCGCCTTTATGGCAAACGTGCTGCGCAACCACGGCACCCTGGATATTGCTGGCAATCGCAGTGAGGCAGTGAAGTTGATTGGCCAATACATCTATCAACATTTTCGCAGTCACCGCCTGGTAGCGGGCAACGACCCACACCTGGCAGCCATGCCCTGGCGTGACGGCGGTGTTCTCCCGCGGTTTGGCGAAGTAGAGCCGGGGGAACCAGTCGCCCTGAGTTATGCACAATGGGGTGTTGCTGAAACAGGTGCGACGGTATTTCTTACGGGAAAATCCAACCCCAGCCGCAATAACCTGCTTCCCGAGCGGCACCTGGTTTTGCTGGATGTGAACAATCTTTTGCCTGACCTTGAGTCGCTGTGGCGTCAAATTGAACCCAATATAGAGGCCGGCTCCAGACCCCGGGGCATTCAGTGTATTGCCGGGCCATCAAGCACAGCGGACATTGAAGCCCAGTTGGTGCATGGCGCACACGGGCCCAGAGGCTGGCATATTATTCTCACCGGCGGCGCCACCCATGAGCAGCTTCAAACCGCTCAAACCATTGTTGCATGTGATGACACACTCGGCGGCAGTTAGGTCTGCGCCGAGGCTTTTCTGCAATCTATCTTAAAGAGACGTGTAATCGAACTTCTGGCCGCCTATCGCTGCCTCGTACATCAAACCACCCTTGGCGATGGTAAAAATCGCCATGCCTTTGCGATAGCCACCGTGCGTGGTTGCCGCATTATTCTGGCCGCCGCTGGCACCCGCTGTCATACCGCCACCTGTATTGGCCTCCGCTGATACGCCGGCAGTTATCGCAACCGCTGTCGCCTGGGCACTAAATTCAAAGTTACCGTTACTGAATTCCCGGAACGAGCGCTGGTCCTCGAAAAAAACAATCTGGCTAAAAGCCTGCCCACCCAGTTGAAAGCCCACCGTAATTTGAGTCATCGTGGTATTACCGACATGACGCCCGCCAACATAGACCTTACCCTTGCCATGCGCTCCACCAATGCCGATACCACCCTTACCGATCGTTGGGAATACCGCGTAACCATAAGCGCTGTCGAAAAATTGCGCACTGTCGCCTGCGCCTTTGAAAGCACCGATTGCCTTGTCATAGCTGTCCTCAGCCCAGGCGCTTTGCGCGATCAGGCTCAGTACGGACAGGAAAAGACTGATTTTGAGAAATTGATGCATAGGGGTGACTCCAAATAAGGGGTTCGCCAGAAACGTGCCGCGGCGCTATTGTCAGCATCCCGTTGCGCGGGGTCAAGAGATTCAACCAGTATTGCGCATACCGGCGGCTATTCCCGCTATCGTGACCATAATGGCGCGCTCCGCATCGGGTTCTTCCATCTCCCTGTTGCGTTTAAGCAGTTCCGCCTGCAAAAAGTTCAGTGGGTCGGTATAGATATTTCGTAGTCGAATCGACTCCGCCGTCCAGGGCTGATCCGACAACAACTCACGGTGACCATTAATACCTAACACCGTAGCAATGTCGGCAGTTAACTGGGCGCGTAATTGCTCACCGATAAACGTCAGCTGGGCTGGCACCAGGGTTTCATCGTAGTAGGCAGAAAGCCCCAAATCTGCCTTTGCGTAGACCATTTCCAGCATGGACATTCGGGTGGCAAAGAATGGCCATTTTTCCGCCATTTCAGTCATTAGCTGCTCTCTGCCATTATCCTGGGCCATTGCCAGTGCGGCACCGGCCCCCAGCCAGGCGGGCAACATCAGGCGGTTTTGTGACCACGCGAAAATCCAGGGAATAGCTCTAAGGCTCTCAATACCTCCACCACCCTTGCGCCGGGCAGGCCTCGAGCCCAGCGGCAACTTTGCCAATTCCTGCTCAGGAGTAGCGTGACGAAAGTAGGGAACAAACTCGGGCTCCTCGCGAACGATTTCACGGTAAGCCCGACAAGAGTTTTCGGCCAACTCATCCATCACCTCTCGCCAGCTGTCTTTGGGCGCTGGCGGAGTGCGCAGGTTTGCGCGACAAATAGCCACTGTATAAAGGGCCAGCGTTTTTACCGCCAGCGAAGTCCATCCCAGCTTGGTGCGGATCATTTCGCCCTGCTCTGTCACCCGCAAGCCGTTCTTCAGAGACCCCGGTGGCTGAGACAGCAGTGCCTCACGTGCAGGCGCTCCGCCTCGACCAATGGTACCGCCACGACCATGAAACAACGTCAGCTCAACATTATGACCAGAGCACACTTCCAGTAACTGCTCCTGGGCTCGATACTGCGCCCAGGAAGCTGCCAGTACTCCAGCATCCTTGGCGGAGTCAGAGTAACCAATCATCACCATCAGTTGCCCGGCAATCTGACCGCGATACCAGTGATTTTGCAATAAATCAGAGACTACATCTTTTGCCCGCGATAGGTCGTCCAGCGTTTCAAAAAGCGGAGCCACCGGCACAGTGTCACTCACCCCGGCTTCTTGCAGCAACAGATGCACTGCCAGTACATCAGAGGCCTGGCGAGCCATGGAAATAACATAAGCACCCAGCGCCCCTGGGGGTTGTTCCGCTGCCACAGCACAGGTATCAAGAACCTCCTGAACCTCTGCCGAGGGTTGCCAATGTCGAGGTATCAGGGGTCGACGGTTTCCCAACTCTCGCAATAGAAAAGCGCGACGAGTCTCTTCGTCCCAATCAGCGTAGTCACCCAGACCCAGGCATCGGGTAATCTCCGACATCGCCTCTGTATGACGCGCGCTATCCTGGCGAATGTCATGACGAACCAGGTGGACGCCAAAACAGCGTATTCTGCGCAAAACATCCAGCAGGCTGCCGCCTGCGATGATCTCCATGCCACACTCGGTCAATGACTGATAGCACGCCAACAGCGGCTGCCATAATTGCTGCTCGCTTTGCAGAACCTCTGCCTCACCGGCGGGCTCACCCACCAGCTGCTGTTCGATACTGGCAATTGTATTGCGCAACAACTTACGTATTTCACGCAAAATCGCACGGTATGGTTCATGAGCATCGCCCGCCAGACTGCGCAATGCCGCATTGCAACGCGTCATCGAAAGCTCTTCAAGAAGTTGATTGATATCACCCAAATACAGGTCAGCGGCCTGCCAACGCGACAGCAGCATAACCTCCCGGGTTACTTCGGCCGTCACATTGGGGTTACCATCGCGGTCCCCTCCCATCCAGGAAACAAAATTGACGGGGGCCGGTTCTAGAGGCAGGTGACTATTACAGTGTTGCGCTAGTGCATCGTCTAATCGCCGCAAAAACTCAGG
>ERZ1046367.2028-NODE-2028-length-10982-cov-4.846710_pt1 | contig 10982 bp, 8 predicted proteins | sample MGYA00383091_ERZ1046367 | MGnify/ENA primary metagenome ERZ1046367 (study PRJEB29581, sample SAMEA5548361) | metagenome | biome: marine; feature: coastal; material: water | depth 50 m | study: Short-term variability in the microbial, nano- and picoplankton... | reverse complement strand
CCCGATCCTCGAGAAGGTCATCGCTGAACAGGGAGGCAAGGTTGTTCTGGCCAAGGTCGACATCGACGCCAACCCCGGCGTGGCCCAGGCGTTCCAGGTGCAGTCCATCCCGGCGGTGTTCGGAATGGTCGACGGCCAGGTGGCTGCGAGTTTCGTCGGCGCCCAGGGCGAGGACGCGGTCCGGACCTTCGTGGAGGGCCTATTGCCAGGTGAAGTGGTCTCTGAGATCGACCGGTTGATCGCCATTGGCGATGAGGGGTCCCTTATTGCCGCTCTGGGCATCGAGAGTGACAACGTCGCCGCGGTGACCGCTCTGGCCCTCCTGCTGGTGGAGCGGGCCGGCGAGGGCGACCAGGACGCTGCCCTCAAGTTGTTGGAACGAATCCCCGAGTCGGCCGACACTCGTCGGATCGCTGCGATGGCCCGGACCGAGGCGGTCGACGACGTCGAGGAGACGTTGGCTGAGTTGCTGACCGTCGTCAAGGACGACGAAGACGCCCGGCAGCGGTTCGTCGACCTGCTCGAGGTTCTCGGACCGGACGACGAACGCACCCCAGTGTGGCGGCGTCGCCTGACATCGGCCCTCTTTTAGGAGGACGTGTTCCGGCGACACGTTCGTCGCCACTCGCAGCGCTTCCCCCGGTTGACCACGACCTTTCAGGGGTGTGGCATGCCCGAACCTGCCAATCCGATCCGCGACCGGATCGATGACCTGCTCTCCAAACGACCGCCGACCCCGGCCCGGTGTACCGTCGATTGGGTGATCGTCGAGTTGGGCCCCGACCATCGGTACGACTGCACCCACCGGTCGCTCGTCATGGGGATTCTGAACCGCACCCCGGATTCGTTCTGGGATCGCGGACGGTTCTGGGAGTTCGACGACTTCCTCCGGTTAGCCGAGACCCATGAGGCCAACGGCGCCGACCTGTTCGACGTCGGCGGCTCCAAGGCCGGTCCGGGGCCCGAAGTCACCCGGGACGAGGAGATGGACCGCGTGGTGCCAGCCATCGAGGCGCTGCATGCCCGATTCGACCTGCCCATTGCCGTGGACACCTTCCGGGGTTCGGTGGCCGATGCGGCCATGGAGGTAGGTGCGTGCGTGGGCAACGACATCAGTGGATTCGCTGATCCGACGTTTCTTCCGGCGTGCGCCCGCCACGGTGCGGCGGTGGTGGCCACCCACGTACGGATCGGTCCGAGGATTCCCGACCCGAGACCGAGGTACGACGATTTGGTGGCCGAGGTCCGCGAATTTCTGGCTGAGCGCGTCCGATGGGCGACCGAGGCCGGCATCCCCGCCGGGCGGATCATCGTCGACGCAGGCCTCGACCTCGGTAAGACGCCCGACATGTCGATCGAACTCCTGCGGCGTTCCGAGGACCTGGCCATCCTGGGTCAACCCATCCTGTTGTCGGCATCCAACAAGGGCTTCCTCGGCGAGGTTACGAGCAGCGGCCTAGAGGATCGGGTCGAGGCATCGTGGGCGGCCCACGCGCTGGGCATCAGCGGCGGCTGTCGGATCCTGCGTGCGCATGACGTCCGGGGCGCCCGGCGTGTGGCTGACGTGATGGCTGATGTCATGGCCTCTGTATGAGCGTGCCGGCCATCGTGTTGATAACCGGCGACGACGACGCCCTGGTGACCGAGGCCGTCCGGGCTGCGGTCACCGCGGCACTCGACGGCGAGGACCGTTCGTTGGCCCTCGAGGAACTCACCGAGGAGGACTACCGGACCGAGGATGGCTTTGAGGTGGCCCGTCTGGTGGACGCCGCCCAAACCCCACCGTTCCTGACCGGGCGCCGGGTAGTGGTCGGACGTCACCTCGGACGGTTCAGTGACAAGGAGTCGGTGGTGCCACTCGTGGGTTACCTGGCCGACCCGTTGGATAGCACTGCACTCATCGTCGTCTGGGAGAAGGGCCACGCTCCGGTCCAGCAGCGCCTCAACCCGATACCGAAGTCGTTGGCCGAGGCCATCAAGGCGGCCGGTGGCGAGGTCCGTAAGACGACGGTGGGGCGTGGGCGTGAGGCCGACCAGTGGCTTGACGACCGGATCGCCGCGGGTCCCGTTGACCTAGATCGACCAGCGAGGGCCCTCGTGGCCCGTCGCCTCGGTGAAGATCGTGCTGGAGTGGTGCCGCTACTGGAGACCCTTGCTGCGGTGTTCGGTCTGGGAGCCGAGGTCACGGTGGCCGACGTGGAACCCTTCCTTGGATCAGGTGGCGACGTCGCGCCGTGGGACCTGACCGACGCCATCGACGACGGTGACGTTGCCAAGGCATTGGACTGTCTGACCCGGATGCTGGTTGCTGGTGGTCGACACCCGTTGGCCGTCACCGCTGCTCTGCAGGGCCACTATGGGCGACTACTCCGGCTTGATGGATCAGGCATCAGAGATCAGGCGGGCGCGGCCGATGCTCTTGGGGTCAAGGGATTTCCCGCCAAGAAGGCGCTGGCGGCCAGCCGCCGGATGGGCGGCGAGCGGATCGCTCGAGCTGTACGCCTGTTGGCCGCAGCGGACCTGGACCTGCGGGGACGCTCGGCGTGGCCGCAGGAACTCGTAGTCGAGGTGTTGGTCGCCCGACTAGCGAGCCTATCCCGGCCCTGAACCACTGGTATCGGAGCCCCCGGCGGCCGGGGGAGAGCCGGCGAGGTTCAGCTGGAGAGCGAGTTGAGACGCTTTTGCAGTCGGGCCTTACGGCGCGACGCTGTGTTGGCGTGCAGCACGCCATGGGCCACGGCCTTGTCGATCCTCTTCATGGCCTCGGCGGCGGCCTCAGCAGCGTTCTCGCCGGACTTGGCGGCCTCGTGAGCCTTTAGGATGCGGGTCTTCAGCTCGGTACGCACGGCGCGGTTGCGCTGGCGGGCCTTCTCGCTCTGGCGGTTGCGCTTGATCTGGCTCTTGATGTTCGCCACGGGCGTGGTCCTTCGGTGTGCTCGATCGGGGTCCGTCGGTTGACGGGGCCGAGCCGGGGACACAACCCACGGACCGGCACGAGACACGATTCTAGCGGTGGTACCGCTCGATCGGTCCGTTCCGTCGTGTGACGCCTACCCGCGGACAGATTTCACCGAGAGGGAGGCCTGGCCGCCGGTACCGTCTTCGACGGAATGAAACTCTCACGGCTTCGCAACACGTCGATCATCGCCCACATCGATCATGGCAAGTCCACACTTGCCGATCGCATGCTTGAGTTGTGCGGTGCCGTGGACCCCCGGGAGATGCGGGACCAGTACCTGGACTCGATGGAACTCGAGCGGGAACGGGGCATCACCATCAAGTTGCAGAGCGTTCGCCTCGACTGGGGCGACGCGGTCGTCAACCTGATCGACACCCCGGGGCACGTCGATTTCGGCTACGAGGTAAGTCGGTCGTTGGCGGCTTGCGAGGGCGTGATACTGGTGGTCGACGCCGCCCAGGGGATTGAAGCCCAGACGCTCGCCAATTGCTACCTGGCGCTCGAGAACGATCTCGAGATCGTGGCCGCCCTCAACAAGATCGACCTCCCGGCCGCCGAGCCTGACCGGTACGCGGAGGAGATCGAACAGGTGCTGGGCATCCCGGCTGAGGAGATCCTGCACATCAGCGCCAAGACCGGGGAGGGCGTCGCAGAACTACTCGACGCAGTGGTCGAACGCACGCCTCCGCCTGCGGGTGACCCGGACGCGCCACTCCAGGCTCTGGTCTTTGACAGCCATTTTGACCAGTACCGGGGCGTGGTGTCTTCCATCCGGGTGGTCAACGGCCGTCTCCCGGCCGAGGCTTCGCTCCGGTTCATGCAGGCCAACGCGGTTCACGTTGCCGATGAGATCGGCGTTCGGCGACCCGACCTGACGCCGGTGGCTGAACTTGGCCCGGGTGAGGTGGGCTACCTGCTGGCCGGCATCAAGGACGTCGGCGAGGCCCGCTCTGGCGAGACGGTCACCACCAGCCGGAACGGTTCGACCGAGGCCCTCGAGGGGTACCGCGAGCCTCAACCCATGGTGTTCAGCGGCCTCTACCCGATCGACGGCGATGAGTTCAACGACCTCCGCGACGCTCTCGAGAAGCTACGACTCAACGATTCGAGTTTCACCTACGAGCCCGAGACATCCGGGGCCCTTGGATTCGGCTTCCGGTGCGGTTTCCTCGGGCTACTCCACATGGAGATCGTGCGCGAGCGTCTGGAACGGGAGTTCGGCCTGAGTCTCATCACGACGGCTCCGTCAGTGGAATACCGGGTGGTATGCACCAACGGAGAGGTGCTCGAGATCGACAACCCGTGCGACCTTCCGCCGGCCGGAGAAATCGCCGATATCGAAGAACCGTTCCTGTTGGCTCACGTCATCACGCCGACCGCTTTCACGGGCGCTCTCATGGAGCTCTGTCAAGAACGCCGTGGCGAGCTGGAGGGCATCACATACCTGTCGCCCGAACGGGTCGAGATCAAGTACCACCTGCCTCTCGCCGAAGTGGTCATCGACTTCTTCGACCAGATGAAGAGTCGCACTCAGGGGTACGCCAGCCTCGACTACGAGCCCGAGGGCTATCGCCAGTCCGATCTGGTGAAGGTCGACATCCTGCTGCACGGCGAACCAGTCGACGCCTTCTCGGCGGTCGTTCACCGTGACAATGCCGACGTGTACGGCCGGAAGATGACGGCCAAGCTAAAGGAGCTCATTCCCCGGCAGCAGTTTGAGGTCCCGATCCAGGCGGCCATCGGCGGCCGGATCATCGCCCGGCAGACTGTCCGGGCTTTCCGTAAGGACGTCACGGCCAAGCTTTATGGCGGTGATATCACACGGAAGCGAAAGCTGTTGGAGAAGCAGAAGGAGGGCAAGAAGAAGATGAAGTCGATTGGACGCGTCGACGTGCCCCAGGAAGCTTTCATCTCCGCCCTCAAGCTCGACGAATGACCCGGGTGGGCCCGGTCTGGGCCACTGACCGCTCCGGCCGGTCCGCCTGACGGAAATGGGGGCGTGGACCCCACGGGCCGTCGGGAGCCCCGCCGGTAGCATCGGCCCCGTGTTGGAGGACCGGAAGGCGGCAATTCTGAGTGCGGTGGTCGAGGAGTACATCGACACCGCACAGCCTGTGGGATCAGCGCGCATTGCCGGATCCGGCGACGTCGGGGTTTCAGCGGCCACCGTTCGTAACGAACTGGCCAATCTCGAGGAGCAGGGCTACCTGGTTCAGCCCCATACCTCGGCGGGCCGGGTGCCGACCGAGAAGGCCTACCGCTTCTTCGTGGATCGCATGGATGGGCCCGGACCGTTGGACGCCGCGGACCGCGAGCAGGTCCAGGCGTTCTTCCGCCGGTCGCACCGCGAGATGGAGCAGATGCTCTCCGACACGAGCAGCCTCCTCTCGGATCTCACTGGAAGTGCCGCGGTCGTGCTGGCACCCGATCGCGACCACCAGGAGGTTCGGTCGGTTCAGGTGGTGGGCCTCACCCGTGACCTCGCCCTGCTAGTGCTGGTTATGGCTAACGGAACCGTGGAAAAGCACACACTCGAGTTGACCGGCCCGTCGGCGGATCCGTCGGAGGCCACACTGGCCATAGCGGCGGCGCACCTATCAGCGGCTCTCATCGGTCACAGCTTGTCGGCGGTGCCCGGTACGCCGGTGACCGGCGACGACAAGGTCGACGCGGTGCTCGCCGTGGTCAGCGGAATTCTCGAGGCACGCACCGAGTCGGCAGATCGGGCCTTTGTGGGCGGGACGTCCCGGGTGGCTGCGGCGTTTGGCGAAGTCGAGCGGGTACGGCAAGTGCTGGATGTATTGGAGCGTCAGTTCATCGTGGTGACGATGATCCGTGATGTGATCGACCGGGGCATGAGCGTGGCGATCGGTACCGAGACGGGGATCGAACCCTTGGCCGACTGTTCACTGGTCGTGGCGCCCTATGAGATCGACGGTGAGGCCGCCGGGTCGATCGGCGTGCTCGGCCCGACCCGTATGGACTACTCGCAGGCCCTTGCCACCGTGGCCGTCGTGGGACGGCGCCTTGGCGACCGTCTCACCGAAGGCTGAGCGGGAGAACCCGGACATGACCGAACGCGATCCGTATGACGTTCTGGGCGTGTCCCGGGACGCCTCGGCCGACGAGATCAAGAAGTCGTATCGACGACTAGCCCGCGAACACCACCCCGACGCCAACCACGGCGGCAATGCCGGGGCGGCTGAAGCGGAATTTAAGGCAGTAGCCGCTGCCTACGAGGTGCTGTCCGACCCCGAACGTCGTGACCGGTTCGACCGCTTCGGGCATACCGGGTCTGCTGGCCCCGGCGATCCGTTCGCTGGTTTCGGCGACATCTTCGAGTCGTTTTTCGGAAACTCGGGCTTCGGTGGATCCGGATCCCCGTTTGGCGGCGGCGGCTTCGGTGGAGGAGGACGACGTCATGCCGGCCCGCCCCCCGGGGAGGACCTGGAGACCGTTCTCGAGGTCGACTTCGAGGAGGCGGTGTTCGGTTCCGACGCCGAGGTCTCGGTGCGGACGGCCGTGGCCTGTGAGGACTGTGAAGCCACCGGCGCCGCGCCGGGCTCGAGTCCCGAGACGTGTAGTGGATGCGGTGGTGCCGGTCAGGTTCAGCGGGTTCGCCAGTCGATGCTGGGCCAGATGGTGACCAGCACGGCCTGTCCGACGTGTTCGGGTCGTGGACAGGTCATCGCGGACCCGTGCGGGAGTTGTGGCGGCGAGGGTCGGAGCGTCGAAGAGCGATCCTTCACCGTCCAGGTGCGAGCCGGCGTCGACGAAGGGACGACCCTTCGCCTGACGGGACGGGGTGCCGTGGGGCCACGGGGTGGACCGGCCGGCGACCTCTACGTTCGGATACGGGTACGACCTCATCCGATCTTCGAACGCCACGGCGTTGATCTTCTGCACCGGTTGCATCTGCCGATGACACAGGCGGGCCTAGGGGTGATCCTGGACTACGAGACCCTTGACGGGGTCGAGGAGCTGGCCATTCCGCGTGGGACGGAAACCGGCGAGGTTTTCCGGTTCAGGGGTCGTGGCGTTCCCCACCTGCAGGGCCGTGGTCGTGGTGACTTGGTGGTCGAGGTACACGTTGACACGCCAACTGAGCTCAGCGAGGAAGCTGAGGTTCTCCTCAGGGCTCTGGCCGACGAGCGCGGCGAGGTAGTGGCCGACGCCGATGAGGGCCTCATCTCCAAGATTCGCTCGGCGTTCCGGTAGGTCCGGCGGGACCGGTGAACGACATCCCGGGTGAAGCGGTTCTTCCTGACGGGCGTGGGGGTCCGCATGTGTTTGTGGCTGATGCGTCGGCCCCGGTGTTGGATGACGGTGACCACCACCACCTGGCTCGCGTATTGCGGTTGCGCGACGGCGATCCGATTACGGTTGGGGACGGTGCGGGTCGTTGGGGCCGGGCGGTGTTTCGCTCTTCCGACGAGCCCGAGCTGACCGCCGAGGTGGTCGTGGTGGCGGAGGCTGAGTCGACGGTGGCCGTGGGCTTCGCTCTCATCAAGGGCGGACGACCCGAGTTGGTGGTTCAGAAGTTGACGGAGTTGGGGGTCGACCGGATCCTCCCGCTGACTGCCGAGCGGTCGGTGGTGCGATGGGACGACACCAAGGCGAGCGCCCAGGTGGAGCGATTCAGACGGGTGGCCCGGGAGGCTGCCATGCAGTCGCGTCGCGTGTGGTTGCCTCAGATCGACGAGGTCTCGGCACCCGGTGAGGTCGTGGTGGCTCACGGTCTAGCGGTGGCCGAGCACGGTGGCGACCCGATCGACGGTTCGGTCCGGGCGCTGCTGGTCGGACCAGAGGGCGGGTGGACCACCGATGAACTGGTGGATCACCGGACGGTGAGTCTCGGCCAGACGGTACTGCGGGCCGAGACAGCGGCCATCGTGGCCGGAACGCTGCTCACGGCAATCCGCGACGGAAGGGTCTCGCCACCTGCCGGACCTACGGCGTGAGGCCTACTGGCTGTCAAATCTGATCAGCATTGCAACCACGGAGCGCGGTCAGTACCGTCACGACCCGTGGCCGACTCTTTCTCCCGTCCGACCGCCTCCGGGTCAACCCCGTCGGCGACCGACGACGATTACAGCATCCGTCTCGGCGAACGCATCCGGGTCATTCGGCGTCAGAAGCGGCTCTCCCTGCAGGACGTTGAGGCCCGTTCCGAGTCGGAGTTCAAGGCTTCGGTGCTGGGTGCCTACGAACGTGGCGAACGGGCCGTCTCGGTACCTCGCCTCCACCGCCTGGCCGAATTCTACGACGTCCCCGTCGACCAGTTGCTTCCGGCGGTACTGGGCGAGGTTCGGGTCGAAGCGGCAGGAGACGAACCACCGGCATGGGTGCCTGGCCAGAAGGTGGTGATCGACCTGATCGCCATGGTCGACGCATTGGGCCCCGAGGTGGAGCTCATCCGGCGGTATCTCGGAATCATCCAGGTCAAGCGTCAGGACTTCAACGGGAGGGTCCTGACCATCCGTCAGGACGACCTCCAGGCGTTGGCTGCCATCCTCGGCACCGGGGTCGATGATGCGGCTCCCCGCCTTGCCGAAATGGGCCTTCTGCGGCCCATCGCTCTTCTCTGATCGGCCTCTGACCGGTCCTGTCCGGCCCGCCACGGGCCCCTGAGGGGAGGCCGTCGACCGGTATCCTCATCGGACCATGAGTGTGTTCTCGCGTGTTCTGCGCAGCGGTGAAGGCCGCAAGGTCAAGGCCCTCGAGGCCCTTGTCCCGGACATCAACGCGCTCGGTGATGCAACAGCAGCGCTCTCTGACGATGCGCTCCGTGCCCGTACGGCCGAGTTCCGCCAGCGGTACGACAACGGAGAGAGCCTGGACGACCTTCTGGTGGAGGCATTTGCCGTGGTGCGCGAAGCCTCATGGCGGGTCATCGGCCAGCGGCACTACGACGTCCAGATGATGGGCGGCATGGCCTTGCACCTTGGCTGGGTGGCCGAGATGCGTACCGGCGAAGGTAAGACGCTGGTCAGCACCCTGCCCGCCTATCTCAACGGCATCTCCGGCCGGGGCGTGCATCTGTGCACCGTGAATGACTACCTAGCCAGCCGCGACGCCGAATGGATGGGCCAGATCCACCGTTGGCTGGGCCTGTCGGTTGGTCTGGTGGTCCCCGACGTCCGGGATCGAGCCGAAAAGCGTGACGCCTACGCGGCCGACATCACCTACGGGACAAACAACGAACTGGGTTTTGATTACCTACGGGACAACATGGCCATGGCCGGCGCCGAGAAGGCCCAGCGCGGACATGCCTTCTGCATCGTCGATGAGGTCGACTCGATCCTCATCGACGAGGCCCGTACGCCGCTGATCATCAGCGGGCGTCTGGCCGAGGCGGCGGCGCTCTACCAGCGGTTCGCCGCCGTGGTTCAGGGACTGAACGCCGAGAGCCACTACGAGGTCGACGAGGAGAAGGGGATCATTGCTCCCACCGAGGACGGGGTGCACGCCGTCGAAGCGGCCCTTGGTGTCGACAACCTCTACGACCAGGTGTCGTCCAACCTTGTCCACCAGTTCCATTCTGCGCTGAAGGCCAAGGAGCTCTACAAACGCGACAAGGACTACATCGTCGTGGATGGCGAGGTCCGGATCGTCGACGAGTTCACTGGCCGAGTACTCGAGGGTCGGCGCTGGTCGGACGGCATCCACCAGGCCGTGGAGGCCAAGGAGGGGGTGTCGATCAAGGAGGAGAACCAGACGCTCGCAACGATCACCCTCCAGAACTACTTTCGCCTCTACGACAAGTTGGCCGGTATGACCGGAACGGCTGAGACCGAGGCGGCCGAACTGGCCGGCATCTACGGCCTTCAGGTGGTGCCCATCCCCACCAACCGCCCATTGGCCCGTCTGGACCAGAGCGACCTGATCTTCAAGTCCGAAGCCGCCAAGTTCAACGCGGTAGTCGACGACATCGTGGAGCGCCGTGACGGCGGCCAGCCCGTGCTGGTCGGGACGGTTAGCGTCGAGAACTCCGAGCGCCTGTCCCGCGAACTCGAGAAGCGGGGTGTGGACCACGAGGTGCTAAACGCCAAGCAGCATTTCCGCGAGGCCGACGTCGTTGCCCAGGCCGGTCGTCCGGGCGCCGTAACGGTGGCCACCAACATGGCCGGTCGGGGCGTGGACATCGTGCTGGGTGGCAACCCTGAGAATCTGGCCGAGCGGGAGATGAAGGCGGCCGGACTGGAACCTACGAGCCGCAAAGGCCAGAAGAAGTACGCCGAACTGCTGGCCCACCACGAACCGGAGTGCAAGGTCCTCGGCGAGCAGGTGAGGGGCAACGGCGGCCTCTACGTTCTGGGAACCGAACGGCACGAATCGCGGCGAATCGACAACCAGCTACGGGGTCGTAGCGGTCGACAGGGTGACCCCGGCGAGAGCCGCTTCTACCTCTCTCTGGAGGACGACCTGATGCGCCTTTTTGCCTCGGACACCATGCGGGGCGTCATGGACCGGGCGTTGCCCGAAGACGAGGCCATCGAATCCAAGATGGTCACCAAGGCCATCGAGCGGGCCCAGACGACCGTCGAGCAGAAGAACGCAGAGGTCCGCAAGAACGTCCTGAAGTACGACGAAGTGATGAACGAACAACGCAACGTCATCTACCGGCGTCGTGACCAGTTGTTGGTGAGCCGACCAACGGACGATCCCGCGCTGGAGGAGTCGCCACTGGAGAACCCGGCTGAGGACCTGTCGGAGAACGATTCCTCGGGAGAACAGTCTGGTGAGGGTGATCTACGTGACGAGGTCCTCGAGGCATTGGGCGCGGTGGTCGACGGGGCCATTGACGCCTTCTGCGGATCGGACCTGCCTGAGGAATGGGACGTCGACGGCCTGCGGGTCGAGCTGGACTCGTACTGGCCACTGGGCGACGGCGCCGACGCCATAGGCACGGCACGATCAACCGACGAGCTCTACGACCTCCTGAGCGCCGACGGCCTTGCCGTGTTCGAGGGACGTGAGACCGAGCTGGGTGCCGACACCATGCGCGAAGTGGAGCGCCAGG
>ERZ1046367.2025-NODE-2025-length-10997-cov-5.362091_pt1 | contig 10997 bp, 9 predicted proteins | sample MGYA00383091_ERZ1046367 | MGnify/ENA primary metagenome ERZ1046367 (study PRJEB29581, sample SAMEA5548361) | metagenome | biome: marine; feature: coastal; material: water | depth 50 m | study: Short-term variability in the microbial, nano- and picoplankton... | reverse complement strand
TGTAAGGGCGAATGGTCATGTTTCAGTAATAGTTTCAGAAGCCATGCCTTCTGGAATCTCGCGAATGACTATGATTGAAGATAATGTCTGGGTTTGTAAATTCAATGAGGTTCAGGGGCTTGCAACTGCATTGAGAAGTGGTTTGATTCGGGCGGAAACTGCCGTCAAGAGTCAAGAAGGCAAAGGCAGTAAAATGGAATTACTTTACAATTACATGTCGGGTCAAGAATTTGCAAATGCAATGCGATTAATCGATGATAGTTACATTGCAGAATTGGAGATTATTGAAAAGGAAAGACGCTCAATGGAACGTAATTGGAGTTCACGAAGGAAAGCAGCAGAAGCGAGAATGAGAGGATTTAGTGAGTTCTTTGGTACTGTAAAACAAATTGCAACGGAACTACCTGCCATTCAACAAATCGAAATGGGCGATCAAAACTTTTTACCTGAACCAGAAGATGAATTACTTTGATGCCAAGGGTTCATCCGAAACCCCTTTGCATTATATTTTCCGATACAAAGGGGATTCAATGGGCCGATACAGACGCTACCGTTGTGTTCCTATACGGATGCGAGGGGACCCGTTGTGTATATATGTAAATCACTTATTCGTTTGACAAGGCTTGGTTAAATGGATTGTATATTTCAATATGGCCCACTGCGAACCCTTGTGAATTTCCTATCCATGCACGAGGGCTACGATGAAGCCTTTGTGAACTTGGTGAATTGAACTGGTAATAGAATTAAATAACAATGAATGAATCGAACAAACATGTTCAGCGACCCCCATCACGACCACATTGTTCACAACATTGACAATCAGAATCATCTCATTGCTTGTTTTGAAGATGCGATGATGAATAATCTAGATATTGAGAATTGTTTTGGAAACCATGGACATGAAGTAGCCGTTTGGGCTGGTGGGCACCACGATGGACACTGCTGTCAAACCCTCGTCATTAAGCAGATTTTTGGTGGAATTATCATATGCACCCGCAGCATTTGGTTCATCAAATTAGGGATTACATCAGAAATTGTCCAGCCGTTGAAAGAATAATTGTACAAGGGTCCGACTTTGCTATGAGATCCATGAAATTAATCACAAGCAAGGGACGAATTGATTCCAAATTTTCAGCGTTTATTGCTGGCATCAATGTGCTCAAATTACCGCCAGTTGTTTTGACTTGTATGACCTTACTAGGAGCCGGCCCTACCCAACACGTAGTAACTGACCACTGTATCTGAGAAATATAGTAAAACTGTACGAAAGGGGTGCCGTTGTGCACGCATACGATGCCATGGGTACCCTCGTTGTCGTATACATACACAAGCGCCCCCTCGTGTATACACGGAATATGTGATCCCTGTGAAATTCGGTTTGGCATCGTGTTCGCTTTCATCCTATACGACTTCGGAGAAGAACTAGGACTACTAAGAAACCATTCACACCTAATACCAAGTGCGGTAAGTAACTCAGATTCTGAGTGAATGCAAGTAAAAGGATGATAATGGATTGCATTCCGTAACCAAGGGAGGATGATACGGTTAATTCAAACCGTAATTTCTCGGATCCCTTTCCAGATAACTTGGAGACAAGGCTGTCTTGCCAGCTGAAAAAAAGAACATATATTGTGTGGAATATATTCACAGTCCTTTGGCTCTCCCAAGGTTGAGCAATAGGGCGAATACGTTCATCAATTCGACTCGTTGAATCTCCAGATCCCAGCATTCGCATTAATATTGAAAAATGATTGAATAATGAGTATTGAAGCAAGGTGGCGAGAATTATGAACGATGTCAAACCGATCTCCCAATCTAAGACAACCCCAAAAGCGCACATTACTGCAATGAGTCCAATCGTATCAGCGACCGTATCCCAATATCTCCCAACATGTGAAGGCCTTTCCCGAATGCGTGCAAGTTCGCCATCAACTGCGTCGATGACGCCTTTGATGACCAAAAGGAAACAACCCTCCAGCAAATAGCCTTCATAAATTAGCCATGCACAAAATAAGGAAAGCAGGAAGTGTATGTTGGTAACTTGAATGACCGAGATTGGTTTTTTTTCAAGGAACTTAGCAGCAATCCGAGCAATGGGACGACCCCATTCTGATAGATTGAAAACATCGACTGTGCCGTACTTTCTCGTATTTCCAGATGTTATTTTAACCATTCACAACCACCTTACGGACTATAGGAAAACGTACAAGATGATCGAATCTGGAGAAGAGTAAAGATTACTTTTCAAGCATATTTTCAATTTCTTTTGTTGCAAGAATTAATGTTGGAGCCCAAAGACCGACGAAGATCCCTAACTCCTTATCGCCATTTACAAAATAGATGTACAGGGACAATACAACTGACAACATACTTGCTACAAATCCAATTCTTGATATTTTATTACTCATTTTTTTCACCTTATCGAAGATTTTGTTTACGTTTACCTATAAACTGGTGTTTTGAAAAGAATCATCGTTAATGGAACTTTTCGGTGTTAACGTTGCTTCCATCGACCTGAATGAATCCGAATATTCTCTTCTACGTGTCCCGAATAGACATATGTCCACGCCCATTCCACGCCTTGATTTGTTTGAACCGGAACAATCGTTCGTTCATACAGAGAATTTTTGTGTCCATAGCCATAGAATCCTTCAATCGAATCGATATTGTTTAGGCATGACTCAACATCATTCATTTTGATCAATTCTCCGTGAACAAGCCCTTCTCCTGTTTTGATCCCTGGATAATAATCAAGATCGTAGAGTATTCCTTGCATGTTTCCATCTTCTATTGATTCAATGTATGGAGAAAGCTCTCCATGACGAACCTCACCGCTCATCAGTGTACCATACACAAACAGATGTTCGATGACTGGGAGTTCCCAATTGCCATCCATTGAATGATCTAGACCAGAGTCTGGAAGGCTTCGACTGAGAAGTCCTTGTCGGATTAATTGTTCATACTCGGCACTCGGTTTCGTGTAATGAGGTTTGATTTTCTCTTCACAAACAACGTAGGTCAAAGCTGTGCATATTTCTCCACTCTGCCTTACAACAAGGACTTCCTTGGGCTTGTAGTAACCCCCTTTCGTACCTTCTTTCATGTTCATCGTTTGCCAAGTATCCTCATCCAGTTCGAACAGAGCACCAGGAGTTGCATGGTAATGGTTCAGAGGCACTACGTCCGCAGCCCCGCCATTTCGCCCTGAAGAGTGATAGTGAAATTTTAGGCTATGACCAAGCACCCATGCAGGTTCGATCTCCCTAAACCCGTCAGGGTTTCTTCCTTTTCTTTCACAAAATCCTTTCCAGTCGTTCCAGTCTAAGTTTGACCCGTATCCAAAATACATCATCTCAATCCGCTCCGAATTGAGTATTTATTAATAGTTATTAAATCTACCAGTTACACGGTTCAAGCACGTCTTGGCCTTGCATATACGGCTGGAGTGCTTCTGGTACACGGACGCGACCATCCTCGAGTTGGTTCTGCTCAATGATGGCTACAAGAGCCCTTGAAGTCGCTACTGCTGTTGAATTCAATGTGTGCACCATCGGTTGGTTTGGATGTCCAGGCGTTCCATATCGAATGTCGAGGCGATTGGATTGGTAATCCGTACAGTTCGAGCATGAAACAATTTCCTTGAATGCTTTCGCACCAGGAAGCCATGCTTCAAGATCATACTTACGTGCAGCAACAGTCCCCATGTCTCCGGTACAAATGTTGACGACTTCATAATGGAGTCCGAGTGCATCCCAAAGGTCAACACAGTTTTGTAATAATTCTTCATGAAGTTCCCATGAGGTTTCAGGAGTTGTAAGAATGATTTGTTCAATTTTAGTGAACTGATGGACTCTCCAAATGCCTCTGTCCGATTGCCCATGAGCACCTACTTCTCGACGGAAACATGAGGACACACCGACCATCTTGATGGGCAATTGATCCTCTGGGATTGTCTCTCCCATGAACATTGCAGTTAGAGGATGTTCAGCAGTTGCAATCATGTAGTAGCCATCGGGTTCAACTCCATACATCACTGTTTCAAAGTCAGAAAGGTCAGTTACACCTTCGTAAGCAGCACGATTCATCATGACCGGTGGTTGAACGAAGGTGAAGCCACGTTGTTGAATGAAATCAACAGAGAAGGCTTGTAGAGCCATTTCCATCCGTGCAAGGTCTCCCTTTAGGAAAAAGAAACGACTCCCTGTAATCTTAGCAGCACGTTCAAGATCAACCCACTTGTTCTCTTCAATCAGTTCATTGTGGGTTTTTGGTTCGAACGTGAACGTTGGTTCTTGACCATGCAAGGAATGCTTCGTGTTTCCAGATTCATCAGCACCAGATGGTACTTCTGGATGAAGGAGGTTAGGAATACGCATGCGAATAGCGTCACGCTGCTCAAGAACCGCCGTAGTCTGAACTTCCATCTCAGAAATCCGTGAACCTAAATCTGCCACTTCAGCAAGAATACGTTGTGCTTCTGCTTCATCTCCGGATTTTTTAGCTGCTCCAATTCCACGAGCAGCCTCGTTCTTTTGACGTCTCAAATCCGACGTTTTGTGAAGTAAGTCTTTCCATTTTCCATCTAATTCAATGACGCTGTTAATTTGGTCATGAGGAAGGCTTCGTCGATCGAAATCTGCACGAATTCTGTCTGGTTCGTCTCTGAATAAATGGATATCAAGCATCATTCATCACCTACAAACTGATATTGAATTGGAACATTGCCATTCCGATGGTCATCAATCCACCTAGAACATAACCAAGAATCGCTCCACCATTGAGGAGTGGAAGGCCTGCTTGTGCCTTACCCTGGCCAACATACCACATGAGGACTGAATACCCTACAAGACTTCCAAAGAGTGTTGCCATGGCCATAATCCAGCCATCATCGCCTCCGATGTACTGGAGAGTAGAGAGAACGAGCATACCAGGGAAGATAACATCGCCTAAGCCCATCAGCATAGCATCATTACTCTTCTTGATAACTCGCTCACGAGGTTGCGTAGACTCTTGATCATCTGTGGTAGATTCGACCTCATAATCTCCAAGAGGAGCGCGTTCTGCTCTGAATGAATAGTCTGAATCTTGAGGGGCAACCAAGAGAATCGGCAAATTGAGATTGATCATCGTATCAGCAAGATCGAGCATATGCTTTGACTTGTACACAGCCCATGCATCGTATATCGCTGCGGCAACCATGAACACCATAATCAAGGTTGGAACAAAGGAAACACCGAGCATAACAATGACGCCTGAACCGACAAGGATCCCAACCGTATTGACGACATACCATTCACTGTGAACATAGAGTAGAATCATCAGGATGATGCTTACAAGCAATCCAATCAATGTTGGAACGTCCTCAAAGACAATTCCTCCACTGAGGAACATTGAGGACTCAACAACTCCTGAGGTTGTGGAATAATTCTCACCAATGACAATGGCATGAAGATGCGTTGTATCATCTTCTACATCTTTTGGTGTATCACCAAAGGCAACTGCTACGTTTTCTCCTTCTGCTACATCAACAATCAATCTCTGAACCATACTCGACCCATACAAGAGACGTGCTTCATCTTCAGTTGTGATCAAGAGTTCAGTGTAACCTGAGTTGTCAATATCTGTCAGTCGAACGTCTCGGATTTGATCAGCGAAGTTATTGATTGAAACTCTGCTTTCTTCGACAACAAGTTCCTCTTCACCTGGTTGATAATTCCAAGACATGATGTCTCCGTCTTCAGTTCCGAGGACAATGAGTTGGTCGGCATTATCCGCTTCACTCATCGGTACATCAGCGACGTTGGAGTAGCCTACATCTGCTGCTGAGAAGTTTGCACTCGAGGTTGCATTGATGAGGACCTTTGCAGATTGTTGGAAGCCTGAACCGACTTCTCCGATTTGACTAGCGGTCTTTTCTAATTCAACAACACCCGCCATCTCCTTACTGACAATGAGAAGGTGAGTATCATCGAGTAGTTCGGCTTCAATGAGGTCATCAACAACTTTCATCTCGCTTGGAAGTTGCCAGACGGCCTGCAATGTCATGACATTGGGCGCTTCATCAAATGTGGCAAAGCGATGGAGTTTCTCTCCACCATCAACGATGTATACCGAATCACTTGTTTCGACTGCAAGTATGCAACCGAACTGCACGATAGGGATTAGATTGCCTTCTTGATCGTATTCAAAACATTCGTAGGTTGAGAGGAGAGTTCCATCGGTAAGTGAGAGCGTATGGATAAGTGCTCCATTGTTGATTGTAATTGTATCTGGGCCAGTTGCAACAACGAGTTTAGCAAGTTCATAACTCTCGTTTCCATGAGGAATGACCGATGTCCAAACAGGTTCATCCATTCCGAGTTGATTCAACCGAATCGTATTGTTGATGATTCCATTTTCATTGGTTCGAATCGAATCAATGTATTGATTCATACCAATTTCAGCCAAGTATTCAGCCTCTACGAAGTCTGTTGATTCATATTCGAAGGGTTCCACGGTGTCATCGACCATGATCTGATGAGCGAGTGGTACGCTTGCATACATCAAGGCGATGAAGAGAATACCCATGATTCCGTACTTGATGATCCACTCTTTCTTGTAACGAGCAAGAGCGAGAATCGCTGCTGTGAAGACAAAAATCATCAACAATTCAAGCCCGATATAGCGTAACTGCGATGCCCCCTCAGCTCCGAACGCTTGCAATCCAGCCTTATCGTACCAAGGGCGGATAAACATAGCAAGGAAGATGGTAACCAAGAACATCGAGGCCATTCCAATCATAGATGGAAGTTGGCGGCGGAAGTCTCCGTTCATGTCGCTCATGCTTCTGCCAGACAAGGACTACATTTGAGCACATCGCTGCAACCATGGCTAGAATTGCCTATCGCCACACCTATCATGAGGGCCCCACAGGAAGAAACTGGGGGAACAAATGTCCGATATTCGACTGTGGCTTGACCAGACGAAGCGTCGTGGCATGAGACTCGGACTTGAACGCATTCATGCGGCTCATAAATCCCTTATTCAATTCTATGAATCAACCATCATCCACGTTGCAGGAAGTAACGGAAAGGGGACTGTGTGTGCATTGACTGCTACTCATCTCAACCAGTTGAGGCAAACTACAGTCATGTTCACTTCACCACATCTCCTACGCATTGAAGAGCGAATTCGAATTAATGGCAGCCCTATCTCAGAACAACTATTCGACATCTACCTGTCCCTTATTCGACAAACTGAAGTTGATTTAGACATTGAACTCACCTTCTTCGAGGTTACATTTCTTGCTTCGTGCTTGTGTGCTCGCGATGTGAATCCTGATGTGTTCATAGTCGAAACAGGACTTGGTGGACGCTTTGATGCGACACGAATCCTACCAGCAGATCTGTGTCTTCTTACTTCAATTCAACTCGAACATCGAGATATCCTTGGCGATACATTGGCTGAAATCGCTGCTGAAAAGGCTGCCATTGCTCGACCAAACAAACCGATACTTGTCCGCGAGATTCAGGACTTCAAGGCTCGTTCTGCAGTTGAACATGAAGCACTGTATGCTGGACAAGAACATCTAGGGGAGATACCTTCGCCTGCAACTGTAGAATGGATTGAGATTGACTCCAATTCTTCGATGAAAGAAGAGGCTGCAACTCTGGTCAAGGCAACCTTGACCCATCTCAATCTAAACATTGATTCGCTTGAAGAATCCATGCTTGCCCTCAATTGGCCAGGTCGTATGCAACACATCGAACCTATGTCTTGGCAAGGATCTCTTTTCGTAGATGCTGCTCATAATCTGAGTGGATTGAAGCGTGTGATTCCGACAATCGCTGAACTCTTGTCCTTCGAAAAAGAATGGACCTTGGTCTTTGGTTGCACACCACAGGATAATTTGGAATCATTTGTCCACCCATTGCTTGAACTCTGCAAGAAACATCCACCAGCGAATATTTTGCTTACAGTACCTCAAACAGGACGTTATTCTGGAGTGCCTCTTTCAGAATTAGTTCCTCTTGATTGGTCATGCACAGAAGCCGTTCTTCAGGCGTCAACGCCACAAGATGTGAAACCGATTCTCGAACAATTACGACCTCAATACACCCTTGCAATTGGCTCCCTATACCTCATAGGAGAGTTGTTTGAAACATTGGGCCTGTATGGGTCAAAGCATCTCGAATTATTCTCACCAAACACTCAAAGGTAGGATGAACGAGCCCCGGATGAGTCAACATGAGCGACAAGTGGGACCTTCGATTTATTGAACTTGCACACCACATCAGTTCTTGGAGTAAAGATCCTTCAACGAAAGTTGGCTGTGTCGTCGTTGGCTCGGACAGAGAAATCCGTTCGACAGGATTCAATGGCTTCCCGAGAGGTATTGATGATTCAATGGAACGACTTGAAAATCGAGAGGAAAAATATCCTCTTATCTGTCATGCAGAAGAAAATGCGATTATGCATGCTGCACGAATTGGAGTTTCTCTGAAAGATTGCACAGCCTATGTCACATGGCCTCCGTGTACGCGATGCGCTCGTTCGTTGATTCAAGCAGGTATTATCGAAGTTGTTTACGCAGGTGGGATCGATATACCTGAGCGATGGGTTGAGGATTTCACTCGATCAACTGGTATGATGAAAGAAGCTGGTCTCAAACTTCGTAATGTCAATCTGGAATAATCAGCCCCAGAAACGTCGAGTTCTGGCGTATTCAATTTCTGCATGATGTATTGATTGCAGTAAACTATCCATATTGTTGCTGTGAACTTTTCGAAGAATACGTTGAGCAGTCGCTTCCCCAACACCTCTCGCCATCAAACAAACAATGGCGGGAAACCCATGTGTTTTCAGCAATGAAGCGTTTCGAATCATACGATTACGATCGCTTTCTTCTTCAGAAGCAACCCATCCTTCAAGCATTTTCTCGAGACCTTCTCGGGCACATACAAGCATCTGTCCTTTGCAAACAATACAATTCCCTGGGTCTTTGAGATCAGGATAGCGTTCAACTCTGAATCGGCGTATTGCTTGACATTTCAAACAACAAAGTACGGCTCGTTCATTCATCAATCGAAGTCGCAATCGTGCTCGGACAGCTTCGTTGTCCCAATTCGGAAGGAGAAGGTCTCGTTGGCTTCGATCAGATATTCCAAGTGGTCCTGTTGGTGTAACGACAATATCGAGGAGTCCTGATTGTATTCCTTGTAAGACATCTTTCGCTCCTTGAATGTCCATACGTTCGAAGTAGAGTTTACTGAGAACTTCATCGACAACGATTGTTCCACGATACTTACGAACCAATGCGCCAAGATTGATTTTACGCGGATCTACGCCATGACGTAAGATTCCAAAGGTCTTGGCAACTTGTGCAAATCGCCAGCGAACTTGTCGTGAATTTGGAAGTGTAACTGCAAGCAATCCTTCGATTCCATCGGCTGGGAGTTCGTTGAGCCAATCAACAACATCGTGAGGTTCTAAATCTGAACCTGAAAGATGAATTCGTGTTGGTTCAACCATTAAGCCGCCCCAACGCCCTGTTTTGGTTGAAGCCATTGCAAGCAGAAGATGTCCAATTGTCTCATTGATTAACGTCCCTTGACAGATGTTGATGACAAGTGCTTCAGAACGACGCTCGATTGTAATGGTTTGATCATCTGGTAATGCTTCAGTTGCATCGATATGTCTTGTGATGGTATCTGCAAGAAGGCCAAGTGCTTCTCCACCGAGTGGATAATCAGCCAATGGCCTTCCATCGTGAGTGAGAATACCTGCTGGGTCAATCTGGTCAGACCCTCTGGGTTCCAGCAGATTGAAATCTTCTGCAATAAGGCGGCGTAGTCGACCGATGTTTCGAGCCACTGCAGCAGGAACTGGTGGGAGTTCACCAACCCATGTTGGCGCTTCACCTTGCATTGAAACAGGAGCGACGAGAACTTCGCTTTGTTCTGGGTCAGCATCGACAATTGTCCATGTTCGTCCAGCCATAACGAATTGACGTATGCGTCCATCTTCTTCCTCTCCACTTCCATTGAGTTCAAGCACGAAAGATTCGTCTACATTTCCAATTGTTCGACGTGTTACAACATCTCGTACCCGGTAGGATTGTTTGTCAGGTATCATCGAAAGATGGCTTTCCACCCACTTACGTGTTCGACCTGCAGAAGAAAACCATCCATTCTTGAAACGCTTCGGTATTGGTAGTTTTCGAGATTTGTACTCTGATGGAATTTCTTCATCTGGAACATCATATCGAGGTAATTCATCAGGCCAATTCTCTTCCTCAGGAACCAATCCCTTTGCTTCGAGATAGAGGCTTTTTGGCCATCGATACCATGGTCGTTCGTTTACATCAGTTGCATATCGTAAAAGCCAACGGTCGGAAAGAACTGCAAGCATCGTCTCAGTATCCTTTCGCTCCCAGTTTTCGAATTGTTCTGCATTGGCAAATGTTTCATGAACTTCATCGATTGGAACGACCTTGAAACTATGAGCCATGAGCATGATTTGGTTCGCAGCAATACTGTATGGTCGCTTTCTCCACTCAACGTCCTCGATGTAGCCCATGTGAGAGCGATGAGCGACAACTGCTGCTTCTGCAATACCATCTGTTTCCCAAGCCAGAAGATGCCCTCGGCCAATTCCCCCGATTCGGTGATCAGCACGCCCAACACGCTGAAGCATTCTGTCTACAGAACGTGGGCTTTCTAGTTGAACGATTTTTTGAATCGAACCAACATCGATTCCAAGTTCAAGACTTGAAGTGCAGATAAGGGCATGCAGTGAACCGTTTCGAATATTCTCTTCCATTTCTTGTCGCGTTTCTGCGGCTAAACTTCCATGGTGAACCCCGATGTTGAGTTGCGGAGCCATCGTTTGCAACCGCTGTGCAACTGTTTCGGCTGCATTTCGACTGTTCACAAATACGAGGCAGGGTGGATCTTTTCCAACGAGTTCTGCAAGAAGTCGAAACGTAGCGTGTGCTCTGGGTGAGAGGCGCATTTCTA
>ERZ1046367.2023-NODE-2023-length-11002-cov-6.291587_pt1 | contig 11002 bp, 6 predicted proteins | sample MGYA00383091_ERZ1046367 | MGnify/ENA primary metagenome ERZ1046367 (study PRJEB29581, sample SAMEA5548361) | metagenome | biome: marine; feature: coastal; material: water | depth 50 m | study: Short-term variability in the microbial, nano- and picoplankton... | reverse complement strand
GCCACGACCAGGACGATCCGTCTGGTGGCCCGAGGATTGAGACCAAGGGTGGATGCCTCCTCATCGCCCACGGCCAGGACGTCGAGGGCTCCGACCGACAGCAGCATGCCGATGGAACAGATCACGGCGTAGGGGAGGAGGAGGCGAACCTCGCCCCATCCGGCAGTGGAGAGCCGCCCCAGAATCCAGGCGAACACCTGCTGGAGTGTCTCGGAATTCTGCTGCTGGACGAAGGTCTGGATGGCGGTGAAGAAGTTTGCCACCGCCACGCCGGCCAGGATGAGGGTGGCCGGCGAACCGACCCGTCCCCGTCGCACGCTGAGGGTTCCCGCGGCGGTGACGGCCAGCAGGGCTCCGGCGAAGGCGGCGAACGGCACCGGGTCGATGAAGCCGATCACCTCCCGGAGCTCGGTGACGATGGCGATGGTGGCTCCCAGGCCGGCACCGGCGGCGATCCCGAGCAGGTAGGGGTCGGCCAGGGGGTTGCGGAACACTCCCTGGTAGGCGGCGCCGGAGCCGGCCAGCAGGGCGCCGACCAGCAGTCCGAGTGCCACCCGGGGGGCCCGGATGTCCCAGACGATGGCCTCCTCGGTCGCCGAGAGCGACGAGTCCACGGCGATGAGCGGCAGGCGGTCCAGGAGTTCCCGGATCACCTGGCCTATGGGGATGGAGACCGGACCGGTGGCCACCCCGACGACGCCTGCCAGCAGCACCGCCCCGATTCCGGCCAGGAGCCACGGGACGCCAAGTCGCGATCCGGAGGACATCGGTTGCCGTTTCTCGGTCATCGGACGGTGGTCACCATGGTCAGTTGATGGCGTTGACGGCCTCGACGATGGACCGCAGGAAGTCCACGATCCGGGGTCCCCATCGGGACGCCACGTCGTCGTCCAGTTCCACGATCCGGCCGCTGGACACGGCGGACAGGTTCGTCCAGCCGGGGCGCTCGGCGATGGTGTCAGCGTTCTGGGCGCAGCACTTCGTGTCGGCCAGGAAGATGAGGTCCGGGTCGGCGTCCAGGAGGTATTCGGCGGAGACCTGCGGGTAGCCCCACGCCGAGCCGTCGGCGTCTGCCGGATCGGCGGCGTTCACGAGTCCGGCCATGGCGTACACCTCGCCGATGAAAGTCGAAGAGGTGATGGTGTAGAGGGTGTCGTCGAGCTCGTGGTAGTAGCTGAGGGGTTCATCACGTGGCTGGACCGAATCGGCGAGTGTCGCCATCTCGGTCTGCATGTCGGCGATCAGGGCTGCTGCGGCGTCTTCGTCGCCGGTCACCGTGCCGAGGGCTTCGATCTGCGAGTAGGTGTCGGCAATGGTGTAGGCGGCGCCCTGGAGGAGGGACTCGACACCGGCCGCGTCGAGGCTGGCCACCACGTCACCCGGGTCGTAGGAGAGGATCACCAGGTCGGGAGCGAAGCCGAGGATGGCCTCGACGTTCGGTTCGAAACCGCTGAGGTCGGTGACCGGAGCGTCGGCCGGGAAGTTGGACATGGAGTCGACGGCCACCACGCGGTCGCCGGCCCCGATGGCGAACAGCATCTCGGTGGCCACCGTCGAGATGGACACGATGCGGGCCGGACCGTCGTGGAGGGGGGCGCCGTGATCGACGCCGGGAGAACCCGACATGGCGATCGAGGAGTCGACGCCGCCACAGGCGGATGCCAGGAGCATGGCCACGAAGACGGCCAGCAGCAGGCGGAGGGTTCGGTGGATCATCGGAAGTACCTCCTGTCGTCGAGGAGTCTCCGCTCGATCGGCACGTTGCTGCCGTCCGAACCGGTTCCCTGGCCTCGAGGGTCTCTGGTTCGTACGAACGGGAGCTGGTTCGGACTCGGACCCACATCTCCTGGCTGGAGAGTGAGCCATCACCGCTGCGGGACAGCGCCGGATTCACACCGGACTTCGGTCTCCCGACCGTGGAGGCAGTGTAGCCACGGCTTCTGGGGCAACCAGCCGGCGAGCCGGACCGTCAGGACCAGGTGACGTGGCTGAGGGTGAGGGTGGTGCAGTACCAGACGTCCCGGTGGCCGCCTGCTGACAAGAACATGCCGTTAGCGATCCTCGATCCGGTGGCCACCCGGTCCAGGATGTTGCCGGTGGCGACGTCGACCACGATCAGGTCGTCGATTCCCTCATCAGTGAAGTCGTTGATGACCACCTCTCCTGACTCGGGAAACACCACGGGCTGCATGCTGGGGCGGACCTCGAGATGCCAGAGCGGCTCCATGGTGGCATCGTCGATCCCTGCCAGCCCACCGTTGACCGAATCCCACGCCACGGCTATTCCTTTGCTACCCGCCACCGGGTTAGGCACGTGGACGGGGGGAGCAATGATTCCGCCGCCGGGGGTGCCGAAGGGGGCTACCTCACGCACGTCGGTCGGATCGTCGAGATCGATTCGCAGCAGGCGCTGCGGGCCGGGCCACGGGGCCGGACGTCGCCACGACAGGTCGGGCACCTGATCCCACCGTCCGTTGGGTTCGGTGGTGTGGATAGCCCGCACAGAGTCGATGTCACCGCAGTCCATCACCCAGCAGGCACCGTCGGACAGGCAGGCATCCCAGGCCAGGCCGTGCTGACCACCAGTGACACCGGCAGTCCAGGTGGTCCGGTAGCGGGGGCGCCAGTCGTCGACAAGTAGTCGGTCGCCGTCGACCACGAGGCGCCATAGGTGCTCGGTGCCCGGGACGTACACGTGCTCGGCGCCGTCGTCACCCAGATCTCCGGCGATTCGGCCCATGGATCCCTCGGGCAGGACAAGCGGCTCGCCCACCAGTTCGAGGGTGCCAGGGGCCAGTCGGGTGATCGTGGTGCCTCCCTGCCCCTCGAGGCGGAGGTCCTTGGTGATGAGCGTGCCGTCGGCGAGGGCCAGTAGGCCGTTATGGCTGCGGTCGACGGGAAGCCGGCGCTCGGCAAGTACCGACAGGTCGTCGGGGTCGAGGCGGTGAAGGAACGAACCGTTGACTGAGAGGATCGAGCCGTCGGCGTGGGCCAGGATCGCCCCGCACCACACGTGCTCGCCGCACGGCAACTCGGGCGAGGTGGCTAGTGGCTCGAGCGTGTCGGGGTCTATGCGTTGCACCCAACCGAACGGCGGAGGCCCGGTGAAGGCGGTCATTGTTCCGCCGACGTACCACTGGCCCGGTTCGCGCTCGATGGCCATGACGTTCCATCGCCCGTTACGGACCGTGGTGACTGAGGCGGTGCGCGTCGCCGCATCGAGTCGACCGGTAGCGGACTTCTGGCGACGGTTGCCGCCGCACTCCACTGGCCAAGCCGAAGGCCAGTACCCGGGGTGGGCTGTATCTCGATCGAGGGCGGTCATGTACGAAGGAGACGGCGGATGGCCGTCACCACTTCTTCGATCTTCTCGTCGCCCGCCTCGTCACCCTGCTGGACGGCCTCGCGGACGCAGTGGCTGATGTGGTCGTCGAGCAGTCCCACGCCGACACCCTGCAGGGCCTTGGTGACCGAAGAAATCTGGGTCAGGACGTCGATGCAGTAGGTCTCTTCGTCGACCAGGCGTTGTAGGCCACGGACCTGACCCTCGATGCGGCGGAGACGGACGAGGACGTCGTCCTTGGTGGGTGCGTAGCCGTGTGCCATGGAGTACAGCATAGAAGGCAGGGGATAGGGGTAGGGGGTATATTGCAACCAACATGAACAAGACCGTGGAACTTCCGATCGGCGGCATGACGTGCGGTGCCTGCGCCGCTCGGGTGAGCCGGGGCCTGTTTGACGTCGATGGCGTGGAGACAGCGACCGTGAACTTGGCCACCGAGCGGGCCAAGGTCTCCTTCGATCCGGTTGTCGTCGACCTGGCCACGTTGGAGGCTGCCGTTGAGTCGCTGGGTTATCGGATCGTCCTCCAAGCGGTCGACGGTCGATCGGAGGTCGGGCCGGACGGTGGCGACGGTCGACAGTTGGACGGATCGTCGGTGCGACTGGTGGCCGCCGGGTTGCTCACCGTGCCGGTGGCGTTGATCTCCATGGTCCACGGCCTGCGGTTCGGCGGGTGGGAGTGGGTTGCCGGGATCCTGTCCACACCGGTCGTATGGGGTAGCGGTTGGCCGTTCCACCGGGTGGCGATCCGGAATCTCGTACATCGGGCGACGTCGATGGACACCCTTGTATCCATGGGTACCGCGGCGGCGTGGGCGTGGTCGGTGGTGGCACTCGTAACCGGCCGGGGTCACGTCTACTTCGAGACCGCCGCGGTGATTGTGACCCTTGTTCTGATGGGTCGTTGGTTGGAACAGCGGGCTCGCCGACGATCTGGCGAAGCCATCCGATCCCTGGCCGGACTGTCGGTCCGTGACGCCACGCTGGCCAATGGGCCCACGATCCCTATTGCCGATGTTGAGGTCGGCATGCGACTACTGGTGCGTCCCGGCGAGAAGGTCCCGGTCGATGGCCGGATCCTCGAGGGTTCCTCGACCGTCAACGAGTCGATGTTGACCGGTGAACCCCTCCCGGTGACGGTGGGAGTGGGTGACACGGTGACGGGCGCGACCATCAACGCCAACGGGGCCCTGATCATCGAGGCCATCCGCGTGGGCGCCGACACCACGCTGGCCCGCATCATGCGCCTTGTCGACGAGGCGCAGGCCGACACCGCTCCGGTGCAGCGCCTGGTCGACCGGATCTCGGCGACCTTCGTGCCGGTGGTCCTCGGCGTCTCGGTCGCGACCCTTCTGGCCTGGCTGGCCACCGGTCAACCCACGGCCGATGCCTTCACCGCCGCGGTAGCCGTGCTGATCATCGCCTGCCCATGTGCTCTGGGTTTGGCCACGCCCACGGCGGTGATGGTGGGCACCGGTCGGGGCGCCCAACTGGGAGTACTCATCCGCGGCGGAGAGGTACTCGAGTCGGCCCGAAGGGTCGACCACGTGGTACTCGACAAGACAGGCACCGTCACCGTCGGCCACATGACGATGAAAAAAGTGGTCCCGGCCGCTGGCGTCGACGCCGATTCGGCACTACGGATCGCCGCCTCGCTCGAGGAGCTTTCCGAACACCCGCTCGCGACAGCCATTGTCGACGCCGCGGATCGACAACTACCGGTCCGCGACTTCGCCAACCTCCCCGGCATGGGCGTTCGGGGCGTGGTCAACGGCATAGAGGCGGCGATCGGTCGGCCCGCCCTGTTCAACCGGTTGCCCGACCAACTGGCTCTCGCCGTTGACGAGGCGGCCGACGCCGGCCACACGGCGGTGGTCGTGGGGTGGGGAGACCAGGCCCGGGCTGTGCTCGTGGTCTCCGACGAGGTACGACCAACGAGTGCCGAGGCGGTCGCCGGATTCCGGCGCCTGGGCCTCGATGTGACACTGCTGACCGGTGACGACGAACGAACCGCTCGCTCAGTGGCCACCGCGGTGGGGATCGACCGGGTGGTGGCCGGCGTACTCCCCGACGGCAAGGACGCCGAGATCCGCCGACTCCGCGAAGAAGGCCATGTGGTGGCCATGGTGGGCGACGGCATCAACGACGCTCCGGCGCTGGCCCGGGCCGACCTCGGGATCGCCATGGGAACCGGAACCGACGTGGCCATGGAGGCGGCCGACCTCACGATCGTGACCGGCGACCTCCGAGCGGTCGTCGACGCCATCCGGCTATCGAGACGCACCCTAAACACCATCCGGGGGAACCTCTTCTGGGCCTTCGCCTACAACGTGGCGGCCGTGCCACTGGCAGCCATCGGCGTGCTCGACCCGATGATCGCAGCGGGCACCATGGCGTTCTCATCGGTGTTCGTGGTCACCAACTCACTGCGCCTCCGACGCTTCCGCGGTCGGGCGGGGGTCTGAGGACCGACGCCGCGGCGTGGCGGGACCATCTCTGATCGGTCAGAGTGGGCACACCCCGAGGAGGGCCCATGAACCATGACATTCCTGAGGATCTCGCCGCCTATCTCATCGAGTTGGACGAGTTCATAGATCGCGAAATCAAGCCACTCGAAGAACAGGACGACAACATTCGGTTCTTCGATCACCGCCGTGAGGACTCGCGTACCGACTGGGACCGCGATGGTCTCCCCAACCGCGAGTGGGAGGCCCTCCTGTCCGAGGCCAGGCGTAGGGCCGACGAGGCAGGCCACTACCGCTACCCGCTCTCGGCTGAGATGGGTGGCCGTGACGGTACGAACCTGGGCATGGCCGTCATCAGGGAACACCTCGCCACCAGGGGGCTTGGCTTGCACAACGACCTCCAGAACGAACACTCGATCGTCGGCAACAACGTGGGCCTCCTACTGATGTTGGAATACGGGAGCGAGGAACAAAAGGCCGAATGGGTGCCCCACCTGCTGGCCGGGACCCGAGGATTCGCCTTCGGAATCACTGAACCGGACCACGGATCGGATGCAACCCATATGGAGACCAACGCCGTGCGCGACGGTGACGGGTGGGTACTCAACGGGGAAAAGACGTGGAACTCTGGCATTCACCGGGCCCACAGCGACCTGGTACTGGCCAGAACCTCGGGTGAACCCGGCGACGGCCACGGCATCACAGCCTTCTTGACCCCCATGGACGCAGATGGCCTGAAGATCGAGGAGTACCTCTGGACCTTCAACATGCCAACCGACCATGGCCGCGTCTCGTTGACTGGCGTACACGTACCTCACGGAGCCATCCTCGGCGAGGAAGGGCGAGGGTTGCAGATCGCCCAACATTTCTTCAACGAGAACCGGATCCGACAGGCGGCCTCCAGCCTCGGCGCCGCCCAATACTGCATCAACGAGTCGGTGGAGTACGCAGGAGAGCGCAGGCCGTTCGGCAAGCCGCTGTCGATCAACCAGGGGATCCAGTTTCCCCTGGTGGAACTCCAGACGGAGTGCGAGATGCTCAGGGCGCTGGTGCAGAAGACCGCGTGGCAGATGGACGCCTACGGGGCGTTCTCGGTCTCGGACAGGGTTTCGATGTGCAACTACCGGGCCAACCGGTTGTGCTGTGAGGCGGCGGACCGGGCCATGCAGGTCCACGGCGGGCTTGGCTACTCACGCCACCGGCCGTTCGAACACATCTACCGGCACCACCGGCGCTACCGGATCACAGAGGGTGCCGAGGAGATCCAGATGCGCCGCATCGCGGGCTACATGTTCGGCTTCATGAAGCAGCAGGCCCCCAAGGGCGTCGACGGGGACTGAGCGGCACACGATGACCGACGTCGGGGTACTCCAGGACTGTCTAGGCGAGGTCCTGCAGCGGCTGGACGGCTTCGTGACCCTCCACTCGGTGGAGCGATTGTCAGGGGGAGCCAGCCAAGAGACCTATCGCCTCCGAGTCGAGATGACAGACGGTGAACGCAGCCTGGCGTTGCGCAGGAGCGTTGGCCCGACCGAAGGGCGTGGGATCGGAGGGCCCGGCCTCGTAGTCGAGGCGCGCCTCATGGTGTTGGCCCGCCAGGCGGGGGTGCCCGGCCCTGATGTCTGTCTGGTCCTCCGCCCGGAGGACGGCCTGGGAGACGGGTTCGTCATGGAGTGGATCGCCGGCGAGAGCCTCGGGGCCAGGGTCAACCGCTCCGAGGATCTGGTTGCGGCCAGGGCTGGGCTGGCCCGTGAGTGCGGAGGAGCACTGGCGCGGATCCATTCCATCGACCTGGACTCCACAGGGCTACGCGACGTCCTGGGCGAGCTTGGCCCGGAAGACGCGGTCAGGTTGACGTGGAAGCGCTACCAGGAGTTCGGCAGTGCCCAGCCGATGATCGACTTCACCGCCCGGTGGCTCCTAGACCACCTACCCCCCGACGGGGAGGTGGCCCTTGTTCACGGAGACTTCCGCAACGGCAACCTGGTGGTCAACCCAACCGGCATGGGTGCCGTGCTGGACTGGGAGATCGCCCACATTGGTGACCCGATGCGTGACCTGGGATGGCTCTGCACCTCCAGTTGGCGCTTCGGTTATCCGGAGCAACCTGTCGGCGGCTTTGGCTCCTATGAGGATTTGTTCGCCGGATATGAGGAGGAGTCGGGTCGTGTCGTCGACCCGGAACACGTCAGGTTCTGGGAGGTCTTCGGATCCTTCTGGTGGTCGATCGGCTGCCTCGGCATGGCAGACCAGTACCGGACCGGCCCGGACCGCAGCGTGGAGCGGGCGGCGATCGGAAGGCGCTCGTCTGAATGCCAGGTGGACTGCGTAAACCTCCTCATCCCGGGCCCGGTCACCGAGGTGGCCCGGGAGGGTGGCGACCGGGGGTCCGACCTGCCACGGGTTGACGAGTTGGTCGGGAGCGTCCGTGAGTTCCTGCGGTCCGATGTGGTTCCGGCCATAGACGGTCGGACCGGGTTCCTCGCCCGTGTGGGAGCCAACTCGCTGGACATCGTGGCCCGCGAACTGGAGCTGGGCAACGAGCACCGGCATCTGGAATGGTCCCGACTGCGAAACCTTCTCGGCGTAGACGGCACCCTCGGAGAACTCAGACTCCTTCTGGCCGAAGGACTGCGGGACGGGTCCGTCGCCCTGGATACAGACGGGCTTATCGGCCACCTCCGGCAAACAGTTGTGAACCAGATCCTCATAGACCAACCCACCTACTGGGGATGCGTAGCCGCACTTGGATTCGACGCCAACTCCCAAAAATAGAGACGCCGCAGGTCGGTGACCTGCGGCGTCACGTGGAGCTAGAGGGAATTGAACCCTCGACCTCTTCCATGCCATGGAAGCGCTCTCCCAACTGAGCTATAGCCCCGAGGAGCCGACAATCTACCAGCGGCCTTCGGGGAGACGACCCGCCTGGTCGGCGATTCCGGAGACCTGCGGCCACTGGACACCTCGGTAGTCTCACGACGATGTCCGAGCGCTACAACCCTCAGAGCATCGAGACGCGCTGGCGGCAGCACTGGATCGACGAGGGCACCTACGAGGTCGACAACGATGACCCCCGCCCGCCGTTCTACGTGCTCTCCATGTACCCGTACCCCAGCGGACCTGCCCACATGGGCCATGTCCGGAACTACACGATGGGCGACCTACTGGTCCGGTACCGGACCATGTGCGGCGACGGGGTGCTTTCACCCATCGGTTTCGACTCTTTCGGCCTTCCAGCTGAGAACGCGGCCATTAAGACAGGGACCCATCCCCGCGAGCACACCGAACGCAACGGCGAAGCACTGTCAGCCTCGTTGCGACGGATCGGCGCCGTTTACGACTGGCGGCGCATGGTCCGCAGCCACGACCCGTCCTACATTCGATGGACGCAGTGGATCTTCCTGAAGTTCCACGAGGCCGGCCTCGTGTACCGAGATACCGCGCCAGTCAACTGGTGTCCCGGTTGCCAGACCGTGCTGGCCAACGAACAGGTCCTCGGCGACGGGACCTGCGAACGCTCCGGTGACCTAGTCGAACGCAGGGACATGGAGCAGTGGTTCTACCGGATCACCACCTACGCCCAGGAGCTCCTCGACGATCTCGACACTGTGGACTGGCCAGAGAAGGTCAAAGTCATGCAGCGCCACTGGATCGGTCGGTCAGAGGGTGCCGAGTTTGGCCTACCCATTCCTGACGACGATGGGGTAGCCCGCACCGATGTGGAACCCCTCGCGGTCTACACCACCCGACCCGATACCTCGTTCGGCATGACGTTCGCCGTGATCTCCCCGGAACACCCACGGGTCGACGAGCTCACCACCGATGACCGCCGGGCCGCCGTCGACGCTTTCCGGGCATCGGTGGCCGGTCGTAGCGACATCGAACGCCAGTCCACCGAGGGTGAACTCGACAAGCGGGGAGTGGCGACCGGTGGCCGGGTGGTCAACCCGTTCACGGGCCAGGCCATCCCGGTCTTCCTGGCCGACTACGTATTGATGACCTACGGCACCGGGGCGATCATGGCCGTCCCCGGTCAAGACCAGCGCGATTGGGACTTCGCCACCGCCCACGGTTGCGAGATCGTGCGCACCGTTCGCCCCCCTGACGATTTCGACGGTGAGGCCTACGTGGGTGAGGGCCCGGCCATCAACTCGGAGTTCTTGGACGGCATGGGCGTCGCCGAGGCCAAAGCCACGGCCATCTCCTGGCTGGAGGACCATGGTTACGGCTCCGGGAAGGTCAACTACCGACTCCGCGACTGGTTGCTGTCCCGCCAGCGTTTCTGGGGCTGCCCTATTCCGATCGTCTACTGCGACGCCTGTGGCGAGCAGCCCCTGCCCGTGGACCAACTTCCGGTCGAAGCGCCGGACGACGTGGAGTTCGTGCCAACTGGTCAGTCGCCGCTGACGTATCACGAGGGATTCCTGTCGGCCACCTGTCCGTCTTGCGACGGTCCGGCCCGTCGAGAGACCGACACGATGGACACGTTCGTGGATTCCTCCTGGTACTTCTTGCGCTTCACCGACCCGACCAACGACGAGGCGCCGTTCTCAGTGGAGGCCGCTGAGCGGTGGTTGCCCGTGGACCAGTACATCGGCGGCGTCGAGCACGCCATTCTCCACCTGATGTACGCCCGCTTCTTCACCAAGGCTCTGTCCGACCTGGGGGTGGCACCCAAGGGGCTCCGAGAACCGTTCAAGCGGCTCTTCACCCAGGGGATGATCCGCCTCGGCGGCTCCAAGATGTCCAAGTCCAAGGGCAACCTCGTTTCCCCCGAGGCCATCCTCGAGGACCAGGGCGCAGATGCGCTGCGGTTGGCCCACCTGCAGGTTAAGCCACCACAAGAAGACGTCGACTGGGAGGACTTCGGCATCGACGGGTGCGCCAAGTTCCTGCAACGCGTGTGGCGTCTCGCCGTGCCGGGTTCTGACCTGACCAATGGCGCCCGTGACGGCGATCCGACCGAGGCCGATGCCGAGATCGATCGGGCCACGCACCGTCTGGTGGCCCGGATCACCAACGAGTACGACCGGTGGTCGTACAACACGGCTGTCGCCGGGTTCATGGAGTTCACCAACACGCTCTACCGCTACGTCCAGACCGACGAGGAGATCCACACCGACACATTGGCTGCAGCGATCGACACCCTGCTGTTGGTCATGGCGCCCGCTGCACCACATCTCTGTGCCGAACTC
>ERZ1046367.2022-NODE-2022-length-11012-cov-5.982568_pt1 | contig 11012 bp, 9 predicted proteins | sample MGYA00383091_ERZ1046367 | MGnify/ENA primary metagenome ERZ1046367 (study PRJEB29581, sample SAMEA5548361) | metagenome | biome: marine; feature: coastal; material: water | depth 50 m | study: Short-term variability in the microbial, nano- and picoplankton... | reverse complement strand
ATCAGCGCTGCTGGATAAAGTCCTAACAAACCTAGTCCAATTAAAGTTAATGCCGCCAGAGAAAACATCCTGAGTACACTACTCTTGATTGCCATCCTAAAACTTTTTTGAGCGTCAGCATCGACTACCACTTTTTGTTTATTTGTATACCAATCAAAAAGCCAAGTATTACTAAAACTGACCAACGCCCCATAAAGGGCGTCAAGTCCAAAACCATAAATGGCAAAGGCTATAACGACTAAAACAAGGAGCGAAGATTGGAAAATTGATACCACTGTTCCCCCCGTTTTTTCGACAACTACCCTGCCCGATACACAAACGCAATATTATACAATCTTACACCAAAGAGTCAAGCCTTCCAAGTATAAATTATTGACTACGAATCAACTTTATTTATGACCAATATAGCCATTCTAAAAGATATTGAAATCGGTTTTTTTTATAAATCCAATGTGAGGCTAGAAATAGTTTTAAGTTGGACAATTTAGGCGCTTGCTTTAATCATTTCTGCTGCAGCTATTCTTGTTTTCTCGCTGATTTTAATGCCACCTAAAATTCGAGCTACTTCATCGGTTCGTTGTTCCTGATTGAGTGCTGTGACTTGTGTAAATGTTGAACCGCTCTGTTGAATCTTGACAACCTTCAAGTGCTCTTTTCCTTGAGCAGCAACTTGTGCCAGATGGGTGACACAAATGATTTGATATCGACCCGATAGCTTTTTGAGAAGCTGACCAACAATTTCTGCAACCGAACCACTAATACCAACATCAACCTCATCAAAAACGATACTTGGAGTAAGCTCGGTTTTTCTGGTTACTACTGAAAGTGCCAGTGAAATGCGTGACAACTCACCTCCAGAAGCTACCTTGCTTAAAGGCTTAAGATCTTGCCCAACATTGGTTTTCACATGAATAATAATTTCTTCGTTTCCATTTGACCGTATTGAATCTTTATAAGAATTAAGACAAAAGAGAATCTCACTGCCAGGCATGCCTAAGTCTTGCATTAAGCTAGTCACTTTTTCTGAAAGCGATACACTCGCATGTTGTCTTTTCTCGCTCAGTCTTTTTGATTTGTTGAAGTAATCTTTTTCGAGCTGCCTCTGTTTTGTCAATAATTCTTCTAACTTATCGGAAGAAGTGTCGAATTCATTGAGTTTATTTTGAATGCTATTTTGTACATCTAATAATTCTGGGATTTGACAACGATGCTTTCTACCCAAGTCATGCAACATATTAATTCTTGCCTCCAAATCGTTGACATTAGCTTCCTGGCCACTAACTTTACTTAGATAATTCGTTAAATCATAAATACTTTCTTGGACCTGAACTTGAGCGTTTGACAACAAAGATTGGATTGATTCCAGACGATCATCAAGCTCTCGCGCTTGACCAATAACATCTTCTGCCTCTATCAAAATATTATTTACACCCGATTCATCATCCATAGATTCAAGTATCTTAGAAATTTTCTCAATCAACAAACTGGCGTTGCTTGATATTTTGTAGTTATTTTCGATGCTATCTAATTCATCTTGGTCAAGCTGACACTGAATAAGCTCCCCTAGTTGATGATTTAATAAGTCTTTTTGTGCAGACAAAAGCTCATTACTGTTTTTTAAATCATCAACCTCTTGTATCACTTGTCTGTAACCTCGAACGATAGCATTAACCTCTGTACAAAGATTATGAGTATCTGCAAAGTCATCTAAAATAATACGATGCTGGTGATTACGTAGTAGCAGTTGATGTTCATTTTGACCATGCATATCGATCAAATGACTGCCAACATCTCTCAAAGTCGACAAAGTCACGTTACTTCCATTCACATAAGATCTAGACTTACCATCAGACCCTAAAACTCTCCTCAAAATACATTCATTGCCATCTTCCAAATCAAGGCTCTCAAGAACAGACTGAATATTTTGATTGCCATCAAAACTAAATGTTGCAATAATTTCTGCTTTACTTTTCCCATGTCGGACCAATGCAGCATCTGAACGTCCGCCGATAGCTAGGTTGAGTGCTTGAACTAAGATTGATTTACCAGCGCCCGTTTCTCCAGTGACAACGGTCATTCCATGTAGAAACTCTATGTTTAGGTCTTCTACAACCACTAAATTTTTTACAGATAGTTGATCTAGCATAGTTTAAGCGTTTTAAACTTTGTGACCCCAGTGTAACTTTGAACGAATAATCTCAAAATAGTCATAGCCCTTTGGGTGTATTAAGTGAATAAAATTATCATGTTGTTTAACACGAAGACTGTCTCCCAACAAGATTGAAAAAGAGGCTTGACCATCAAAGCTAACGGTAGCTTTGTCGTCTGAATCTATTAGTGAAATCAAAACTTCACTCTTGTCATGAAGAATAAAGGGTCTATGGCTCATCGTATGAGGACTTATTGAGACTAAGCAAATTGTGTTAACACTGGGGTGAATAATAGGGCCACCGCTTGACAGTGCATATGCAGTAGATCCAGTAGGTGTCGTAACTATCATCCCATCTGCACGTTGTTTATTAACAAAATCACCGTCAACAAATAATTCAAATTCAATCATTCTAGGGGTTTCATTGCGATGCACAACCACCTCATTGAATGCCAAATGTTGAGATAAGATGTTGTCTTCTCGCTCAACTTGACAGCTTAACAAAGCCCTTTCCTCTTTTATATATTCACCACTTAAAATGTCACTTATTACAGTCTTCATAGACTCAACAGAGACATCAGCTAAAAATCCGAGTCTGCCAAGATTAATACCGAGAATAGGGATGTTGCTATCTACATAAGTTCTTGCTGTGCTGAGAATACTGCCATCACCACCGACAACAATAATCAAGTCTGCATTCTTTTCAATATCCTTCTCATTCTCTACAAGAGACACATCTTGTTCTTTAAGAAAAGCACCCAACTCCCTGGCAGTTTCTTGACTGGTAATATCTTGTGGTTTAGTTATAATGCCAATTGTATTAAACATAGACCTTGAAATATCCTAAAGAGTGACTACATATCATTGTAAATATACATTAGTTTGATTAAATAATGACAAAAAAGAAACAACAAAAACAACAAAAAGAAGAGCATATTGAAGCTAAAGATGAGACTTCAGTTGCCAATGAAAAATCTCTTGACTTAGAGGCTCAGCTTGCTGAAGCCCAACAATCAGCCAAAGATAATTGGGACAAGCTATTACGCTCTCAAGCCGAAATGGAAAATCTAAAAAGACGTACTGCAAAAGATCTCGAAAAGGCTCATAAGTATGCTTTGGATGGCTTTGTAAAAGCACTTTTAGAAGTGAAAGATTCACTGTCAATGGGACTCAAATCTGCAATGGATAAAAATGCAACCCTTGAACATACCATTGAAGGCCTTGAACTAACCAATAAAGTTTTCAACTCAACTCTTGAAAAGTTTGGAGTTGAAACAGTTGATCCTGTTGGAGAGATATTTAATCCGGAACTCCACGAAGCAGTTACCATGGTGCCGATGCCTGACAAAAAATCAAACACGGTCCTTGAGGTTGTACAGGTAGGGTTTACTCTTAATGATCGACTGGTTCGACCAGCAATGGTGATTGTTGTTCAATAAATACGCAATATTATAGTTTTACATAAAATTAAGAAAAAAGTGCTTTTTTCACCAAAAATACACCAAAAACTGGCTTTTTTAACAAATATTTAACTTTTTTATACTTTTTTACTAGTTTTTTCTTATTTAATTGACATTATTTAACTAATTTTCTTAATTTTTATCAAAAAAATAAGATTTTTTCATTAAAAATGAAGTTTATAAGGTTAAATAATAGCTTTTAACATCAATATATTAACTTGAGTTTATGTTAGCTTGACAGTTAACAAGCAATACTTTATATTTTCTTCATACTCAAGTCGGCAGGCAGTGAGCTAAAAAAGGTGTGTGCCTAGTAAACGAGTTTTAATAACTTAAATACGGAACATTTTGTGCGTGACTTGGGAAAACACAATCTAAAAATTGTATCTACTTTGTATACCAAAGACGGGACTGCATTTAAATCCTATGGAAATCAGCACTCTCCTTTGATTTTTATTCATGGTGTTGGTATGAGGGGAGATGTGTGGGCTCCGCAGGTTGAATACTTTTCTAACGATTATCAAGTTATAACGTATGACTTTCTTGGTCATGGTGAAAGCCCACTGCCCTCAGAAGAACCCGTACTTGATGATTACGTTGAACAGCTAAATAACCTTCTCAAGCACCTTGATCTTTCTTTAATTTCTTTGGTGGGACATTCTATGGGAGCACTTATCAGTGTTGCCTTTGCACTTCGGTACCCTGAAAAAGTTAAAGCTCTTGTGCCAATTAATATTGCATTTAATCGAAATGAGGAGGCTCAAAAAGGAGTTTTAAATAGAGCCAATCAAATCTTACAAACTAACGAGATACTTAATATTGAACAAACTTTAGAACGCTGGTTTAAAAACAAAACAAGCGTAGATGACTTAAAAAAAATAGACAAAGTACGTAACTGGCTTGCGAATGCATCACCAAAAGGTTACGGTAGGGCTTATAGACTGTTTGCCTTATCTGATAAAGTTTTTCTAAATAAACTATCCCAGTTAAGACCGCCTGTACTATACTTGACAGGAGACGAGGATCCAAATTCAACCCCCGCTATGTCTCAACAAATGGCAGAAGAAACGCCCAATGGCACCAGCAACTCTCTTACTGGTGAGGCACATATGATGTCCTATATTGCAGCTAATAAAGTTAACCCGATCATTGAACAATTTTTTATGAAAGCCAAAAAAGAAAAGCCTGATGAGTAAAGAAGAGATGCGCAATTTCCGACAAGCACTTGGTTCGTTTCCGACTGGAGTCACTGTTGTCACAACTCTAGATAAAGACTCTAAACCGATAGGCTTTACTGCGAATTCTTTTACTTCTGTTTCACTTGAGCCACACTTAATATTAATATGCATTGACAAGGCTTCTTTCAATATAGAAGCCTTTTCCAAGGGTAATCATTTTGCAGTCAGCATCCTCTCAGAAAGCCAACACCAGATTTCTAATACTTTTGCTCTTCCTGCAACAGATCGATTTGACCAGATTGACTGGGAGCCCAAAATCACTGGGAGTCCAATAATAAATGAATCCGTCGCTTGGTTTGACTGCATAAAAGATAGTTTTATAGACGCCGGTGACCACTTTATTCTTATTGGTCGAGTTCAGGCATTCGATAGCTCAACCAATACACCGTTGGTTTATTTACGAGGAAACTATGTGAACCTAGGCCTTGAAAAGAAAATGCTATTAGCCATGGAAAATGAAGACACTAAAATACTTGTTGGCGCCCTAATTGAATGGCGCAAAAAGATATTCTTGCTTAAGAATGAATCAGACGGCGTTCTTTATTTTCCAACTGCGACAAGACTTGGCTCTGTCGATGACTATAGCAGTCTTCTTGGAAAACTACAAAAACTAAAAATTTCAGTCACTGAGCATTACCTTTTCTCAGTTTTTGAAAACAGTGATGACAAGACTAGTCTCATATATTACCGTGCCCAAATTGAAGATGGATCTGCTGTCACTGCCGGTCAATTCTATGAGTTTGATGCCATCCCCTTTGAACATCTTGCAGACGATGCGAGTAGAATAATGCTTAAACGCTATATTGTTGAGAGAGAATTAAACGCTTTTGGTATATTTGTTGGTAAAGAAAGTGAAGGCAAGGTCGAGGCAATTACAAAAACAAACAATAATTTATAGGCTCTGAAATGGATTTTTCTTTTTTTGCACATATGGAACGTATTGACAAGAGTCAATCTCAAATACGCCTCTATGAAGAATTTATCGAACTCTGTGTGATAGCAGAAAAGGGCGGCTTTACTACAATATGGAATGGCGAACATCACGGCATGAACTTCACAATTGCGCCTAATCCTTTCACTAATTTGGTTGATTTATCGCACCATACAAAAACAATAAAACTTGGTACAGCGACCATTGTCGCACCTTTCTGGCATCCAATCAAGTTAGCGGAAGAAACTGCAATGGCTGACATTATTACTAAAGGTCGTCTACAGCTTGGCTTGGCTAGGGGCGCATACTCCTTTGAATACGACAGGTTGGCTGACGGGATAGATCCTTTCAGTGCTGGTGCTGCACTTCGAGAAATAGTGCCTGCGATTAAAGGAATTTGGAAGGGTGACTACGAGCATAATGGTAAGCAATGGTCTTTTCCGAAAACGACTAGCTCTCCCAAGCCATATCAAGACCCACACCCACCAATATGGATTGCAGCAAGAGATCAAAATTCCCATGATTTTGCCTTAGCAAATGATTGCAATGTTCAAGTAACGCCATTATGGCTGGGCGACGATGAGGTTGAATCTTTGATGGAAAAATTTAATAACGCCTGTGCATCACACCCTAAAAAACCAAGGCCCAAAATAATGGTACTGCGCCACACCTTTGTTGCTGAAACAGAAGCAGAATTGGTTCAAGGTGCAAAAGACATATCCAGATTCTATTGTTACTTCGGCGCCTGGTTCAAGAACGAAAGACCTATTGAACAAGGACTCATTAAAAAACTCAGTGAAGAGGAAATGGCAAAAATTGAGATGTATTCGCCTGAAAATATGCGTAAAAATAGTATTATTGGAACACCTGAGGAAGCTATTGAGCGAATCAAACTCTGCGAAAAACTTGGCTATGATGAATACAGCTATTGGGTTGATAGCAGTATGAGCTTCGACAAGAAGAAGAAATCGTTGGAACTCTTTATTAATGAAGTAATGCCAGCATTCACTTAAAAAGGAAACCGAATGGAACAATTTAAGCACTACATTAACGGCAAATTTAGTAGTGGAGTAGATCATTTCGAAACACTTAACCCGGCCAACGGAAAGCCTTGGGCAACCTTTCCTGCAGCGAGCGAGGAAGAGTCAAATATGGCTATTGAATCTGCACATAATGCTCTATACAAAGGTCCATGGGCAGAATACACCGCAACTGAAAGAGGAAAATTGTTACATAAATTGGGTGATTTAATTTCAAAACATGCAAATGAGCTTGGAGAGCTTGAAACAAGGGACAGTGGCAAGTTAGCAGTTGAAACTCGCTCTCAATCAAAATATGTAGCTGATTACTACTATTATTATGCTGGACTTGCGGACAAAATTCAGGGCGAAGTCCTGCCTATTGATAAACCAAACATGAGAGTCTTTACGACCCGCGAACCGATAGGCGTTGTAGTGGCTATTGTGCCATGGAATGCTCAGCTATTCCTGTCAGCAACTAAAATTGCACCCGCTTTAGCGGCCGGCAATACTGTCGTCGTCAAAGCTTCTGAACAGGCCCCTGCCGCTCTATTTAAATTGGCTGAATTGGTTGATAAGGCAGGTTTTCCACCTGGTGTTATCAATATCCTAACGGGGTTTGGCGAACCATGCGGACGCGTTATTACCTCTCATGCTAAGGTCGCAAGGGTAGCTTTTACAGGAGGTAGTGAAGTTGCAAAACACATTGTTAGAAATACTGCGGAGAATTTTGCCCATGTCAGTCTTGAGCTTGGCGGCAAGTCTCCAATGCTAATCTTTGATGATTGCGATATTGAGGGTGCGGTAAATGGCATTATTGCAGGTAATTTTGGTGCCTCAGGGCAAAGCTGTGTGGCTGGATCACGCGTATTTATTCAAAAATCTATTCATAGTAAAGTACTTAGAAAGATTAAGGAACGCGCCAAAGCCATAATTGTTGGTGACCCGTTGGACAAAAAAACTCAAGTTGGCCCCCTTGCAACAGCCCACCAAGTTGAACGAGCCCATGATGTCATCGATAAATCCCTGAAACAAGGCGCCAAGATTGTTTTTGGCGGTAAGCGCCCTGAACACTTGTCGGAGGGTTGGTACTTTGAGCCGACCTTGCTTGACTGTCCGAACCAAGCTATTGACTGTGTCTCAACAGAACTTTTTGCTCCCGTTATTAGTGCCATTACTTTCGACACCGAGGAGGAGGCGATTGAAATGGCTAATGACTCTGATTTTGGACTGGGTGCGGGTGTGTTTACTGAAAACCTTGCTAGAGCACATCGCGTTAGCCAAAAGATACACTCTGGGATTGTTTGGGTCAATACTTATAGAGCTATTTCCCCTATCTCGCCTTTTGGTGGTTTCAAACAAAGTGGTGGAAGTCGCGAAGCCGGCATGGATGCCATTCATGAATATACAAGAACTAAAACAACATGGATTAATACCTCGCCAGAGCCTATGGGAAACCCCTTTGTTATTAGATAATTAGATATTTTATGTAAACCCTACATTATGGAGAAAGAAGATGGATAGAAAATTATTTGAATTAGGACTTTCTAAGCGAAAGGCAACCCTGGGTAGTGATTATGTTGAAAAGAACTTAGCCTCTGCAGACGACTTTAATCGGGACTTTCAAGAACAGATGACCGAGTGGTGCTGGGGCTTTGGTTGGGGAGACGATACAATTGACGAGAAAACCAGGTCGATGATGAACTTGACCATGATCGCTGCACTTGGAAAAATGGATGAATGGGAGATTCACTGCAAAGGTGCTCTTAAAAACGGTGTGAGTAAAGAAGAGATGAAGTCGATATTGCACGTCATTGCAATCTATTGTGGCGTACCCCAGGGCGTTGAATGTTTTAGGATTGCAAGAAAAGTATTGGAAGAGGCTGGAGAAATTTGAATTAATACCCCTCTGAATCAATAAATCTTATCCTAATTTTGAGGCTTTTATGAAGCGTTTTTTGTCGATTGTTTTGCTTTTAGTGCTGGCATCACTCTCACCAAACTGGGCCTCTGAGCTAACTACAGAGAGTGAACTTCAGAGCACGAGTGCCGATAGTGGCTCGCAAATTAATAACACCCTTCAGCTGCAAGATAGCCTCAATAACGAAACCCATCCACTCCAAGTCCATGAAGCTTTCCCATTAAGTGTTGTTGTAATTGATGATCAAACTCTTGTCATTAGTTGGCTCATTAAAGAAGACTATTACCTCTATAAGGACAAGATGTCTTTTGTTGCTGATGGTGCGAAGATTAAGAACATAAACTTTCCAGAGGCCAAATTAAAGCAGGATGAATTTTTTGGCCAAGTTAGAGTTTACGAAAGACCAATAGAAATATTAGTCACTTTAAGTGAAATCCAAAATGATCTACTCACCCTTAACGTAGGGTACCAAGGTTGTTGGAGTGGTGGTGTTTGCTATCCACCAGAGAATGACTTAATTAGGGTTTCGCTCTCAGGAGTTGAGACCATCCAAAGCCAATCCGTAGATTCAATAAATACTGAAGAATTAAAAGCTAGAGAGCTGTTTCAGCAGGGAGGGTTGGCTTTATTCTTTGGAGCATTGTTGGCAGGGTTGGCTCTATCTTGGACCCCTTGCGTATACCCAATGATTCCAATCTTATCTGGGATTATTATTGGACAAAAACAAACTCCTAGCTCCACAAAAGCTTTTCTGATGTCTTTAACATTTGTACTTTCAATGTCTCTTGCTTATGGCTTGATTGGGGCAACTGCCGGCTATTTTGGGGCTGGAATCAATCTACAGGCAATCATGCAAACCCCATGGATATTAGTTGTTTTTAGTTTAATTTTTATTTTTCTTGCTTTTTCTATGTTTGGTTTTTACGATATTCAACTACCAACCAAATTTCAAAACAAGCTTACCCAACTGAGCAACAAACAGGCTGGCGGTGAATTTGTTGGAGTCTCTATAATGGGTTTTCTCTCGGCGCTTATTGTAGGTCCCTGTGTGACGCCATTCCTAGCAACCGCTCTAAGCTACGTTATAGCTGGTGGTAGCGCAATAAAAGGCGGCATAAGTCTTTTTGCAATGGGACTAGGAATGGGCGTCCCAATACTCATAGTTTGTGGATGGGGGGTCAACGCACTTCCCAAGGCTGGGCCCTGGATGAACACCATTAAAAATATTTTTGGGTTCCTCATGATTGCAGTTGCACTGTACCTGCTTGAGCGTATCTTGAATCCGATTGCCTCACTTGTTCTTTGGGCAAGTTTACTGACCATAGCGCCGATTAAGCTTGGCGCCCTTAGAAACCTCACTAAGACTAATAGCTTATGGCACCTGCTGGTTAAAGCCACTGGTTTAATTATTTTGGGTTATAGCCTGCTTCTTTGGCTGCTTGTAGTTAAAGGTGGTGGAGACATACAACAACATATGGCATCACTGATTTATGGTGAAAATTTAAAATCACCGGAAAGCTCGCAATTTCAGATTGTAGAATCTGAAAGTCAAATTAACTTAGCAATTTCTGAAACTGAAAACAGCAACAAGCTCTTGGTGATTAAATTCTATGCTGACTGGTGTGTTTCCTGCAATAAATTAGAAAGGATTGTATTCTCCAATTCAAATGTAGTTCAGGCCCTACAAGGCACTCTTGCTCTTACAGCAGATATAACGGCTAATAATAAGGATAATCAACAAATATTAGCAAGATTTAATCTCGTTGGTCCTCCTGCGATTCTGTTTTTCAAGGACGGCAAGGAACAAAGATCTCATAGAGTTATTGGAGAAATTAGCGCCACCGACTTCCTGAAACATATAAATAACCTCTAAAGTATTTTCACTTATTTGTCTCGAAAATGCTGGCAATGTTCACTATATTTAACTAAATAGATGTTAAAATTCATCTTACATTATTAATTTAGTCGTCTTATACTTGAACTTTTAGTTCAAACAATCTAATCTAAACTAATTAGACAGAAGAGAGGCTGGATATCATTTCTACTTCTAACGAAAAAAATTAATAATAAATTAATACTTGCAACGAATTACATAGAACAATAGAGGAAAAAACAATGGATATTCGCAAAGTTAAAAAACTAATGGAATTGTTGGAGCAATCTGGCATGGCTGAAATTGAAATTAAAGAAGGAGAAGAGTCGGTAAAAATCTCTCGATTTGGCAACGCGCCTCTAATAACGCCAGCTGTCTCCCAACAACCGGCAGCTATGGTAACTTCTAGTCAGGTTGAATC
>ERZ1046367.2009-NODE-2009-length-11062-cov-5.758972_pt1 | contig 11062 bp, 10 predicted proteins | sample MGYA00383091_ERZ1046367 | MGnify/ENA primary metagenome ERZ1046367 (study PRJEB29581, sample SAMEA5548361) | metagenome | biome: marine; feature: coastal; material: water | depth 50 m | study: Short-term variability in the microbial, nano- and picoplankton... | reverse complement strand
AACCGCGGACCTACTGATTACAAATCAGTTGCTCTACCAGCTGAGCTATAGGGGCGAACGAACGCCGAATAAAACAACGCGCGTCATCTGACAAGGGGCAAAATTAAAAAAAACCAAATGCGCGATAAATAACTTCAAATGCTCTGCAACAAACCCTTTCACTAACCGCCATAAAATTGACGCATTTTTTATGCTAGAGGGTATCGGCTGATTATATTTTGAAAGCTATTGCCATGCGCATTATTCTCCATGCTGGTGCACAATGCACTGATGACGAACGCCTTCTCAAAACCTTGTTGCGCAACAAAGATACCCTTGCACAAGCAGGGGTGGCGGTTCCCCATCCAAAGTCGTACAGGAATTTGCTGCGCAAGACGCTCGTTAACGGGCTAAAAAACAAATTTAACCCCGAGGCGCGTGATCATTTATTAGAAATCATCCTTAAGGATACATTTGCACAAGCGCACACTGTGATTTTATCAAATCCAATGTTTTTTGGAATCCCCAAAGAAGTGTTGGAGTCGGGGCAGTTATATCCAAAAGCTGTTAAGGTATTAGAGCAATTTTTGCTGCTTTTTCCCAAGGATGACGTGCAACTATATTTCTCTATTCGAAATCCTGCATCTTTCTTACCTGCCCTTTTCAAAACTTCGCAACTATCGGAATTTAGCGACATTCTGAAGACCACCAATCCGCTTGAAATTCAATGGTCTGAGTTTGCCTCAAGGCTGAGCCAAGCCTTTCCAGAGCTTCCTATACATATGTGGTGTAACGAAGACAGCCCATTTATATGGGGTCAAATCCTAAGGCAAATGGGGCAGTTGCCAGCCCCTAAAAATATAGCCGGAGATTTTGATTTATTCTCTGACATCATATCAAAAGAAGGCTTTGATCGTTTTAAAGCATATATCGGCAAGCATCCGGTTTTGACCCTGCGTCAACTGCGCATCGTTATGGGGGCATTCGCAGAAAAATTTTGCCGAACTGATATAATTATCGAGGAGCTTGAAGCACCGGGGTGGGATGAGACACTCATCCAAGACTTAACAGAGCTTTACGATGATGACGTGCGATATGTTCACCAAATTCCGAGCGTCCAGTTCATATTGCCCTAGAAATACTCACATTCCCAAAGCTTCTTTATACATATCTAAAACAGCTTCTTCTTCGGCTATATCGTTTTGGTCACGTTTGCGAAGTGATACTATTTTGCGCATAACTTTAGTATCATACCCGCGACCTTTCGCTTCGGCCATAACCTCTTTTTGCTGATCGGAAATGTCTTTTTTTTCCATTTCCAGCCGTTCAAACCGCTCGATAAACTGTCTCAATTCATCGGCAGTAACCCGATAGTTTGCCTCGCTCATATCATTCATTCCAATCTCCAGGTTTTTCCACGGCAGCTTACCAATCTGGACATTAGGTGCGGCTGATCCGCTCGTCCAGAGCAATAATGACCTTAGATTGAGAAATATACTGACCTTGCAATTTTTATCTGTTCAAGTTTGAAAAAAGTATTGGCATTTTGCCTTTTCCTTTTACCAATCCATTGTGATCTTATTGACTTTTACAATGGGAAAAACCACCATTCAAAGTGATCGCGCCGAGTTAAGGCGGCGCCATGTTTTTCGGGAAAAGAGTGTAACCAGTGACCCAAATTGATATCAGATCTGTTTCAAATAGTTCCATTGAAGCTAGGTCTTCAGAATTGTCGACGGCTATCCTTCATACCCCTACCGTACCACTACAATCACCTTTGATATTTCAGAAGATAAAGGGTTGTCGTGTCCATCTTAAATTAGAGTGCCTGCAACATACAGGCACATTCAAAGCACGGGGCGCTTTATCGGTTGCCCATCAAATCCCGCAGCATAAACGCCATTTGGGCATTACCGCTGCCAGTGCGGGAAATCATGCGATTGCCGCGGCTTGGGCTGCACAGCAGTTGGGCCTTTCTGCCAAGGTCGTCATGCAATCTTCGGCCAATCCGTTTCGCATCGCGCGCGCGCGCGCGCATCAAGCCGAGGTTATTCTCAAGCCAGCTGGCGCTGCAACTTTTGGCGAAGCCGAACGATTGGTTCAAGAAGAGGGGCGCACATTCATTCACCCCTTTGAAGGCCTCGACACAACGCTTGGCACCGCAGGTGTCGGGCTGGAGTTTTTAACAGATGTTCCCGATCTCGACGCGCTTGTGATTGCTGTCGGCGGCGGCGGGTTGATCAGCGGCGTGGCTGCTGCAGCAAAGCTGATAAAGCCGGACTGCAAAGTCTATGGTGTCGAGCCAGTTGGCGCCGCGAGCATGTCCCAAAGCCTAATAAAGGGTGAACCCGTCACCTTAGATAGTACCTCTACTATCGCGGACAGTCTTGCGCCGCCAATGGCTTTGCCATTTGGTTATGCGCTTTGCCGCGCCTATGTAGATCAGATTGTGACCGTCACGGACGATGAAATCTGCGCAGGAATGGCCATTTTGCAAGAGGAAGCAAAACTGGCCGTCGAGCCAGCGGCAGGGGCTGCTATGGCAGGCTTCTTGGGGCCCTTGCGGGACAAAATGAAAAATATGCGTGTCGGCATTGTTATTTGCGGTGCAAATATTGACGCGCAAACCTATGGAGATCTTTTGGCCAGAGGTCACACTGCCATGCCTGATTTTTTAGCAAGTTAATTCACACTTATTTCAGGGGCTTTTAACGGCTTGGCTCGACATTCAAGAGTTAAAACATGATCTTACGGAATAGAGACACTCCTTAAGAATGGGCTATTCTGGGTCGCCCCGAGGCTTCAACCGTCAGCGTTGCTTCAACAAAAATTTCCCGGTTTTCTGCCATTGCTTTACGGATGTCTTTTGCAACATGCGTTTGAATATCTTCGGCCCCTGTCGCTTGTGCTTTGCAAAGCGCCTTTTCGCGCAACCTTTGCTCTAATACATCCAAAGCCATTTCCTCAGAGTTATAATCCTGAGGCCCTTGGTCCAAGTGAACACGATAAAGACCTTCGCTTGGAGCTGTAACAGATCCACTTTCCCGCATGGTTACGCGGCCAACGACAGCCCCGATCGCATTAGCAACTTCTGCATACTTCGGTAAAATCATATCACAAGAAAGGCGCGCACCGACATCAGGATAATAACTTGATGCAGAGGCCCCAAGGCCAATGACGGGCACATTCAACCCCATACTCAATCTCAGCAAACCATTGTGCTGATTTAAGCCCTGCTGGGTCAGAATATGGCGCGCCAATTGTTCCGGTCCTTGCCCAAAATCCAACGGATCTTCCACAAAGGCCACCTCAAGCAAGGCAAGTACGGTTTGATGGGTCAACTGGTCGACAATTATTTTGGCCATGGTCGGTGGATCTTGAGCCAATTTCTCGCCAGATCCAGCCCGCCGCCTACCAAATAAAATCATACCTTTTTCGGCCGCCTCGCGATCCCAAAAACAGGCTTTACCTAGAACATGACTGGCGTCCGAAGGGGTCAGAGCGGCCATTTGCACCACCCCACGGGAGACAAGGCGCGATAAGGCCTGCAGTTCAATTCGGGCTTTGATTACATCGGCAATTGGCACAATATTCTTCGGTATACGCGCAAGAAGCGCCTGATCACGCGCCGGCAGGCCACTTGGGGAATTCGTTCCAATACGCCGAACAAATCGCCCATCGTGATCGCCCGGCACAGAATTGCGCAATTGTGCATCCAGCGCGTCATGTACTTCTGCGGGAAATTCTTGCGCTGCTAAACTCAGGGGCAGTACCCGCTTGGGTCCGAGCGTTATGCCGCCGGCCAAGCCCTCGCTTACAAAGTGAACTTCGCTATCTCCACCCAAGCCACTTGTTCGCATCGCAACCGCTTCGACCATCGTTCGAAATGGTCCAACTTGAGCGCCAGCAGAATCAATTTCTGGGCGACCGTCCCGCAGCACAGCCACATCGGTTGTTGTCCCGCCGATATCAGAGACCAACGCATGGTCGATATTGGTCAACCAGCGCGCTCCGACAATTGATGCTGCCGGACCGCTAAGAATTGTCTCAATTGGTTTTTCAAGCGCTTGGTTGGCAGAAATGAGTGCGCCATCTCCCCGCACCACCATCAGCGGCGCCTGAACGCCAATGTCCGCAAGAATATGGCTCGCCCGATTTATCAAACGCGCAATCATCCCGATAAGCCGGGCATTCAGCACTGCCGTTAGGGCACGTTTTGGACCATTGAGCTTACTTGATAACTGGTATGATGCGCTGACGGGCCGACCAGTCACCTCGCCAATAAGCTTCATGGCCTGGGTTTCATGCGCCGGATTTCGCGTTGCAAACTTAGAGGCTACGGCAAATGCAGAAACCCCGTCCAATTCCTGCAACCATTTTTCAATACTGTGTGTATCCAGGGCAGAGACTTCGTTGCCTGCATAATTATGCCCACCGGGTAATTCCAACACCGGATCATTTCCAAGCGCGTCTCTCAATCCGTGTTTGTCAAGATCGCCTTGGCTGAATCCGATAAAAATAAGCGCAACGCCTTCGCCTTGCCCCTCAACCAGGGCATTTGTCGCCAAAGTTGTTGATAAGGCCGCAAGCGACACCTCGGCAGGGTTAATAGCCGCTTCAGATAACGCAGACTGGGCTGCTTTTCCGATACCGATCGCCAAATCTCGACGCGTTGTTAACGATTTGGCTGAGGAGATCACCTCAACTTCATCGCGTAAAATAACCGCGTCTGTATAAGTACCGCCGGTATCTATGCCTAAAAGATAGGGCATATTATCTTTTCCTTTTCGCGGCCAAATAGCCTTGATGTGAACCCTATTTCGCACTTTAGGCCGGTATCTAAAGGTCTGTTTGCGTCATATTTCGCGCCAAACTCGAACCCCCGCCAAAACTTCTGACAGGATGGGTTTATGCCCTAACCAAATGGCCCTGCGAAAATTTACCCAATGGCCCCTTTCAGGGTTGTCACTCTTGCGGCATTTGCCGTATCCACAGGCCATGGAAAATCAAGTATTGCATATTATTGGCGGGGGAATGGCAGGCGCCGAGGCTGCATGGCAAGCGGCAAATATGGGCATTCGGGTAATCATACACGAAATGCGCCCAAAAGTCGGCACTTTTGCCCATAAAACCGGCGACTTGGGCGAAATGGTCTGCTCAAATTCGTTTCGCTCAAATGATCACGAGCAAAATGCCGTGGGTTTGCTGCATTGGGAAATGTCACAGGCTGATAGCTTGATTATAAAAACAGCCTATGCACACCGTTTGCCAGCAGGCGGCGCATTGGCAGTTGACCGTGACCCCTTTGCCCAAAGCGTAACATCCGCATTGAAAGACCATCCAAATATCACTGTCGATGGCGGCGAAATAAAAACGCTACCCACTGATGGGAATTGGATCATAGCCACCGGGCCTTTGACCTCCTCATCGCTTGGGGATGCCATCGCGCAAGAAACCGGGGCAGAGGCACTGGCTTTTTTCGACGCCATCGCACCGATCATCTATTTCGACAGCATTGATATGGGCAAAGCATGGATGCAATCGCGCTATGACAAAGGCGACACAGAAGCCGAGCGCACCGCATACCTGAATTGCCCGATGGACAAAGCCCAGTATGAGGCCTTCATCAAAGCCCTTTTAGAGGCGGAAAAAACCGAGTTCCACCACGACGAGACAGCAGAGTATTTTGAAGCTTGCCTGCCCATCGAAATTATGGCGGAAAGAGGCGCAGAAACGCTTCGTTTTGGACCCATGAAGCCAGTTGGATTAACCAACCCCCACAGCAGTGAAAAACCTTATGCAGTGGTTCAACTTCGCCGAGATAATGCACTGGGAACATTGTATAATATCGTAGGCTTTCAAACTAAAATGAAGTACGGGCCGCAAGCCGATATTTTGCGGATGATCCCAGGGTTGGAAAAGGCACGCTTTGCCAGACTGGGCGGTATTCATCGCAACACATTTATCAATTCCCCGACGCTGCTCGACGCTCAAATGCGGCTTAAATCAAAGCCAAACCTGCGCTTTGCGGGGCAAATTACCGGGGTCGAAGGGTATGTTGAAAGCGCTGCTATGGGCCTTTTGGCGGGGCGGATGGCCGCTGCTGAATTAAAGGGCAAAGAACTGGCTACAGTGCCTCAGGATACGGCCATGGGGGCGTTGATACACCACATAACAGGCGGGGCAGACGCGAAAACATTTCAGCCGATGAATGTCAACTTTGGCCTTTTCCGCCCTATTGAGGGCCTAAAATCAGGTCGCAGGGGCCGCAAAGATCGTTATAAAGCCTATACCGACCGTGCGAAAGCCGCTTGGACAGATTGGCTACAAAAAACCCCGCTGGACGGATAGGGCTTTATTTGCTTTAGTATCCCTATGGCAAAAACCTATTTAGACAAAGCTTATGATGGTGGAACGGGCGACTCGCGCGCGCTTTATGCCCAGTGGTCCGATACCTACGACCAAGAGGTGAGCCAAAATGGCTATGCCACCCCTGGACGCGCGGCCAAAACCCTTGCGCAATATGTCACCGATCTAAACCAGCCTATTCTGGATTATGGATGCGGGACAGGACTGTCGGGACTGGCGCTTAAACTCGAAGGTTTCAGCCATATAGACGGGCTAGACGTTTCCTCTGAAATGCTTGAAATCGCAAAGAAAAAAAACATTTATCGTGACCTTCTCATTTTCAATCCCGACCACGCGCCGCCTGTTATAAAGGGCCAGTATCACATCATTGCAGCCATTGGCGTCATTGGTGTCGGCGCTGCGCCACTACCGGTTTTTGACACGGTTATGAACCTCTTGGAAACAGGCGGACTGTTTGTGTTTTCATTTAATGATCATGCACTTGCTGATCCAAGCTTTCCTGCAAAAGTTGATCACTATACAGCCAACGGTTTGGCACGTTTGCTGGCCTGCAATTATGGTGATCACCTGCCCGGTGCGAACTTGAAGTCAAACGTATATGTCCTTGAAAAGCTGTGACTTTCACTACTCGATTTGCCCCATCACCCACCGGTCCACTGCACCGGAACATTGTATAATATCGTAGGCTTTCAAACTAAAATGAAGTACGGGCCGCAAGCCGATATTTTGCGGATGATCCCAGGGTTGGAAAAGGCACGCTTTGCCAGACTGGGCGGTATTCATCGCAACACATTTATCAATTCCCCGACGCTGCTCGACGCTCAAATGCGGCTTAAATCAAAGCCAAACCTGCGCTTTGCGGGGCAAATTACCGGGGTCGAAGGGTATGTTGAAAGCGCTGCTATGGGCCTTTTGGCGGGGCGGATGGCCGCTGCTGAATTAAAGGGCAAAGAACTGGCTACAGTGCCTCAGGATACGGCCATGGGGGCGTTGATACACCACATAACAGGCGGGGCAGACGCGAAAACATTTCAGCCGATGAATGTCAACTTTGGCCTTTTCCGCCCTATTGAGGGCCTAAAATCAGGTCGCAGGGGCCGCAAAGATCGTTATAAAGCCTATACCGACCGTGCGAAAGCCGCTTGGACAGATTGGCTACAAAAAACCCCGCTGGACGGATAGGGCTTTATTTGCTTTAGTATCCCTATGGCAAAAACCTATTTAGACAAAGCTTATGATGGTGGAACGGGCGACTCGCGCGCGCTTTATGCCCAGTGGTCCGATACCTACGACCAAGAGGTGAGCCAAAATGGCTATGCCACCCCTGGACGCGCGGCCAAAACCCTTGCGCAATATGTCACCGATCTAAACCAGCCTATTCTGGATTATGGATGCGGGACAGGACTGTCGGGACTGGCGCTTAAACTCGAAGGTTTCAGCCATATAGACGGGCTAGACGTTTCCTCTGAAATGCTTGAAATCGCAAAGAAAAAAAACATTTATCGTGACCTTCTCATTTTCAATCCCGACCACGCGCCGCCTGTTATAAAGGGCCAGTATCACATCATTGCAGCCATTGGCGTCATTGGTGTCGGCGCTGCGCCACTACCGGTTTTTGACACGGTTATGAACCTCTTGGAAACAGGCGGACTGTTTGTGTTTTCATTTAATGATCATGCACTTGCTGATCCAAGCTTTCCTGCAAAAGTTGATCACTATACAGCCAACGGTTTGGCACGTTTGCTGGCCTGCAATTATGGTGATCACCTGCCCGGTGCGAACTTGAAGTCAAACGTATATGTCCTTGAAAAGCTGTGACTTTCACTACTCGATTTGCCCCATCACCCACCGGTCCACTACACCTAGGGCACGCCTATTCTGCGCTTGTGGCGCATCAGATGGCGGCCGAGGCTGGTGGGCGGTTTTTGCTACGTATAGAAGACACTGACCAATCGCGCGCCCGCGCACAGTGGGAAAAGCTGATATTTGACGATCTTGCATGGCTTGGGCTGCGCTGGGAAACGCCTGTCAGGCGCCAATCAGAACATTTAGCATCCTACTCTAATGCTTTGGCAATAATAGAAAAAAAGCAATTGATTTACCCATGCAACTGTCGACGTGCGGACATCGAAGCGGCGGCGGGGGCGCCGCAGGAAGGGGTGGCGCAATTTGGTCCTGATGGGCGGATATATTCGGGCTCTTGCCGGCACCGCACCATGCGCGATGCCGGCGCAGAAGACGCGCTTCGTTTGAACATGCAATTGGCCACCGAAACGCTGAACGCACCGCTTTTATATCATGAAACCGGTCTTAACAGCGGCGCTAAAAAAATCACGGCCGAGGCCCTTCTGTCGCAGGTGGGCGATGTGGTGCTTCAGCGCCGCAACGGACAGACCGCCTATCATCTGGCTGTTGTGGTTGACGATGCAATTCAAGGAGTTAGCGATGTTGTGCGCGGCGCTGACCTTGCCGAGGCCACGCAAATCCATGTGCTGCTGCAATCCCTATTGGGCCTGCCAACACCGCGCTATCATCACCATAAACTGATCCGCGACAGCGCCGGAAAGCGGCTTGCCAAACGCGATGATGCCACCGCCATTTCTACGCTGCGCGGCCAAGGCCAAAGCGCAAATGACATTCGCCGTTCGCTCGGCTTTAAGCCACTAGAATAGCGTAAAAAAGATGTCGGTATTGCATCAGTATCGCGGTGGTATTGCGCAGGTGTGATTTTAGGGCTCTCCAAAGGTCAGATACGACCAAATTCCCCGCAAAAATCCTAAGCCTCGGGCGCCATCAACTCGACTTCTTGGCCGCTCACCACAGAAGTGTAAAAACAGCTGCGCCGCAGAGTATGACAGGCCGGGCCTGTTTGCTCGACCACAAGCAAAAGCGCATCGCGATCACAATCCACCCGCAAATCTATCAAATTTTGCCGATGCCCCGATGTTTCCCCTTTGACCCAAAATGCCTGACGTGAGCGCGACCAATAGGTCACGTGCCCGCTGGACAGTGTTTTTGCAACCGCCTCTTGGTTCATCCATGCCATCATAAGCACTTCACCGCTTTTGCTGTCCTGCGCTATTGCCGGGATTAAACCTGCTTCGTTATATGTCAAACCCGCTGGATCAAAATCCATCTGATAACCTCTTTGCATCGTCTGTTCTAAGCCCTATGTATTAGCATCAGCAATAAAGGAAAAGCCCATGTCTGCTGACAGCGACCTGATCAAACTCTATTCTGACCGCATTCTGGCTCTGGCGGCCGATATGTCGGCGACCACGCCGCTGCAAGACCCCCATATTTCGGTCAAAAAACGCTCGCCCCTCTGCGGGTCTGTGGTCACGGTTGATATAAAGGTCAAAGCGGGCCGGGTGTGCGAGTACGCACAGGATGTGAAAGCCTGCGCATTGGGTCAGGCGGCCGCATCCGTGGTTGGCCGGTCGATCATCGGCTGCGACCAAGAGCAAATTGAAAAGGCCCGCGATGCCCTGCAGGCGATGCTAAACTCTAACGGCCCTGCCCCCGAAGCGCCTTTTGACGGTCTTGAGGTGCTTTTGCCAGCTAAAGATTATAAAAACCGCCATGCCTCGATCCTGCTGGCGCTGGAAGCGGCCAGCGAAGCCATGCAAAAGGCCGCACATCAGGACTGCGCCTAAAAAAACCGCCGCACCCGAGGGGGAGCGGCGGCAAACTGTCCACGCGGCTGCAGGGATTTGTCAGCGATCTGGTTTCCGTTTGTCGAGGCTTACGAAACCTTCGGTTGACAGGCGCCTTGGGGGAACGCCCTGCGCGCCGCGCGGTGGCAGAGGGTGGTTAAAAAAGACCCGGCAAGTGTAAACCACCAAGCAAAATCACCAACAGCGACACCGCCCCAAGACTGTCTTGCAAAAAGGTTCTGCGCGATGACACTACAGCGGTTTTCAAAATGGTGATCATGGGACAACTCCGTCTTTAGTTGCCGCTTTGTTCTCATATTCCTGTGCGTTTGTAAAGAACATTTTTAGAACATTTGTGAACTTTTTGGAATATTTTTTGCTAACCCACTGAAATTAAATGAATTGCTTTATCCTGCTCCATCAACCAAAGCAGGGCGCGCGCCGCCTGTCCGCGCGGTGATGTCAGCTCGGGATCAGTGGTCAGCAGCGCGCGGGCATCGCTTTGGGCGGTGGCCATCAGCCCGCTCATACTGTCCAAATCGGCGACCCGAAACTGCGGCAGACCCGATTGCGCTGTGCCGATCAAATCCCCTGCGCCGCGCATGGCCAGATCGGTTTCCGCAATGCGAAACCCGTCTTCGGTTTCGCGCAGCGTGCTCAGCCGTCTTTGGCCACTTTCACTTAAGGGTGGCTGATACATCAACAGACAGGTCGACTTCCCTGCCCCGCGCCCCACACGGCCGCGCAGCTGGTGCAGTTGCGCCAATCCAAAATGCTCGGCCCGCTCGATCACCATAATGGTGGCATTGGGCACATCAACGCCCACTTCGATCACCGTGGTGGCCACAAGCACCCGCGTCTGCCCGCTTTGAAAACGTTGCATGGCGGCGTCTTTGTCCTGCGCCGGCATTTGCCCGTGGACAAGCCCCACCTGATCTTCGCCCAGCACCGCGCGCAGCCGCTGAAAGCGATCCTCGGCCGAGGTGAAATCCAAAACCTCGCTTTGCTCGACCAAAGGACACACCCAATAGGCTTGTCGGCCCTCAGCAATCGCGCGG
>ERZ1046367.1971-NODE-1971-length-11221-cov-4.755597_pt1 | contig 11221 bp, 10 predicted proteins | sample MGYA00383091_ERZ1046367 | MGnify/ENA primary metagenome ERZ1046367 (study PRJEB29581, sample SAMEA5548361) | metagenome | biome: marine; feature: coastal; material: water | depth 50 m | study: Short-term variability in the microbial, nano- and picoplankton... | reverse complement strand
CCTGTTCGGGGAATGACAGGCTTTAACTGGACTGGAGATGAAATTGTTTATCATCATAAGCCAGAAGAGTATGGGGCTATTCATTTTCACGATGATGATATAGACGACGCGCGATGGGAAGTAGATTTTGAATACACTATCCCAGATAACTTGAAGAGTGGAATTTATGCAGCAAGGTTGCGTATTGGTGGATTAGATTCACCAGATACAGAGGATTATATTCCCTTCGTTGTTCGCCCCCCAAGAGGCAAAACCACTGCAAAGCTTGCTTTTATTTTACCAACTAACAGTTATTTAGCCTATTCTAACGATAATCTTGCGACAAACTGTGTGGTTGCTGAGTTGTTAGCTGGAAAGGTGCCCGTGATGAATGCTTCAGATTTGTATCTGAACGAGCATAGAGAGTATGGTTTATCAACTTATTCTCTCCACTCTGATGACAGCGGTGTTTGCTACTCATCGCGTTTACGACCGATTTTGAACATGCGACCTAAGTATCGCCACTGGTTGTCACCATCTCTTTGGCAGCTTAACGGTGATCTGCATCTTGTCGATTGGTTGGAAGAAAAGAACTTCGAATTCGATATCCATACGGACGAAGATTTGGACCGCGAAGGTGTGGAATTACTGAATAAATACCAAACTGTACTAACGGGCAGCCATCCTGAATATACTTCCGAAAAAATGTTTTCCGCGTATGAGCAGTACCAACAAGCTGGCGGTCGTTGGATCTATCTGGGTGCTAATGGATTTTATTGGTGCAGTGAGTATCATCCTGATAATTCAAATATTATTGAAGTACGAAAAGGCGAAGCAGGCACTCGTGCTTGGACCGCAAATCCAGGTGAATACAATAATGCTTTTGATGGCAAGTATGGTGGCATGTGGCGCGCTAGAGGGCGCATTCCAAGTAAGCTTTGTGGGCTAACATTCACAGCATATGGTTTTGATGTGTCTTCTTATTATGTGCGCGACAAAGACAGTGAGCGGCCAGAAACAGCTTGGATCATGGACGGGATAGGCAACGGTGAAAGAATTGGCGACTTCGGATTAGTTGGTGGTGGTGCTGCTGGTCTTGAGTTGGATCGCTATGACATAGAATTTGGAACCCCACATGATGCCTATTTATTGGCTCATTCAGAAGGACATACGAATTTAATGTTGCAAGTGAACGAAGAAATTCACTTTTCCGTTCGGGGTTACCATGGTGGTGGAACGGAAAATCCAATGGTGCGTGCTGACATGATTTATTATAAAACACCAAATGATGGTGCACTGTTTGCGCCGGGTTCACTTTCATGGTGTGGCAGTCTGTCTCATAATAATTACAACAACAATGTATCACGCATTACAGAAAATGCAATTAGGGGCTTTCTGAAAGAGGGACCTTTGCCTTAATCATTTTCTCAATAGAGATAACTAAAATGGCAAATAATCAACACCCTGAAATGATGGACCCGCCAACTGGGAAATCTGTTGTTGGGACAAGCACTAAGCCCCTTAATGAGTTAGAAAGGTCGGTAATTAGTTCGCTTGATGAGGATAAAGTAAATGATTTAGCGAAGTGTTTATTTACACTAAATAACAGACACTACGGTCCTATTGATGGAGCATATGTTGTAGTTTGCACAGTACCAGATAAAGAGTGGTGTGTAGGTCAGTTAAATGCTGACCGGGCGAAACCTATCATTTTGTTTGAAGACAAACTTTTTAAAACACCTGAAAAAGCACAAATTGCAGCCATGAAATTAAAAGAGGAACGTGGAGAATCAATTCCATGTCGTAATAATTGATTTAAAAACGGAGAATGAATGATGTTAGACTTAGGTAAAGTTAAGGGCGTAAAGGCGAATACAGCTCATAGTGAAGCAGATAAATTTATGACGAGAACCTATGTCATGCCGCTATTGTTCGATGATGAATCACGTCGTCGTCTAATCGCTGAACATAGGAATAGCCCAGTGGGGGCACCCCCTAAAAATGGTAGACCAGCTTTAGAGCATAGTCATGAACTTAGGACCGTACTTGACAAAATGCGTCGACATCCAATGGCTGGAAAGTATGTAAGTGTGTGTTTACGTATGTTTGAAGAATACAAGATTGGAATATCCTCTGGTGTGCGTGGTGAACCAGTAAAAACTTTTGAGGAGGTATACTCTTCAGAAGAGGCGTGTGAGCATGCTATTTTCTTGAAGCGCATCTCAGATTTAATGGAGCACTATAAATAAAGTTCTTTCATTATTTATTTACCCTTCCCCAAATAAGGTCTACAGATTATTTTCTTCTTTGAAGGTAACAGGGCATAGCCTCTTTTCAAAATATATTCCCTATCAGTTCTACCCTAAAAAAACTTCTGGAACCTCGTACTTGGGGGTTTTCAAATGTAGAAGGTTAGTTTGCAAAACAAAATGTAGTTAGTTCGTTTAAGATGGGGTCACCTCTAAATGTGTCACCTCCACAATCTCATACGTTACTGCTATTTCCTTAGATTGTTTCTTAAAGTTCATCACAGACGCACCCATTCCAGAGAGCCGAATTACTTTTACTATGCTGTTTTTTGCGAATAATAGTAATTTAATCCAATAAATGAAAGACAATTAATATAACTGTTTAATTCTTATTGGTAGCAGTTATATGGCCTGCATATAATTGTTCCTGTGTGATTGCCCCTAATTAACTCCACTGACAGAAATACTCCAAGTAAAATTTCACTTTCTTGAACAATCTACTGACTTTTTTGGAGAGTTTAATTTTCTTAAATATTATACCATAAACCTCTCCCATAATATTGTGACTTACTGGCAGATCTTAGTAGGGTACAATCGGCCCATATTACAAGTCAGGTGCTTAATGGTAGTGACTTGCTGATAGCCCCTATTCGGGTAAAATTTGTGGAATTTATGATGCGTTGAGTTTTGGTTTGAGACTTGTGGTTAGACCTTCGTCGTGTACAATGATATCTCATTTGGGGCACATGCACTATTTGTTGTTAAATTGGAAATTCCAAGGGCGTGATTTCTGCTTTAAAGTGTGAGCCTAAATAGTAAGCAATAGCAGATAGCTTCCGGAATAGACTTAGGTAAAATAAGCTAATAATTTATTTAAAATTTAAAAGGGTTTTATGAGTTTCTCAAGTTACTTCACACACAAAACAGGTGGTGACAGTATTTTTTCTGTTGAAGCACCAAAGATTAAATTCGGACGCGGCTCGCTTAACGAAGTCGGTGACGATGCTAAGGCACTCGGCATGAGCAGGGTGGGCGTCTTCACTGACCCTCGTGTGGCTCAACAGGAACCTGTTGCCAAGGTAGTTGAATCTCTCAAGTCCAATGGGCTTGATGTTGAGGTCTATGATCAGGTTGCGGTTGAGCCTACTGATATTTCGTTTAAGCAAGGCTCACAGTTTGCTAGTGAGGGCAAATTTGACGGCTTTGTTTCTGTCGGAGGCGGTTCAGTGATGGATACCTGTAAAGCTTCGAATTTATACTCCTGTTATCCCGCGGATTTTCTTGATTATGTAACAGCGCCGATCGGAAAGGCAGTTCCGGTTCCGGGTGCACTCAAACCGCACATAGCCTGTCCCACAACATTCGGCACTGCCAGTGAATGCACGGGAATCGCCATTTTCGACTTGCTAGAAATGGAAGTAAAAACGGGAATTGTAAGTCCAATGATTCGTGCGAATCTTGGGGTTCTTGATCCTAGCGTACTGTCCTCACTTCCTCCACTTGTCAGGGCTGCAAACGGTTTTGATGTTTTCAGTCACGCCTGCGAATCAATCACAGCACGACCTTATACTCATCGTACCGCTCCGGAATCTTCACAGCAACGACCACTAACTCAAGGAGCAAATCCTTACAGTGATCTTGCCTGTCTGGAAGCGATCAAGCTTATCGGTACACACATTGTGCAAGCAGTCAATGATCCGCTGGAAGATAGTTATGACTCACTAATGTTCGCAGGAATGCTTGCTGGAATTGGTTTCGGAAATGCAGGTTGTCACCTGCCTCACGGGATGTCATACGCGGTCGCCGGACTTGTTAAAGATTATACCCCGGAAGGTTGGCCGACTGATCACAATATGATACCTCATGGTATTTCTGTAATAGTCAACTCGCCAGCTGTTTTCCGTAAAACAGGGCCGGCCTGTGCAGAGCGACACTGGAAAGCCGCGGCTGCCATGGGAGCGGATCTCACCGATACGAAGGTGGAAGACGGGGGAGACATCTTGGCAGATCAAATTATTGGAATGATGCGGGAAACCGGTATTCCTAACGGACTATCCGGAGTAGGTTACACTATGGATGACCTGGATGCGCTGACGGACCGCTCATATGCACAGAAACGACTCATCGACAATGGACCCATGCCTATTTCCCGTGACGAATTGAAGGAACTTTTCAGTGAAGCAATGAGCTACTGGTAGAAGTTGAGAGCTAGCGTTGCACCGATGAATTTCAATAATAACTGTCAGCTACTCTATATCAACTTTTGTAAAGCCTTCGGATAGTCTAAAATCTGAATTAATCCCATCCAGATTGACGTGAATTAATAAAACATAATTATCTGAGATAAGCTATAATTAAGCACAATCGATAGCGGAATATATACACATGAATGAACAGGTGCAACGAAGGTTTAATCAGTTTAGCGATTTGAGTACAAGACTGAATATGGATCCTGGTGATGCTTGGCAAGTCCATGAGCAAGCGTTTGCAATGAAACACTCCGGAGAGGATGTTATTTTGCTTTCGATAGGCGACCCAGATTTTCGTACACCAGAACCTATTGTCGATAATGCTATTAGCCATATGCGAGTTGGGCGTACTCATTATTCACCTGCCTTGGGTGAACTCAACCTACGGCGTGCGGTTGCCGATTATGAGTCCAGAATTTCGCCCCTGAGTTGCAGTGAAAACGAAGTGTCCATTTATCCTGGGGTTACTTCCGCCATTTATACGGTGATGAGTTGCCTGTTAAATGCGGGAGAAGAAATCCTCATAGTTGACCCATTGTACGTCGGTTATACACCTATTCTACAAGCATTAGATCTTAAGGTTTCAGTCGTACTGGCTTCGCCAGAACATAAATTCGAGCCTCAACTACATGATTTTATTGCGGCAATTAATAGCAATACTCGAGTTGTGTTGATCAATACGCCGGGTAATCCGACCGGCGCCATCATCTCGCGTGAGACGTTGAGAGCACTGGCGGATTATTGCTTCGAAAGAGGTATCTGGCTAGTGTGTGACGAAGTGTATTCGATGTTCACCTATGAGAAGCCGCATGTTTCTCTGCGCACCGCGGCAGACCGGCTCGAGAATATCGTGGTGATTGATGGCTTATCTAAATCGCATGCAATGAGTGGTTGGCGTGTTGGTTGGGTGGTGGCACCGATCCAGTTGACTAATCACCTGGGTCGATTTTCTTTCATGTCGATATTTGGAACTCCCCAATTCATCCAGGATGCAGCAGCCTTCGCATTGAATAATGACGAATATTATGTGCGTGAAATGCGGGCGAAGTATCAAAAACGCAGGGACCTGGTTTGTTCACGATTGGCGCAAATGCCGAGGCTAAGCTATCTGACGCCTGAGTCTGGTATGTTTATCATGGTAAATATCAGCGCTTTCTTCAAAGATGACAAAGAGTTCGCGCAAAAATTACTCGATGCCGAAAAGCTGTCGGTATTACCCGGCAGTGCCTTTGGCGCGGGCACGACGGGGCATATTCGGCTTTCATTGGTTCAACCAGAAGACGTACTTAGTGAAGGTTGCAATCGTCTGGAGAGATTTTTAAAGACTATGTCTTAAGCAGATATTTCTTAGACTATTATATGGAGGTTCTGACATGGCAACTTGCGGCAAAGTGCTGGTTAAAATTCTGCAGAATTATGGCATCGATACCACTTTTTACGAAGAGCGATATGGGTTGAGAACCAAAATGTCTGGGTACTAATTCCTGTTAGCATTTCAATAATATAAATAATTCATAGTTCCTTTTATCTAAGCTTTAAACATAAACAATCATTAATCGATTTTATTAAATCATTTTCTATTCCGTTTATGAATATTTTTTTACGCTGTATATTTATTAACTGCTTTCTATTAGTAGCAATGCATTCTTTAATAATTGCTCAAGAAGGCAATGAAAATGACTCTGATAATCAGAGTTTAATTAAAAAGACTACTGAACTCGTTGATGATACTCATCTTCTCTTATCAGAACAAATCAGTTCTGTTTCTGATGAATTGGATTCTTTTTTTGGCGAGGAAAGAATGGATGGAGATTTCAATAAAAGTAAAATCAGATTAAATTTCATCACAACTTTTGACAACGAGGGAAAAGCAACTTATAAAACAAATATTTCTGCTTCCCTGATTCTTCCAAGAACCCAGAAGAAAATGAATCTGATTGTGGAAGACGTAAAGGAAAATCTTACCGATGATGATCAAAGCGACACTGGAGGCAGTCAAAAACAAAATAATGTTACAGACACTGTAACTGACTCAACTCTTACCGCAGCAATTCAGTATGTTCTTTTCGATTCTAAAACCTGGACTATTGATACAAGGACAGGTGTTATTATTTCACAGCCTCTAGACCCATATGCAAGATTAAGAGTCAGAAGATCTTTCTATTTTGAGAATGAGTGGGAATCACGTTTTACACAACTTGTAAGATGGTCTTATATACGTGACTGGGAAGAATCTACAGGTTTAGTCTTTGATAAAACGATTAATAAGCAATTACTCTTCCGAATCAATAATGGGATTTCCTGGCAAAAAAAAACCAGGCTATTCAGTTTTGGTCACAGTTACTCTCTCTATCATCAATTAACATCTAACAAGGCATTAGTATATTTCTCGAATATCAATGGAATCCATAAACCTGAAATCCACACATCGGGCTATAATCTTGGTGTTGGTTACCGACAGATGATATATGACAATTGGATCTTCTTAGAAATCAGTCCTATGGTAGTCTGGTCAAGAGAAAAACCAAATGAGAATTTTAAACAAACAAACATAAAAACAGTTAAAATTGAATTTATTTTTGGCGGGCAAAAACCAGTTAGTTCAAATAATTAAAAAAACATAATTATAAAATTTCAAAAGGTAATTATGGAATACGAGCCTTCAGCTGAGGGGTTCATTGAGTTCAATCACGTAGCCGTCAGGATCTTTGATGAAGGCAAGAATTCTTGTTCCGTTTTTCATTGGTGATGGCTCCTTGGTGAACTCTACTCCTTGCTCTTTCAAATAAGCGCTAGCAGCATAAACATCTGCTACCTTGAGCGCAAGATGACCCCACGCATTTCCTCTGTTGTATTCTTCAGCTTGATCCCAGTTGCATGTCAGTTCGAGGTTGGTTCCTTCATCTTCTCCCACATAGCCCACGAATGTGTTGGTGAAGCGACCTTCCGGATATTCAGTTTTACGGTGAACAGTCATACCTAAAATTCTAGTGTAAAAATCCAGGCTTAGTTCCAAATCTTTGACACGCAACATGGTATGATCCAGACGAAAATCAGGCTTAGTTAATGTTTTCTCAGTCATTGTTTTTTCCTTTAGTTGAAGTAGATTCAAGCGTAGTTAGTTTAAACTCTCACTCCAGAGTCACAGCTGACACAGATAAAATAACAGCTAAAAACAGTTATCAGTGAACTCTGTGACTCTCTGGTAAATTATATATTTGCTTTAGCTGGCTTTTGTCGGATCCAGCAAGTTAATGCTTGAAAGCCGGACGTATGGAATCTGCAACCAATTCCTGAAATTTGCGTACACTAGATTCCCAGTGAGGTGACAACAATCCGCCTTGCTCGCTTAGGTCTGAGTGACGTCCCTGCTGGAGACGTTCGCAAATCACGTGATCTTCTTTGTGTACGCTGATCCAGAGTTTTCTGATTTTCTTAATCTCATCTGCACTTTGGTCAATACTTTTGAGCTGATAGATAACTCTTCTCTGGTGGGTAGTTCCTGCGGAAATTGGTTGATTAAGATGAACACCAAGCTGATCAGGATAATAAACACCAAGCACAAAATTCGGAAAAAGCGTCAAATACCTTGAACTGACGGACAATGTTCCTTCTTTTCCTTTGTTTTTCTGCTCGGATGTTAAGTCTACAGCACTTCCCAGACAGTGCTCATCCTCGACGACATAGTGATCAGCCAACGGCTGACTGGTGGTAGTTTTATGCACAAACTGGACATGATAAGGCTCTATGAAATTTTCCATCAGGAGTTTCCAGTTCGTCTTTATTTCATCAAACTCTATACTGGCGGCAACAACAAAATCATCCAAATTAAAATCAGCGAGTTGTTTCTGCAAAGGTTCTATGAACGATTCAAATGATTCCATGTCACCATTGAGATTGACAAACAACCAGTCATGAAAAAGTTGACACTGTACCTCCAGCAGGCCGTTGTCTTCCAGTTTAAAGTCCTGTGGCAGTTCAGTTTTGTTTCCTCCGAAATAAGGAGCTGCCAGCAATTCTCCGTTGAGGCTGTAGGACCAATTGTGATACGGACATGTAATCAAGTTTTTACAGTTGTGAGATTTGTCAACCAGTTTCAGGTTTCGATGAGGGCAGATATTGTGAAACGCGCGGATTTTATTTTTTGCACTTCGAACTAGCAACAATGGCTGACCTGCCACCTGCAGAGGTATTGTATCGCCGACGTTTGCGAGGTCATGTGCGAAGCCGACGAATGTCCAGGCATTTGCGAATAAATGCTTAGCTTCCTGCTCAAAAAAATAATTATCTGTATAAGCCGCAGAAGGCAGTCCGTGTTTGACAATGCCTTTCTTATCGAATGCTGAAAAAAGCTGTTTCTCTGTTAATTGAGTCATAATACAATCCTATATTCTATAGAAAAATTGCACTGTCGTAAAAAATATATTGACAAATTTTACGAATATAGCAAAAATCTATCAAATTTTTTGATTTTCGTCAATAAATAATAAATTTATTTATGAAATCGTTACAACTTGTTTTTTAAGAGGACATCATTCAAATTGATTTCAATCTCGAAACTCCAGTACTTGACTCACCTCATGATGATCTGAACCGGAAAATCGTGCAAATGTTGCAAAACGATGGTCGTTTGCCTTATAGTGACATTGCGGAAGTTTTGTGCGTTTCTGAAGGAACGATTCGGAATCGTGTGCAGAGGATGCGAGAAGCCGGAATGTTAAATATTGTGGCTCTCGTCGATCCGCTGGCCATAAAATATCAGGCCGATGCGATGCTCGGGATCAATGTGGCATCGCCTCATAGCCCACGGCAGGTTGCGGAACGTTTGTCTGAATTTAATGAGGTTGTGTACGTCCTTTGGGTTTCCGGACGTTTTGATTTAATGGTGGAGGTCGTTTGTGATTCATCAAAAAGTTTCCAGACTTTTCTGGAACTTCATTGTTTCGGTTCAGTAGACATTGATCAGTTTGAAATTATGGCTGGTATTGAAATGTTCAAAAATCAGTTTCTGTTAAAACGACAAGCCTTGTAACAATGACTACTATTTTCAACAACCCATAAGAAGGAGAACTTTATGAGCATGAACTATCACGAAAATTTTGCAGATGCCCTTCCGGATCCAAAACGTGTTACGGAAAAGAAAAAAGAACTTGAAGCAGCAGGAGTTAAGTACGTTCTGTCCTGCTGGATCGACCTGCTTGGAGTGCCGAAAACAAAACCAGTGCCTATTAGTGATTTTGAGTTGCTGTGTATGGGCAAGGGGCCACAATTCGCGGTTCATTCAATATCCTTCGTTCCAGAATTAGGGCCTGCGGATTCCGACCAGATTCCGCTACCGGATCTGGATAGCATTATTATCTGTCCCTGGGATAAAACCTGCGCCTGGATGTTTGCCGACCTCTGGTGGGAAGGCCACCCTTACAACCTTTGTCCTCGCAGTGCCCTCAAACGTATCGTGAAAGAAACCGGTGATCATGGTTATGCGGTTTTTGCCGGAATTGAACCGGAGTTCATGGTGATGAAGTGGGAGGACGGTCAGCCTGTAAAAGCCTTTGACAATGATCCAAAACTAGGACAAGGCTTGCGACCGCGTCGTCAGGCTTTCGGCTATGATGCGGAGTACTCGATTGACTCGATGGGCTTCCTCGGAGAGTTGATTGACATCATCGAAGGACTCGGCTGGAACCTTCATGATGTGGTTGCCGAGGGGGCGTATTCGCAGTTTGAATTGGACTTCCATTACACCGACGTACTCCGCATGGCCGACCGTTTGGTCTTTCTGCGGGTCTTGCTCAAGGAAGTCGCCAAGAGTCACGGCTTTTTTGTGACCTTCATGCCCAAAACTACAATAGGCGACTGGCGTTCTGGTGCTCACTTGAACACGTCCATGCAACCGATTGACAAGCCTGGAGTTAATATTTTTGAGAGCGAATCCGGTGGTTGGGCTGATGTTACGTTTAATGCGGTGGGCGGATTGCTCCGTCATGGTGGAGCATTGACGGCAATTGCCTGCTCGACTGTAAATTCTTATAATGGCCTTGTTCCAAGAGTTGGAGGTTTTGAAGGAGGCACTGTGACTTGGGCACCCACGCACATGACCTATGGCTACAACAACCGCTCCGCCATGTTACGTTTGCCGCAGAGTCGTTTTTGCATTGAGAATCGTGCCGCTGACATGTGCATGAATCCCTACCTCGCACTGGGCCTGACCTCCGCCGCCTTGACTGAGGGTATCGTTAATAAGTATACTGCAGGGGAGCCGTTGAATCAGGATTTGTATTCTATGAGCGAAGACGAAATTTTAAAATCTGGCACACAAAGGCTTCCACGTAATTTACTTGAAGCGATTGAAATACTGCGCTCCGATGAGCTTGCCAGAACTACACTTGGAGACACAATGCTGAACTCGTATCTTCATTACAAAACGGATGAATGGGAGCGTTACCATCAGGCGGTTACCGATTGGGAAGTAGAAGAGTATTTGAGGTTGTACTGATTGAACCGGAGCGTTGTCAACAATATTGATCAATTCAGCCAGGGAGCCACGCCGGATATGAAACCAGTTTGCTGGAATTATTGGAGCAGGAATGATTCAATAATTACCGACTCTTCAGGATAATCTTGAGCGAGTTTGTACCTCCTGAGCCAGCAATATACTGGCGGTGTAGAGAGAGTTGTCGATACTTTTTAAAATATTTTTAAAAGAATTAATGCAATCATCGCTAAAATATTTTCAACTCGGAG
>ERZ1046367.1968-NODE-1968-length-11230-cov-27.512036_pt1 | contig 11230 bp, 8 predicted proteins | sample MGYA00383091_ERZ1046367 | MGnify/ENA primary metagenome ERZ1046367 (study PRJEB29581, sample SAMEA5548361) | metagenome | biome: marine; feature: coastal; material: water | depth 50 m | study: Short-term variability in the microbial, nano- and picoplankton... | reverse complement strand
TGTTGGGTTATGACGAAAAAAGCGGTGACGCCACATTTGGTGCCGGTACGATGCTGGCGGATCTAGGTGCACCACTCAATGAAGTCGGCCGCGCCATGATCAATATGCCAGACATTGACCGTCAAACATTTGCAGGGGCAATCTCCACAGCCACGCATGGCACAGGCATTTCGCTCGGCGGCTTATCTGATTACGTTCGGGCATTAAGGCTTATTACACCAACAGGCAAGATACTCGACCTGGATGCCGCTTCAGGGGGCGATGTTTTTGAAGCAGCGCGCGTCAGCTTGGGCGCATTAGGGGTTATCAGCCAGATCACAACGAAAACCCGCTCCGCTTATCGCTTGAAAGCGGTCACTACTGTCAAAACACTCGAAGACGCGCTTGACACCTTCGATGCCGACGCGGCCTCGAATCGTCACCATGAATTATTTCCATTTCTCTACTCAGACTACACCATGAGTCTGTCGATCAATGAAACAGATGAACCAGATTTTATACCACCGGTTGACCCAGGCGCAGACCAGCAATTCAGAGACATCGTCGATCTCTGGATGAGCACCCCTGCTATGCTACGCAAGCCAATGGTAGATAGCGTGGTGGGCATGATGGAACCGGAAACAAAGGTCGGCCCCTCTTATCGCGTACTGTCAAATCTTCGCCATAACCGATTTAACGAAATGGAATACGCTGTGCCCTTAAGAAACGGCAATGCCTGTTTACGTGAAATTCTAAATACCGTGATGGCACAAAAAATTGACGTCGTGTTCCCGCTGGAATATCGCTACGTCCAGGGAGACGAAACCTGGCTTGGCATGCACTCGGGTCACGAAGACTTCGCTGCCATCTCGATTCACCAACAAGCTGGATATGACTACAAGACATACTTTGATATTGCCGAACCTATTTTCTGGAAATACGGCGGCCGCCCTCATTGGGGTAAAGTTCACTCGCTGGGTCGTGAACAACTGACGACACTCTATCCAAAATTTGAGGACTTTAGAAAAATTCGTGCGGAATTGGACCCCCACGGACGCATGTTAAATGCACACTTGAAGAAACTGTTTCTTTAACAGCATCTCGAACGAGCAAAAATCAGAGACAAGCATATGAGACGCCGAACATTATTATGGGGTTCAGCAGCGATTACCGGCGCTGGACTCGCAGGTGCAGCACTATGGAAGCCCGGCGATCTGGGTGGCCCGCACAATCAGTACTTTGCCGGCATGAATGAAATATTGAAATCGCAGGGCCCGGGGCGCCCGGTGATGGTGCTCGATCTTGACCGAGCCAATAGCAATATCGATACCCTCACCGCTGGTTTTGAGTCACCGAGAACCTATCGAATTGTGGTCAAGTCACTGCCATCGGTGCCCCTGTTACAACACATCATGCAGCGCGCAGGTACCCGCGCGCTGATGGTTTTTCATCAACCTTTCCTGAATGTTATCGCTGAAAAAATCTGGGATAGTGATGTGCTGATGGGAAAGCCCATGCCCGTCGCTGCGGTTCGAACCTTCTATGCAAATTTACGAAATCCCCGCTTCAACGCAGCTGCACAAGTGCAATGGCTTATCGACTCCGAAGAGCGGCTGGAACAGTATCTCGCGCTCGCCAAAAATCTCGGCATCAAAATGCGCGTCAATTTCGAACTCGATGTAGGGCTACACCGAGGTGGGTTTGCCAGCGCCGAGGCCAGCAGCAAAGCGCTCGCAACCACATTAGCGAACCCTACACATCTTGAGTTTGCCGGTTTTATGGGCTACGAGCCACACCTTGCCGGCGTCGCTGATACTTACGATCACCCGGCAATGCGCAAAGTGCTGCAAATTTATGCGGCACAAATCGATCAGATCAAACAACATGGACTGGATCCTGCGGCGCTCACCATCAACGGTGCGGGTAGCCACACCATCAGACTGTATGAGAAAGACAGGTTGCTCAATGATCTTTCAGCCGGCTCGGGCATCGTCAAACCCTCGGATTTCGATACGGCCCACCTCTCAAAACAGCAGGCGGCTTTCTATATTGCTACGCCGGTGCTGAAACACTACGACAAACTTACGATTCCTGGTGACCCGGCTTTTGCGCGTATTTTACCGCTTTGGAACCCGAACACAGCACAAGTTTATTTCATTTACGGTGGGTACTGGAAAGCCGGTGTTGTTTCTCCGCCCGGCATACAAGACTGGATGTACCACAGCACCAATCAGCAACCGATGATGGCATCCAGATCGGTCAATTTAAAAGTAGACGATTATATGTTTTTGCGGCCGACTCAGAGTGAACATGTTATGTTGCAGTTCGGCGATCTTGTTGTACTGAAGGATGGCGAGCTAACAGATCAGTGGCCCGTATTTCAGCAAACCGGATGAAAATAGCCTCAAGAGAGTACTGACGCTAGTACACTGATTCCTTCCATCCTTTCTTAGAGCGATAAGTGGTAACCGCGACACAAAACGAATCAAAAAGGTCCGAGCGATTTTTACCGATCAGACTCAAACTCTTCTGGGGTATTGGTCAAATTGGTGAGGGCGTGAAGAACTCTGCTTTCAACTCATTCCTGCTGTTTTACTACAACCAGATACTGGGCGTTTCCGCAACATTAACCTCGATAGCACTCGCCATCGCGATCGTTTTTGACGCGATAAGCGATCCCGTCGCCGGATCTGTCTCTGATCGGTTTCAATCTCGATGGGGTCGGCGCCATCCGTTTATGTTTGCCTCTGCAGCCCCTCTAGGCATCACGTTGTTTCTGCTGTTCTTCCCACCAGATGGCATGAGTGAGTTATTTTACTTTGGCTGGGTGCTGGTTTTTGCGGTCTCAGTAAGAACTTTTTTGACCTTGTACCATATCCCACATCTTGCCTTGGGTGCCGAGATGGCCACTGACTACAACGACAGAAATTCGCTATTCTCGTTTGGCCTGCTTTTTGGCGCGGCTGCGGGGTACGGTTTTTACTTCGCGATGCTCACCCTTGTTTTTCCTCCCCAGGAAGGTCTGGCAAATGGCATGTACTACGCCGATGGCTATTCAAAAATGGCGGCGTCAGCGGCAGTGATTGCTTTTACAGCCATCATGCTGTGCGTCTGGGGCACACGCAGCGAAATCCCCAATTTGTCCGCCGGCACGCCCGCGAAACAACCACTCGGCCCAAGAAGATTAATAAAGGAACTTGGCACAGCATTTTCAAGCCCCTCTTATCGCTCCATTTTTTTTGGACTTTTGCTACTTACACTCGTTTTATCGATCGAGGGCGCCTTCACCCCATTTATGGGCATTCATTTCTGGGGTTTGGAAACTGACCAACTTCGACTTATCCCCATAGGCGTGCTGTTAGGACTGCCTGTCGGGTCAGTACTTGCGGCCTATATGGTCCGGGTCTTCGACAAAAAATGGTGTTTGGCCGGTGGTACCACTATTTCGTTGATCAGTGTTAACTGGATGATTGTACTTCGACTACTTGAGGTGCTGCCAGAAAATGGCAGCCCCATCCTCCTACCGCTGCTTATAGGTTCGTCTTTCATATCCGCGGTGCTTGTGCCGGTCGTATTTATCACGATTAACTCCATGTTTGCCGATATTTCAGATGAGCTTGAACTGAAGACAGGAGAGCGGCAAGAGGGAGTCATTTATTCCGCCAGAGCGTTTGCAGGCAAAGCCGCCTCAGCGCTCGGAACAGTCATCGGTGGCATCGCGCTAGATTTCATCGCTTTTCCAAAAAATGCTGTGCCTGGTGAAGTCCCGGCGGATATCATCTTCAACCTGGGCTTATTTCAGGGGCCACTCACTTCAATTTGTAATTTAGTTGCAGTCGTCTTATTCCTGCGCTATTCACTCACCCGGCAAAAGCACCGCGAAATCGTTGAGCAGCTCGCGAGCACAAATTCGGATACCTGACTTTTTGGTGGTATGGTAAGGGTAATATAGAAAGATACACAGACTAAAATGACTCTGAATGCCCGTGCTCGTCATTATTCAACCGCTAGGTTTTCAGGCGCAATCCTTGTGCTTACGGTGTTCTTGTCTTGCAGCGCTATCGCTGAGAAAAGTGGCGGTGAATTAATCGGCGGCGCTTTTAATCTGCTCAATCACCACAACGAACCGGTCACGGAAAAAGACTTTCTTGGCAAGTTTATGCTGGTTTATTTTGGCTATACCTATTGCCCAGATGTCTGTCCAACGGATCTGCAAATTATGAGCGAGGCATTACGCATGGTCGACCCTGCTATCGCAAGGGACATCACCCCAGTCTTTGTCAGCATCGATCCGGAAAGAGACACCGTAGCGCTGATGGCGCAGTATATAAGGCATTTTCACAAAAATCTTATTGGGCTAACCGGCACCGTTGATCAGGTCAGAGCGATTAAATCGAAATATCGCGTTTATTCTGCGAAATCTGATAACACGGCTAATTACCTAGTAGATCATACAGCCTATACCTACCTTATGAATAAAGATGGAACGTTACTCAAGCACTTTAACCATGCCCTGCCACCTGAGAAGATGGCCAAGCAAATAATGGCGCTGGCTAGATAAACCTGGCGTGCAATCCAGGCACTTAGTCATGTCTAAAATAATAGGAGACTAGTAATGAATAAGCTTTGGTTATTAACCGCTCTTTGCAGCACAAGCCTTATCCTCGGCTGCAGCCAGAATAATGACGCAGGAATTGTTGAGCAAAAAACAGCTGAACTGCAACCGACCGTCAACAACACGTTAGATAATATTCCAGACAGTGGCACGAAGGTTTCGGATGGGCCGAAGTTTGATTTGCTAACAACACCGGTTGGAGAAATCGACTTCCCGAGCACCTGCCGTACCGAAGCTGGCGTACTTGTCGAACGAGGTGTCGCACTGATGCACAACATGATGTACCGGGAAGCTCAATTTGTTTTTTCCATGGCCGATGATGCAGATCCCGACTGTGCAATGGCTTACTGGGGACAAGCCATGACCCAGATTCATCCCTTATGGCAGGATAACCTCAACGCAGAAGAATATGCCCGGGGACTTGAGCTTACAAAGAAAGCTCAATCAATCGCTGATACTACGCAGCGGGAAAAACAGTATTTTAAGGCTGCAGAGGTTTTTTATGCGGGCGGGCTTTCCCAGACAATGAAAGAAGGCTACGTCAATATGTCTAGAGTCTGGGACGAGACATCTACCAGCATGCCCGACGACATGGATGCGAAAGCGTTTAATGCTTTGTTCAAAATCGCCATCGCCAAAAGTGAAGACGACAGGGAAGACGCTGGACAGCTTGCATTAGATATTTTGCAGGAAATGTCTAACCACCCAGGCGGACATCACTATGTTATTCACGCTTTCGATACCGCTAACCTTGCGGGTAAGGCGCTTACAACAGCGGACCACTACGGCGAAATAACCCCGGCAGTTACCCATGCCTCACATATGTTGACGCATACTTATACCCGGCTTGGCAAATGGAGCAAGGCTATAAAATGGAACGATATTTCTGCGGATTCTGCAATCGAATTATGTGTCGCCAACGGCGCAGTAAACAGCCATTATCCTCATGCAATGGATTATTTGATGTATGCACATTTGCAAAAAGGGGATGATGTTTCCGCGGCTCGGATACAAAAAGAAATGTTTTCACTCGACATACCCGAATTCGAAAGAGCCGGTCGTAGTGCAATTTCGTACGCCTATTCGGCTATTCCTGTCAGATATGTCCTTGAACGCAAAGACTGGACATCTGCCATCACATTAGCCCCACGCATGCCCGCTCACTTCCCCTGGGCAGACGAACATGACAGGGAAGTTAGCAACACCCACTTTGCCCGGGCACTTGCCTTTTCACGTTTGGGTCGTGCTGATGAAGCCAATGAGGATATCGAAATCCTGTCTCAGATGGGTGAAAACATGGCAGGCATCAAGCCGCTAGCGACAAGCAAAGACAAGATAGAAGTTCAGGTGTTGACGGTAAAGGCATGGCAACAATACGCAAACGGAAAAACCGAAGCAGCACTTTCAATGATGAAACAGGCTTCTGATAGAGATGCAGTGACCAAAAATTCATCTTCAGGCCCCGGCGATATGCTTCCCGCTGAGGAACTGTATGCCGACATGCTGCTGGATCAGTCGCGGCTAGCAGAAGCCCATGCCGCCTACAAACTTGCATTGGAAAGAACGCCTGGCAGATACAACAGCATATATGGCGCAGGCAAAACAGCCTTTGACATGGGTGATAATGAAGTCGCGCAACGGTATTTCAACATGCTCCTTAAAAACACCGAGGGCGCAGTATCCTCGCGCCCTTCACTGGATGAAGTGCGTAGGTTGATAGCGACAATTTAGCCCAACTTATTCATTGGGCCTGTAGAGGTTGTTTCGAACCTACCGGAGAAACTGCACCGTCTCTTCCAGCGGTGCACGATCGGTACGGGCGGTGTTGACCTTGGCTGCCTGGTCCTCGTAACCGAAACTGATACCAAACAGAATTTTGATTTCAGGGTCAAGACCAAACACCTCGCGCACAAGATCAGGATAGTTTCTTAAGGTTCCCTGAGCGCAGGAAGCCAAACCGTGACTCGTCATTGCTAGCATCAAAGTTTGTGCATACATCCCAACATCACAAGCGCTCTGGGTGCCAAAAACATCATGTATCCCCAAAAATACAGCATGGGGCGCATCGAAAAACTCATAGTTGCGCCTGGCTGCATAGCCTCGCCCGACTTTGTCTTCCCATTCAATATCCATTGACTGATACAGTGCCCGCGCGCAACTTCGCTTTCTCTCTTTCCAAGGCGCACCCGTGCGGCCATCAGCCTGATGATCCGTTACTACTTTGACGCCCTCATCGAACCCGCTGATATATCCCTGACGGATTTGCTCGAGGGTGTTGCCAGAAGCGACGCAGACTTCCCAGGGCTGGACATTGGTACCCGAGGGTGTCCAACGCGCGGTGTCAAATATCTGCTTTAGCGTTTCTTCTGGCACTTGCTTATCGAGAAAACCGCGAATTGAACGCCTTTCCCGCACTAACGCATCAAACGCGCTTGCTGTTTCGTTGTTCTTCATATCACCAGGGCTCTGTCAATCAATCGCGCAATGTAACTGGTTTACGATGAATTTTCCATTTATCCAGCAGCCCAGAAAACCGCTCTCGAATAGCCTCTAAATGAGGGAGACCTGATACGATGTTTTTATCAGCACCATGACGATCAACCTCGATGGTCTTAAGAGACCGTGGGCGCACGCAGTGCCAAGTTGTTTGGCAGCAGATACGCCAGAGTGCTGGTTCGCGCCTGGCGCAAACAGAACAGTGTTTGCGAAATATTGTAACGATTGAACTCGCCTACTAATGTGTGCTCTAGTACAGCAAGCATCTAGAATCGGTATCAAAAAATGAAGCCTAATATCCTTTTTATCTTTGCGGACCAGCACCGACACAACATTATGGGTTGTGCCGGACATCCGATTGTCCAGACACCTCACCTCGACGCAATCGCCGATGAAGGGGTTCGCTTCACCAAAACCTGGTGCCAAAGCCCAATTTGCCAACCTTCCCGTGCAAGCGTGATCACCGGGCGATACCCGCACGAGCTTGACGTGATTTCAAATGATGGCGGGTTCAATCCTGATTGGCCTACGGTGATGAAGCAATTACAGGGTGCTGGTTATGAGACCGCCACTATCGGCAAGACTCATTACCACGAGTCTTACCAACCACCCAAGGATGGGGGCAAAATAGACATGCGCTCACAGGAGGGTTTTGTGCAGTCTTTTGGTTGGGACTATGTGCTGGAAGAGTACGACAAATATCTCCACGCTTCTTCTCGCCTGACGACACCATACACTGAATATCTCGCGCAACACGGCAGACTTGATGACTACCGTGCCCAGATCAAAAGTGCATTCAGACTCACCCCTGAGCACTGGCGAGGGCAGACCAGTGTACTGCCACAGGAACTTGACCTGAGTAGTTTTCTCGCCGATCAAACAGACCAGTGGTTAAGACAGCGGTCTACAGATAAACCATTTATGCTCAAACTCGCTTTTGTGCAACCCCACGTTCCGCTGATAGCAGACCCGGTATGGTCTGAATACTACGCGAATGCAAACATTGATGTTCCACCACTCGACCCTCCTGAGGCAACAACGCCAGGTTGGGAGAAATATCTCGCTGTTTTATCGAACCACTCCCAAACGCAAATGATGGACCATGACTTTGTTGAAGCGGGTATCCGGCAGTACCTCGGCATGGTCTCGCTGGTCGACCAGAAAATCGGGGAAGTCTTAGCCACGCTGAAGGAATTGGGACAACTCGACAATACATGGATTGTTTACACCAGCGACCACGGTGAAATGCTCGGAGAGCACAAACTCTGGGCCAAGATGAATTTCTATAATGGTGCGGTTCAGGTGCCGTTGATTATTCGGCCACCCGGCGGTGCGCCAGCACGCACGGAGGACGCGCTGGTAGAACTGACCGATGTTACCGCAACTTTGGCGGACATTGGTGGTGCAGAACCACCTGAAGGCTGCCATGGGCAATCTGTGCTTGCTGCCGTTGAAAAGCCTATTGAAGGTCGGGAATTCCTCTTTTCAAGAATTGGGAATTTTGCAGGTATGCGTAACGCCAGCCACCGCTTGACCATGAACTTAAAAGACGAGACTCCCTGTGAGCTATTCAACATGAATAACGATCCCGGAGAACTTGTGAATCTCGTCAACGAGAACGCAAGTAAAGACCTCGTCAACGATCTTGGCGCACGCCTGAAGGCCCACTTGACGGATTAGGTTTTTGCGCTGGTTTTAACATCCGGCGCTTCAACCAACCATCAACACCATTTTCTTTGAACGAGAAAACCCTGTTCGCGACCCAAGTCATTAACTTTGATTTTATCTCTACGCGTCGATGCTGCCATGCTGTGCGCTGTGTCATGAGGCTACTAGCAGATGTTCAGGTTTTTCAGCTTTGACAACTTTGCCGGGGAAGCCCTTAAAATGTGGGATTCCCTGCTCATAATCAAGAAATTCATCGTCGTCTGAACAAAGCACAGCATCACTCGATAGAAATGCACCAGCAAGGCTTTCCTGGCCACGCATTTCCGGGTACCACCAACCGTGGGGAACGCGCAAATGACCTTGCTTCATGGATGATTGCACCGATAACTGCGCTGAAACCTTGCCATGGGGCGTTTCGAGACTAATCCAGTCACCGTCGTTTAAGCCGTCTCTTGTTGCATCTTCAGGGTGGATAAACACGCTCGGCGCAGGGCAACGATCTCTCAGTTCCTTCACGTTTCGCTGACCCGTTTGGAAAAACGGATCTTCCCTGACCCCCGTAAAAACCATATATGGATATTCGGGCGATGTGGCAGGACCTTCTCTATAATAAGGCAACGGATCAAACCCTAGTTCTTCCAGGATTGACGAGTATAGCTCCACCTTGCCGGAGGGCGTCGCGAAGCCAGTCTTTCGATATTTCCGATATTCAGGTATCGGCATTTCCATGAAACCTTGTTCTTCAAACTCCCTGAATGTTCTGCCTGAGCGCGCAAGGCGATGGTCTAACACCTCTTCAATACTCTGCCACGGAAACTCATTGCCAAAACCGAAACGTACCGCAAGGTCGTGCCAGAACTGATACGTACTGGAAGCCTGCTCTGGCGGTTCAACCACTTTTTGCGACAGTGTCAGCCTGGTAGTCCAACTCCAACTGTCGGCCACATGATTTCGCTCGGTGAAAACGTCTCCCGGCAAAATATAATCCGCGAGCATCGCGGTTGGCGTCATAAAGAGCTCATGCGCGACGATTAACTCCTGGTTCATCATCGCTTCCAAAATTTGGTGTTGATTGGGGTAGCTCAACAGCGCATTGTTACCCAGCACAATAAAAGCCTTGATGGGATATGGCTGCTCCGTTTTCATCGCTCGAAATACGTTGGTGGGGTTCGCCATATGACAACCCATTACAATATCTGCGTAGGGAAATCCCCAGACCTTTTCTGTTGGCTCCTTTAGCATTTCAGCGACCCGATACGTATACACCGGATGATCGTCATAACCCATTTGTTTTGCTTTCTGCTCAGGAGACAAAACCTCATGCAGGCCAAGCTCTGATTCAGGTATATAAGAAGGGTTAAACCCTCCCAGGGTATCACCGCCAACAACGTCAAGATTGCCTGTCACTGCGCGCAAAATGGAATGGAGACGAATCGCTGAGGTCGATGAGATCTGCTGATCGGTAATCGGTGTCCATGGTATCGAAGCACCGTCTGCAGTCGCATACATTCGAGCAGCCTCAGCAATTAATGCCTTGTCTACACCAGTGATTTTTTCCACACGCTCAAGCGGGTACTCGTCCACTCGCTGGCGAAGTTCTTCGAAACCGACACACCAGTCACGGACAAATTCCTTGTCGTAAAGTTCTTCGTCAAATATCACTTTTAACCAACCCAGGCACATCGCAGCATCTGTGCCGGCTTTCAAACGCAGGTGCAGATCCGCCGTCTCCGCCTGATCAGAAATACGCGGGTCCAATACAATGACTTTCGCACCACGATCTTTGGCTGCGTTAATGGCGTTAAAAATTGGTGTCCATGAATGCTTTCTCGGATTATGGCCAAATAAAACAATACAGTTAGTATTGCCATAGTCCGCCATCGGGTACCAGCCATAAGTTAGCCGATTAACCGCCGCTGTATTACCCGCGCACAGAGATACACCGCTAATCCAGTTTGGTGAGCCAAGCAGATTCATAAACCGCCGATCCGTACTGTGCGTGGTTTGTGTGTTCCATCCCGACGTTGATACAGCGAGCGTCTCGGGGCCATGCTCGTCAACAAGTACCTTTAGCTTTTCTGCGATTTCGTCCATCGCCTGTTCATAGGAGATTTCTTCCCATTTATCTTCACCGCGTTCGCCAACTCGCTTCAGGGGCACTTTAATCCGCTCTTTATGGTTATGTATCTGCGGTACGGCAACGCCTTTAAAACAAATGTTTTTGGCTAACATTGGGTTATCGTGGGCAATCACACGGGTCACTTTGCCATCCTTTGCCTCGGTCCTTAACTGGCAACCAATATCGCAAACCGTACAAACTGAATAGCGTGTTTCTTTCGACATCATGATCTCCTTTATTATTGTTTCAAGCCGTCATCGCGGACGATGTGAGTGTCTGAAGAGTTTCTTTGAACTGCACGTGTTGCGCTGGACCGATTTTATTCGCTAACCTGCTTTGCACTTCGCGCCACA
>ERZ1046367.1959-NODE-1959-length-11280-cov-14.122494_pt1 | contig 11280 bp, 19 predicted proteins | sample MGYA00383091_ERZ1046367 | MGnify/ENA primary metagenome ERZ1046367 (study PRJEB29581, sample SAMEA5548361) | metagenome | biome: marine; feature: coastal; material: water | depth 50 m | study: Short-term variability in the microbial, nano- and picoplankton... | reverse complement strand
TTGTAAATTGGAATTGACGGATGCACATAATCTTCACATCTCAGAAATGATCTTTTGATCAAATCCTCATTTTTGTATGCGTAACTGGAGGCCCATGAATCACAAAATGGCATATTGCCATACTTCATCACAAGCGCCGCCTATTGCGTTACGTATGCAGAAGCCATCAAAGTCAGAATCCATATAAACCATGCGTGAAATTATATCTGATCGGGCAAAATTTTGAAATTATTTCAATAAAATCTAGTCACAAATAGGACCAGATAAGACAACAAAATAACATTTCAATAGTTAAAATGTTACAATTTATTTTGAAAGTTGCTTTTGGACTATCTTTCAGAATACAAAAAAAAGACCAAGAAATCGGCCAAACTATTTGCTAAGTCGAAAAGACTTCACATCAATGGAGTATCACATAACATTAGATTTTATGAACCATATCCATTTGTTGTAAAAAAATCATCAGGAAAAAATTTGATTGATGTTGATGATAACAAGTATACAGATTATTGGATGGGTCATTGGAGTTTGATTCTAGGACATGGACCGAAAAATGTCAAAGAGACTTTGAAAAAACAGATTGAAAAAAGTTGGATGTATGGAACAGTAAACGAACAGACAATGTTATTATCTGAATTAATTTCTAAAGCAGTTCCAGTAGCTGAAAAAATTCGCTATGTAACATCAGGGACTGAAGCTACAATGTATGCAATAAGACTTGCACGTTCAGTAACAGGAAAAAAAATTATTGCAAAGATTGATGGAGGATGGCACGGATATACATCAGATTTATTAAAATCAGTCAACTGGCCATTTTCTGAATCAGAAAGTAGTGGAGTAGTAAACGAAGAAAAAATAATTTCTATCCCATATAATGATTTAGAAAAATCCATATCCATTTTAAAAAAATATGCAAAGAATTTAGCTGGTGTAATTATTGAACCAGTGTTAGGTGGCGGGGGATGTATTCCAGCAACACCAGAATATCTAAAAGGAATTCAAGAATTTATTCATAAAAATAAATCATTATTCATCTTAGATGAAATAGTTACAGGGTTTAGATTTAGATTTGGATGTCTATATCCAACAATGAAATTAAATCCAGACATTGTAACCTTAGGAAAAATTGTTGGAGGAGGAATGGCAATTGGAGTTATCTGTGGTAAAAAAGAAATAATGAAATTTGCAGATACAACAGGAAAGAAAAAATCAGAGCGTTCCTATATTGGAGGAGGAACATTTTCAGCAAATCCAGCCTCAATGACAGCAGGTTTTGCAACACTAAATGAATTAAAAACAAAAAAATCTATTTATTCAAAAATTAATAATTTGGGAGAATTTACAAGAAAAGAATTATTCAAATCATTTGATGGAAAAGTTGCAATAACAGGAAAAGGATCTTTGTTTATGACTCATTTTCTAAACAAAGGCATTACAGAAATTAATAATGCAGTAGATGCTGCAAAATGTGATAACCTGCAGCTTACAAAATATCATTTTAAAATGACTGCCCATGATGGAATCTTCTTTTTACCAGGAAAATTAGGCGCAATTTCAGATATGCATACAAAAGCAGATATCAAAAAAATGATTACAGCATCAGAAAAGATCTAGGAATTTTCAGATATAGAGTTCTTCCAAGACACTAATTGATTAAAAAGTTCAAGGAAATTACCAAGTTTTTTAGTAATATGGATATGTGCAAAAAGATTTTGAAATTGAGCTTCTAGTATCAATGTACATTCATCTTTAAAAAAAGGCACAGAAACCCCAATTTTTTTTAGAGAATGAAATTCAAAATTTTCAATTTTAAGAATCTCAGAATTGATTACAATTTGTTTTTTCCCCATTTTTTTATTAATGGATTCATTAATTTGATCTTGAGTTAAGTCATCCCAAATTGGCGTATTTTGTGGCCATTTGTGAACATGTACCTTTTCAGCAAAAAACTTGATTTCAAAATCAGACAATGAACAAAAGATGTATTGTTTAGAATTAAGCGTATCTTCCAAATTCAAATTTTTATAGATTAAAAATTTCATAAAATTATGAAAAAGAAAAAGGAAAAAGAGGCATATGCAACTGAAGATCCCACTAAAACTTCAGCCAAAGAACAAGAAGACATGGCAGTAGAAGCAATAAAGAAATTCAAATCACTAAGATAAGCCAAACTTTCATTAGCAATACAAATTGAGAAACTCCATGGGGTTATTTGGGTCTAAAGAAAAACCAGAAGATTTGATGTATAATGCCATGTCATTTATGGATAAGAACCAACCAAAAGGGGCAATCTCTCTATTCAACAAAATTCTAAAACAAGATTCAACAAATGTAGAAGCATTATTGAATAAAGGTTTAGCATTAAATCAAATAAAAAAATACACAGATTCTGTTACTTGTTTTGATAAATTACTGGAGATAAATCCCAAAGATGCACAAGCCTACAACAACAAAGGAATTGCAATGGCAGAAATGGGAAATATTCAGAATGCTGCAGAATGTTATGATAAAGCAATTGAAGCAGACCCAAAATATGCACCATCTTATTTCAACAAAGGTGTGCTATTAGACAAACTACAAGAACATGAAGAAGCTTTAGCTACATTAGAAAAAGCAATTTCAGTAGATTCAAGAAAACCAAACGCAATGGTCTACAAAGGAATTGTTTTAGGGAAAATGAAAAGACATGAAGAAGCACTAAACTGTTTTCAAAATATTTGTAAAAAATATCCCAATAATCAAGATGCATTTTTTCAAAAAGGAGTTCAACTTGCAGAATTAGGAAAACATGAAAAAGCACTTGATGTGTTTGAGGAGATTCTTAAAAAATTCAAAGGCAATGTTAATGTAATTTATGCAAAATCCAGAAGCAAAGCTGCATTAGAAATGTATCCAGAAGCACTAGAATTACTAAAACAAGCAATTTCAAAAAATCCAAAAATTATTCGTGTGTGGGCTAAAGAGGAGCCTATTTTTACAAAATTACACAGTAATGATCAATTTAGAAAACTAGTGAAATTATAGAATTTTTTTACGTACAGCATCTATTCGAATTATACCTACTTTCTTTTTTGGTCCAATCAATCTCGCCTCAAATATTGGGACATACAATTCAGTAATTTCTCGTAAAACAAACTCTTCAGTAATGTCTCGAACATCAGTTTCAAGAGGTTTTTTTAAGTGAGATTGTAATTTTTCTAGTGCTGCATCATAAGTCAATTCAGGTTTTTTGATGTTTGATTCATTTTGTTGCAATAAACGCTTAGGGTAATTTTCAATGGTTTTAGAATTTATTTTAAATGGAAATTCTATATTTCGTCCATGATGATCAAAAGATAACTCATCTTCTTCCTCAACAAACACATGTTCTTCTAATTTCAAATCAATTTTGTTTTTACCTCGTCTTCCAACAAATGCTTTTTTAAAACCAGACTTGGAACGAATAGGAAAAGTACCATCACCCAAAATAATTTCTCGAATATTGGAATCAACTGAAATGGAATGGGTGGCCTTTCTAAAATAATCTGCAACGTATTTACCAGAAACCATTAAAATGCATTCATAGTATAATTTCAAAGAATGAAGGTGGATGTCTTCTTTTTTTGGTCTTGATAGTAATGATTTGAAGGGAGTAGTTTTCTTTTGCTCAATGATTGATTGCGCATCTTGTTCTTCAATATTTTTTCTTAACACTACAGTCTTAACATCATAAGTTTTTTTCAAAGATAGTAAAAAGTAACAATTCCATCTATAAAACCAGTTCTGATAAGAAAGAGATAATAGATTTAAAATAATTTAAAAAAACATGGGAACTGCAAAAAAAGGCCACATAGAAAAATTGCTAAAAAATGCAGATAATGCAATTCAAGAAGGAATTAAAAAAGCAGAGGAAATACTTAGTGATGCAGTAGAATTTGGAACAATGACTGCAAAACAGGCATCAAAAACAAGTAAAGAGCTTCAAAGTCAGGCTAAAAAAGAAAAAAAGCTTTTAGAAAAAAAGGGAATTGCAAGAATAACAGAAGGTATGACAGTTGCTAAAAACATCACCTCAAATACACACGACGATTTAGAAATTTTGAAAAAATTAGGCAAATTAAGAAAGTCAGAAGTAATTACAGAAAAAGAATTTCAATCAAAAAAGAAGAAAATACTAGACAGGATTTAACATGAAAAAATCAAACATATTTGGAACAAATGATCAAAGGAAGGTAAATCTAGATTGGTTTACAAATAAAACATGGATGAAAGTTGTTTCAAATAAAATAAAATCAGAAGATCAAGACATATACCACGTTCATTTTGAAAACGGTTCAAAAACTAAACTTCATTGGCATAATGGGAATCAAGTGTTAATCGGGGTTAAAGGAAAAGGTAGTTTAGAATTATTTAGAAGATACGGTTCAAAAAAAACTGAATTTACGATTAAAAAAATAGAAAAAATTATGCTAAATGAAGGAGACATTGTACACATTCCCGCAAAAACATTACATACACATGGAGCAGTGGATAAAAAAAAGTCATTCTCACACATTGCAATAAACATCCGACCTAGAAAAAATGCAGAATACAAAACCACATGGTATGAATCAGATTTTAAAAGTAAAGTTTCCAAAATCATATAGAAATGTCATTAAAAAGAAGTTCAGAGATTAATTCAATTTTAGGAGACGAAGGAACAAAAATCAAAGAGTATTTTCATCCACAAAATACACAGAAAGGAATCAATTACAGTCTTGCTCAGTTTACACTAGAATCGGGGGAAAAATCAAAGCTTCACAAAATAAAATCATCAGAAATTTTCTATATTTTACAAGGAGAGGGAAGTATAGAGATCAACAAAGAACTATTCCAGTTGAAAAAAGATGATTCGATATATGTTCCACCAAATTCAGAGCAATTTATCAAAAATACAGGCACAAATAATCTAGTATTTCTATGCATTGTTGAGCCAGCATGGAAAATAGAAGATGAGACCATTTTAGAATAATTCCACCAAAAATTATAAAATAAAATTATTTTTAACATATGAAAGATATCAAAAGATAATGAATGCACAACAAGCACTCAAAACACTAAATGTTAATTCTAACGCATCTCAAGAGGAAATAAAATCATCATATAGAAAAATGGCATTAGAACTACACCCTGACAAGAACAAAGATGCAAAAGAAGATGAGGAATTTAAAAAAATAACAGAGGCATACAATATTTTAAAGAAAAATAGTCCAAAACAGAAAAACTACACAAATCAAAGTTATACAAATACCACTAAAACAAATTTTAAGAAAAAACCACAATGGGGGGCACCTGATGACGGCAAAATTCCACAACAAGATTGGGGGAAATATACACAAAACTTGGAAGAAGGAGATCCTAGTTTTTGGAAAGAGTATGAAAGACAATTTTGGAAGGATTACAATGCACGTATGGAATCAAATGAAGATTATACAAAATATGAGAAACGTTCTACAGATCAATTTGACGCATTTGTTGATGTTGATAAGAGTAAATGTATTGGATGTTGTAGTTGTGAAACAATTGCACCAGATGTTTTTGAAATAAATAAAAAAACAATGTTAAATCCAAAATCATCAGTAATTAATCAAAAAGGTGCAAGTATCAAAAAAATAACAACAGCTGCTGAAACATGCCCAACTAAAGCAATCAGCATAGATAATTTAGAAACAAAAGAAAGAGTATACCCTTTATGAAATTAAATTTTTAATTTATTGTACAATTCTTCAACCTCATCTGTAGATAATGTCAATAAAGAATCAAACATTGAGTGTATTGTGCCTGCAGAATCATTTTTACTTCTTGGAACTAAATGGACATGAACATGAGGTACTTCTTGTCCAGCATCTTTCCCATTATGAATGGCAATTAAAGTTGAACCAGAAATAGAATCAACTTTAGAAGTCATTTGGTGAACAAGTGAAAAAAGATCAGTGTTTTCTTCGGGAGTTAAATCTTGAATTTTTTGATGATGATTTTTTGGAATTACTAACACATGTCCCTTTGCAAGAGGAAAAGCATCAAGAAAAGATATTGAAGAAGATGTTTGAGAAAGGAGTTTTGCAGGAATGTCACCTGAAATAATTTTACAAAAAATACAATCCATATTATTTTAGATAGTTTTTAAAATATTAAATCATCGATTAAGGATAAACAATAGTTGCCCATGCAAGGCCATCACCAATTTACCAAGTTCCACCATCACCTGCATTAGGATCTAATTTTTTTGCAGGTACATTTCCGTGTGCCTTTTTCATATGTCTTTTCAAGCGTTCAGGATCATGTAATTCAGTTCCACATGTATCACATTTTGTTTTGTTATCATCACCTTTGTTACGTTTGAACAGACCCATTATTTTATGAAATTGTGAAATACATTATAAAGGATACCAAATTTTTGATAAACTATGACAGTAAAGAATATCACAATTTTAGGATCAGGGGTAATGGGACACGGGATTGCCCAAGTTTCAGCTACAGCAGGGTATAATGTAGTTTTACGAGATATCAAACAAGAATTCTTAGATAAAGCCATGGACAAAATAAAATGGAGTTTAGATAAACTAGTTTCAAAAGAAAAAATATCCAAACAAGAAGGGGATGAAATATTTTCAAGAATTACACCAATAGTAGATTTGAGTGATGCAGTAAAAAACGCAGAAATGGTAATTGAAGTAGTTCCAGAAATAATGGATTTAAAGAAAAAAGTCTATGCAGAATTAGACAGTGTAGCAGCACCAGAAGTAATCTTTGCATCAAATACAAGTACACTACCAATTACTGAAATTGCAAATACAACATCTCGTCCAGATAAATTCATTGGAATTCATTTTTTCAATCCACCGCAATTAATGAAACTAGTTGAAGTAATTCCAGGGGAAAAGACATCACAACAAATTACTGATTTGACTTTAGATTATGTAAAGTCAGTAAACAAACAAGCAGTGGTGTGCAGAAAAGACGTACCAGGATTCATCATTAACAGATTATTCATACCATTAGTTCATGAAGCATGTTATCTCAAAGACAGAGAAAACCTATCTCTAGAAGAGATTGATTCAGCATTCAAATTGAATTTAGGGTTCCCAATGGGAATTTTTGAATTGGCAGACTTTACAGGAATGGATGTAATTCATAAAGCAACTCAAGAGATGCACCTTAGAGATAAAAAAGTAATCAACCCACATCCACTAATTGAAAAAATGTTTGATGAGAAAAAATTGGGACAAAAGTCGGGGGAAGGGTTTTACAAATACTCTGATGATAAATATGAACGAGTTGAGTTGTCAGAAGAATTAGCAACTAAATGTAATCCAATTCAACTAGTTGCAAATATTCTAAACAATGCAGCATGGTTAATTTCTAATGGTGCAAGCGACATTGATGAAATTGAGAAGGCATCTCAATTGGGATTGGGGTTAAGAAAACCATTATTTGAAACAGCCAAACAAATTGGAATTAAAAATATTGTAGATGAATTAAACAATTTGGCAAAACAACATGGTGAATTTTACACACCAGATTCATTGTTAGTATCTATGCAGTAATTAATTCTAAAATTTTTGTTACAGCTTCTTTTGGAGTGTCTGCACCAATTATTTTTACATTTTCTCGATGATCTAAAAATCCATCAATATATGGAGAAATAGAACTAGGTAAATTCCGAATTGCCACCATTGGTTTTTTTGACATATATGCAGCACAGACTTCAGATAAAGTACCAGAACCACCACCTACAATTATTACACCATCAGCAGATAATGCATTAAGAAAATCACGAGTAAACCCCATTCCAGATGGAATTACAATGTCACAATATTCATTGGCATGTGTTGCATCATCTTGAGGGATAATTCCAACAGACAATCCATTCTCATCATGGGCACCATGAGATGCAGCATTCATCACACCACCTAAACCACCAGTGATTAAAACAGAATCAGATTTTGCAATTTCTGCACCAATGGCATATGCAATTTTTTCATGTTCTGGAGTACAGCCATTTGTATTATTTCCAATAACTAGAATTTGGCGTTTCTTGGTCATAACTAAAATAAAAAAAATGAGTTGAAATATCTTTGCTAAGAGAAAAGGATATTAGGAAATAGGGAAGATGTTTTTCATGGAAAACCGTTCAATGCCAGTATGTTTCACTGAAAAACAATACAAAATGATCGAAGAATTTGCAAAGAGAAACGGCATGCTAAATGCAAGTCAGGCTCTTGAAAAAATCTTAAATGAATAATTAATTGGGATTATTTTTATTTTATTTACATTTATAGAATATACCGTTACCACATAATATCAAATGGGATTATTTAGTAAAAAACCAACAAATTGTACAATATGCAATAAAGAACTCACCCACAGACACAAACCAAAAAAAGAGTGGAATCTAAAAGGCTCACTTTGTGGAGATTGTCATTTTGAGAAATCCAAAGAATACTATGAAGGAAAAGTAAGACAACCTTGTGCAGAGTGTAAAAATACTCAAAAAATTACTGATTTGTGGGAACCAAGATGGCAGTGGGATATGGAAGGGTTGTTGTGTAAAAGTTGTTTTGATAAAAAGGAAGAAAATTTTGGTAAAAAGAAAAATTTCTGTGCTTTATGCGGAGGAAAAATGGGGTTAATACGATACAATCCAAAAGGAACATGGAAGATAGAAGGTCAGCTTTGTAGAAAATGCTGGGATGATAAAAAAGCAGAGTTTGGATAAAGTGAATTTTTTTAAAAAAATTAAATGTGATATTTGTGAAAAAAAGTTTTCAAAACAAGAAGAATTAATGAATCATAAAGAAATTGTTCATGGAAAGGATTTACAATACGATTGCAAAGAATGCAAAAAATATTTCTCAAATATGGAAGATATGAGAACACATTTGCAAAGAGAACACAGTTACAAAAAAGACAGATAATTAAATTGCTTTTACTGTTTTAACTACTGGAGGTCTTGATTTGGTAAAGACTCTAAATCCACAAATACATTTGATTTCAGGTAAACGAGATAGTTCAGTATTTGAAACTTCAGTTCCACATCTCAAACAAGCATATTTTACATCAAAGGTCTCTATAGGAGTTTCTTCTATTTCTTCAATATTTTCTTCAACCATGTTAATCATCAAAATTTCTATAATTTAAGGATACCAAATTATGTTAAAGACAACTCAATGTATACGTCATCAGGAATTTTAAGCCTCATTAATTGTCTAATTGCTTTATCGTCAGCATTGATATTGATAATTCGTCTATGCATTTTCATTTCCCATTTTTCATAAGTTTCAGTCCCACTGCCACAAGGGGATTTTCTTGTTGCAACATGTAATCGTTTTACAGGAAGAGGAGTCGGACCTTTAACTTTAACACCAGTTTTCTTACCAATTCCCATGATTTCACCACATACACCATCCAATTTTGGAAGGCTAACAGAAGTGAGTTTAACACGGGCGGTTTGTGTCATAAAAATCGCCTACGGTTTGTACTCTTCAGTAATTTCCTTAACAATTCCTGCTGCGATAGTTGCACCCATATCTCTTAGGGCAAATCTACCCATCTCAGGGAATTCTTTGAAGGTTTCAATACAGGTTGGTCTCACCGGTCTAATCTTGACAATTGCAGAATCTCCAACTTTTAGGAATTTTGGATTTTCTTCTTCAACTGCACCTGTTGCTGGGTTGATCTTTTGGAGGAACTCAGTTACAGTTGCTGCAACTTGTGTAGTGTGTGCGTGCATTACTGGAGTATATCCAGGAGCAATTGCAGTTGGATGGTGAATTACGATTATTTGTGCTTTGAATTCTTTTGCAACATTTGGTGGTGCATCAGGAGTTCCAAGTACATCTCCTCTTTTGATGTCTTTCTTTTCAACACCTCTGAGGTTAAAACCAATGTTATCACCGGCTTCAGCTGATGGCATTTCTGTATGGTGAGTCTCAATAGATTTGATTTCACCAGGAGCGCCAGAAGGCATGACAACAATTTTGTCACCTGCTTTCATGGTTCCAGTCTCAACTCTACCTACAGGTACAGTACCAACACCGGTAATTGTGTAAACGTCTTGAATTGGAACACGTAGTGGTTTTCCTATTGGTTTTTCTGCTACTGTAAAGTCATCAAATGCTTCAAGTAGAGTTTTGCCAGAATACCATGACATGTTCTCAGATTTCTTAACTAAATTGTCTCCTTTCCATCCAGAAACTGGAATGAATGGGACATTTTCAACTTTGTAGCCAACAGAACGGACTAATTTTTCACCTTTCTCTTTGGCTGCATTGAATGCGGCTTCTGTATATTCAACAGCATCCATTTTGTTGATTGCAACAATAATTTGGCCTACACCGAGTGTCTTTAGCAAGAATGCGTGTTCTCTTGCTTGTCCACCTGCAGCAATTGCAGTATCGGTTTCACCTTCTTTTGCTGAAAGTACCAAGATGGCTGCATCTGCTTCAGAAGCGCCAGTAATCATGTTTTTAATAAAGTCCCTGTGACCAGGAGCGTCAATCAAAGTAAAGAAGTATTTGCTTGACTCAAACTTTTGGAAAGCTAGATCGATTGTGATTCCTCTTTCTCTTTCATCTTTAATATTATCCATTACCCATGCATACTTGAAAGTATCACCTTTTCCGGTCTTCTCGGATTCGGCTCCGTGTGCTGCAATAGTTCTTTCATCTACAACTCCTAGATCCATTAAGAAATGACCCATAGTTGTTGATTTTCCATTATCAATATGACCTGTAACAATCATGTTTAGGTGGGGTTTATCTGCCATATGACATCAGCCATCAAAGGGATTTATTACTGTTATGAATTTTTGAAAAAAAAAGCACTTTTCTTCAATTTTTTTAGATCAATTTTTTTCTAAAAGCACATAAATCACAGGGGCAAAAAGATGTTCTATGAAGATCACAGTTTCAGTTATCAAAGCAGATGTTGGTGGAGTCGGAGGACATACAAAACCAAGTGATGCATTAATTCAAGCAATCAGAGATACAGTAAAAGAATCATCAGATCTGTTAATCGATTATTACATTGGATATTGTGGAGATGATACTCACATTGTAATGTCTCATACACATGGAGTAGACAATGAAAAAATTCACAAGATGGCATGGGATGCTTTCATGGCAGGAACCAAAGTTGCAAAAGAAGAAGGACTGTATGGTGCAGGTCAAGATTTGTTAAAAGATTCATTTTCAGGAAATGTAAAAGGAATGGGTCCAGGTGTTGCAGAAATGGAATTTGAAGAAAGACCAAATGAAGCAT
>ERZ1046367.1952-NODE-1952-length-11304-cov-6.956707_pt1 | contig 11304 bp, 10 predicted proteins | sample MGYA00383091_ERZ1046367 | MGnify/ENA primary metagenome ERZ1046367 (study PRJEB29581, sample SAMEA5548361) | metagenome | biome: marine; feature: coastal; material: water | depth 50 m | study: Short-term variability in the microbial, nano- and picoplankton... | reverse complement strand
TCCTATTCCAGATGTACGAAATGTGCCATCGAGAACATTATTTAATTCAATTGTCTTATTTTGAGAAATTCCTGGTGTCAACAACAATATGAGTAATAAAAAACGCATGAAACAATAATACCGAGTTTTTTAAACAAAATCACGTAAATACTTTATGTAAATAGTTTTGCTTTCCCATCTATGCTTATATAAATTCCATGCTTATGGGTATTATTACAAACATGCGTAATCGAATGCAAGTAGTGATGTGGACTATCTTAGTTCTCTTTGTTACAAGTATGGCTATTGGTGGCCTTGTCGGCGGAGCTAGCATTGGCGATATCTTTGGTCAGCAAAATGGAAGTCATGTTGGATCATTAAATGGTAAACCAATTTTATATGAAAATTTTAATCGTTTGGTCAATGACGAAATTATCAGATTACAATCCCAATCTGGACAAGATATATCTGATGAAGATAGAGAATATATTCGTGCAGTAGTTTGGGAAAGAATTATACAAGATTTACTAATTCAAGATCAAATTGAAAAAAATAATATTGTTGTAAGCGACGAAGAAGTTCTTTATCAGCTTCAGAATAATCCTCCTGCATTCTTGCAAGGAAGCACCGCTTTTCAAACTGCCGGACAATTTGATTTAGAAAAATATATGGATGCAATTCTCAATCCAGGAGAATTAGATTGGCGTCCAATTGAAGAATTTATGCGCGATGTCTATCTTCCAAATTATAAGCTTCAACAATTAGTTATTAATAGTGCCTCTAGTTCAGAACAAGATATTATAGATAGTTATAGATCTCGATTTATAAACTATAAGATTGAAATACTACATATCACAGATAAAGCTCTAGATGGCAGTGATTTCTTTGATGGTATGATGTCAGGTCGACCTACTGATCAAGAATTAACTGAATTATATGATGAAAACATTGAAGATTATAATCAGTCAGAAATGCGTTATATGAAATATGTTAAATGGCCTATAGTTTCTAGTTCTAACGATTCGCTACGTACAAAGCTTGAAGTTGAAAATCTAATGTACCGTATTAATCAAGGTGAAAGTTTTGCTAATATAGCAAATATGTATACTGAAGATCCTAGCAACAGCATGAGCGCTGATTCGCTAAAAGGTGGAAAACTTGGATGGTTTAATAAAGGTCAAATGGTATCAGAATTTGACAAAGCAGCTTTTGAAGCTAAATCGGGTGACTTGGTTGGTCCTGTATTAACAAGTTTTGGTTATCATGTCATTAAAATAAATGATAAAAAAACATTAGAAGATGGAACAGAACAAGTCGATGCTTCTCATATTCTTTTAACTGTATCTCCCGGCAAAGACACTGAAAGCAATCTAAGTGATACGGCTATCATTTTTTCTTTAGACGCTAAAGAAAATGGATTTATTGAATTAGCAGATTCTCTAGGAATGACTATTAGTGATGCGAGCGGAGTACAAAAAGAGTCAATCTTTATTCAAGATATTGGAGTTGCAAGAGATGCTGTAAGGTTTGCTTTTAATAGTAATCCTGGTGATATCTCTGACGTGGTAAGTAACGATAATTATTTTCTTATCTTCTATTTAGACTCTATATCAAAAGAAAAAACAATGGATTTTGAAGAAGTTAAAGAAGAATTGAAGACAGAATATTTGGCAAAAGTTAAAGAAAGAAATATTAAAAATATTGCGCAAGATATTTCAAAAAAACTTGATAGCGAAACAGTAACGCTTGTTGATATATCTAAAAATAATCCTGACTTTGAATACATCGCAGAAGATAGTGGAAATTTAGTAGGAAGTTTTGAATCAATTGGAAAAAGTAACTATGTAGCTGGAGCATTGCTTAATGCCAATACAGGTGATGTATTTGGCCCACTTCCAACAATAAGAGGACAAGTATTTATTAAAGTATTAGAAGTTGATGAAGTAAATGAATCAGACTTTGAAGAAAAGAAAGAATCATTAAAGTTCAGTTTAATTATTCAAAGACAAAATTTAATTTGGGGTCATTGGTTGCAAGCACTTCGCGACGAATCTGAAATTGAAGATTATCGTTTTGACTTCTATTAGAATTCTCTAAAAACACCTAATTTATCATATCTAGCTACTCTAGAATCTAAATAAGTGGTATTAGCATCTTTCTCAAAAGAATCAATCTCATTAATAACAGCATTTTTTACAATTAAAATGGTCTCATCAAAATGACGATGTGCGCCACCTATTGGCTCATAGATAATCATATTACAAATATCATGTTCCATCAGATCCTTAGGTCTAAGCTTCAATGCTTCAGCTGCTTCTGGAGCTTTCGAAGAGTCTTTCCATAAAATTGAGGCGCAGCCTTCTGGACTAATCACTGAAAACCAAGTATTTTCTAACATTAACATTTTATCACATAAACCAATTCCTAAAGCGCCACCGCTGGCACCCTCTCCAATAACTACGGATAAAATTTGTGTATCTATGGAAGCCATTTCTATTAAATTATTTGCAATAGCGTATCCTTGACCTCTCTCTTCTGCCGCAATACCTGGATCAGCTCCTGGAGTATCAATTAAAGTCACAATAGGTAAATTGAATTTTTCTGCCATCTTCATAACACGTAATGCTTTACGATAGCCCTCAGGTTTCATCATCCCAAAATTTCTATGTAGATTTTCTTTTGTATTTCTACCTTTTTGTTGTCCTATAATAGCTACTCGATGTGTACCAATCGTACCAATACCGGCTACTACAGCGTGATCATCAGCGAATGCTTTATCCCCATGCAATTCAATAAAATCATCGCACCACGCATCAATATAGTCTAATGTATAAGGTCTATTAGGATGTCTAGCGACCTGTACTGTCTCCCATGCACTCAAATCTGAAAAGATTTCTTTTTCTTTCTCATTCCTCTCTACCTTTAATTGATTTAATTTATCAGACTCAGAATCGATAGAAATTAAATTATCAATATCATGGTCTAAATCTTTTAAAGATTTTTCGAAAGTTAAATAATGTTTCTTCATCTATTTTTTTAGTTTAAATAATCTCCAAAATCCAAATAACCAGACCTTAAAAATTGCTTCAATCATTACATTTTTACTCATTTTAGATTCGCCAACAGTGCGATCTGTAAATACTATTGGATGTTCAACTAACTTACAAGCTTTTTGATAAGCTCGAAATGATGTCTCAATCTGAAAACAATAACCCTGCGATGAACTTTCATTAAAATTAATTAAGTGTAAGGTCTCTGATTTCCACCCTTTGAAACCAGCAGTTAAATCTTTAATAGGTACTCCTGTAATCAATCTCGCATAAAGATTAGCGAAATAACTGATGTAAAGCCTACTGATTGGCCAATTTATAACTCGTAATCCACCATCATATCTACTTCCTATGACTAAATCATAACTATTTAATAAATCAAACATGGCGGGCACTTCACTTGGATCATGAGATAAATCAGCATCCATTTGAATAATCTTATCATACCTATTTTCTAAGGCCCAGTTAAAGCCATGTATATATGCAGAACCTAGACCATTTTTTTCTGCTCTTTCTTCTATAAAAACATTATTGCTATTATATTGCTTAACAATTTGAGCTGTATTATCCGGAGAATTATCATCTACAATCAAAATATCTATATCTATACCTAGGTTTAAAAGTATATCAATAATATTACTGATATTCTTTGCTTCATTATAGGTGGGAAGTATAACTAATTTTTTCATTAATCTGTCTTAAGTGTTTTAGAAAATAATTCCATTTGCTTCATATAAAATGCTTTTTTCCCGCCTGGATTAAAAACCATATATGTTACATAAAATGTTCTATCAGACGCATAGTCATAAAATAAATATCCTACAAATGGACCTCCTTTTGCCTCATCGATAGATTCCCATAATCCAGATAATCTATAGGCTACATCTTCTCTATAATCTACCCAATCAATTGATAAAAATTCTTTATTATATTGCTGTGATTTAAAGAATGTTTGAGGAAAATTATCAGCTACATACATTGCATCTTCTTCAGAAAAATAATTGCCATCCCTCCATTGTATAGCAATCCATCTAAAAGGCATTTCTTGACCAATCCAAACAAAGTTTGAGTCTGGATTATTTCTAATCATCTCCCAGCCCCATGGCAAATTAATTGTCCATTCATAATCTAATAATAATTGAGCTTCTAGCTCTTCTTGGCGTTTAGATGTCAAAAAGTATTGTGACTGTTTTTTGTCAAAATTCTGATCAAATTCATTTTTAATTGAATTTCCATTCTTGAGCAAATATTCTTTAATATCACTTGTTTTTGCACCGCTCAATATCATAAATAATTGGTTTTTAGCAAACTGGTCTCTGGATAAAATAACGGGGTTATTTTCCAGTGTATTATTAAATGCTTTCTTGCCTAACAATTCTCTAACGAGCTTAGTTGCAGGATTAAGCTCATAATCTCCAATAGAAGCAATAATTAGATTGGTCTGGGTTTTTAGAGCGTCATAGCTACTAGGATTTGCAAATTTTACATTGTAAAAAGGTTCTGGTTCGGGTGTTAAGAGAGTATCGTTAAATACAATAGATAACAAACTTCGTATATCATCCCTATCTTCTTTAGCAGCAAGAACAACGAGGTCATCATTTGCGCCTATTGCATCCTTTTTTATATCGCAACTAAAGATTGCTATGCAAAAAATAAAAAGTGATAAATATTTAATCATTTTTTTCTTTTCTATTGGATAATTCATATAAAAATACCATTACTAAAGTTAATAATAGGAAAATAACCATTGGTTCCCATGTTAAAAAGGGATACCTAACAAATCTTTCGCTTGCAGTGATTGGTGGTTCAAGAGATGTATTTTCAGTGCTTATATTGGCAGCATACTGAATGGATGTAAATCCATGTGGGTTATAATAACTAAAAAACAGTTCTTTCTTATCAAATTTTGAATAATTGCTATCTATACCTTGCATAAATGTCAATCCATTCTGATCACGGATTTTTTCTAATTTGACATTTCCTGCATCAGCAATAAAGTCTTTTGCAGCAAATGGTACTTGAAAACTTAGTATTAATACATCTACGCTTGTAGCAGATTCAAATAAGTATAAAAAATCTCTAGGACCTGGATCGTTAATAAATCTGTCTAAAAATAAATAAATAGTATGGTTCCCATTTTGCTTGATTGTAGTCAAAATATTATCGCTTATTTCTACAATTTCTTCAAATTCAGATTCATTATTTGATATTGTATATAAGACTGAATCGATTCCACTAGGTATTTGAAAATTGTATTGTGATATCGAATCTGTATCAAACTTGTATTCTATTGCTACTCCAGGATATGAAAACTCTGGATATACAGTTACAGATAATGTATCAATTACAGACTGCCCAACAATTGACCCTGAAAACAGGATAAAAAACATTATTTTTCTCATATGCTAAGTTAACTGAAAAATAACAAATATATCATAAAATGAATGAGTGATAGCTGTAATACCAAAACCTCTATTGATATATAAAAATCCTAATAATATTCCAGCAATAAATCGAATTGTAAATGCATCTTGAGCAAATGATTCTGCGCCCATGAAATGAAATGAGGAAAATAAAATAGAAGATAAGAATAAAGCAAAAAATTGTGTAGAAAAATGACCCATGGACTTAAAAATGAACTTAACTAGTCGATAAAGAATAAAAAACAGAAATACTCTAAATATTAACTCTTCATAGATTCCAGCTCCTAATGATAAGATTAGATTGAATTGTATATTTTCAACAGAAACATCCATTAAGTAGAGACCCATGTTTCCAAGCAAAAAAAGTAATAAAGAAGCATAAATCAACGATTCAAATAACATTAGAGAGAGGTATGATTTGTAGATCTTAAAAGAATCGTAATTTTTTTTCTGGTAATAGGCTATAGTAAAAAATGCTATCAAAAATAAGCTAGATGATATATAAAAAATATCAAATCCTAATGTTGAAATAGCATTTTCTATTAAAACATCAGCTCCATTTTTAATATACTTGAACTCAGTACCTCTCATTAAAAAAAGACCTAGTTCATATATTAAAAAAATAGGTAAGGTAATAACAAAACTATAGAAAGGAGATTTAGATTTTTGAAAATAATCTTGGATCATATCAAATCTTTAAAACAGCTAATAATGCCTCTTGTGGAACTTCAACTCTTCCAATCATTCTCATTCTCTTCTTTCCTTTTTTCTGCTTCTGTAATAGCTTATTTTTTCGAGTAACATCTCCTCCATATAGTTTTTCAGTTACATTTTTTCTAAATGGAGCAATATTAGTACGTGCAATTACTCTAGTACCAATAGATGCTTGAATTGGAATTTGAATTTGATGTCTAGGAATTAACTCTTTAAGTTTCTGACAAAGAGCTAATCCTCTGTGATAAGAATCTTTTTTTGAGCAAATCATTGATAAGGCATCTACCGGCTCCTTATTAATAAGAATATCCAATCTATCTAGCTTGCTCTCTTTATATTCCTTAAAAGTATAATCAAATGATGCATATCCTTTTGATCCAGACTTAATACTGTCATAAAAATCAAATAATATTTCACCTAGAGGTAAATCATAAATTAATTGAACTTTAGAGCTGGAAAGATAAGAAGTTGATTTATACTTACCTCTTTTCTCTTGACAAATTTTCATGACATTACCAATATAGTCTACCGGAGTTAAAATTTCTGCAGTAACAATGGGCTCCATTATACTATCTAAGATCTTTGGTTCTGGCAATAAAGCAGGTCGTTGTACCTCAATTTGGCTACCATCTTTAAGATTTGCCAAATATTTAACATTTGGACTAGTAGTAACAATTGAAAGATTGAATTCTCGTTCTAGTCTTTCTTGTATTATTTCCATGTGTAATAGGCCTAGAAAACCACATCGATATCCAAATCCTAGTGCATCACTCACTTCCGGCTCAAATGATAAAGAAGCGTCATTTAATTTTAATTTTTCAAGCGCAGTGCGTAAATCATCATATTCTGCAGCATCAGCTGGAAATAGTCCAGAAAATACCATTGGTTTAATTTTTTGAAATCCAGGAAGAACTTCCTTGCATGGCTTATTTACCTTCGTTACTGTATCGCCAGGTAACACATGTTCTATGTCTCTAACATTTGCAATAATATATCCCACTTCTCCAGCTTCTAAAGAGTCAGATTTTTTTCTATCAATTACAAAATGACCTACTTCATCGACATCATAATAAGTATTATGAGAAAAAAATTTAATTTTACTACCTCGACTAATAGAGCCTTCATAAACACGAATATAGGCTACAACACCTCTATATCGATCATAAATTGAGTCAAAAATTAATGCTTTAAAAGCATCATTTTTCGGAGGTTCTGGTGGAGGAATCTTATCAATAATTGTATCGATTATGCCTTGAACACCTTCTCCACTTTTAGCGCTAGCAAGCAATATTTCTTCTTCTTTGCAACCAGTAAGTTCAATAATCTGGTTCGTGACATTCTCAATATCTGCATTAGGCAAATCTACTTTATTGATTATTGGAATAATTGTTAAATCATTATCTAAAGCTAGCAAATAGTTTGTTACAGTTTGAGCTTCTATGCCTTGTGCGGCATCTACAATCAATAATGCTCCTTCACTAGCAGATAATGTTCTAGAAACTTCATAAGTAAAATCAATATGTCCTGGAGTATCAATAAGATTAAGTATATAATCTTCATAATTAATGCGAATTGAATGACTCTTAATAGTGATACCTCTTTCGCGTTCTAAATCCATATTATCCAGAACCTGAGCTTGCATATTCTTTTTAGAAATTGTACCAGTATCCTCGAGCAATCTATCTGCTAAAGTTGATTTTCCGTGATCAATATGGGCAATAATACAAAAGTTGCGGATTAAATTAATATTACTCATCAAAATGATTCACTATCGGTACTCTTCTACCTATTCCAAAAGCTTTTTTACTTATACGCAATACAGGTGCAGCTTGCCTTCTTTTGTGTTCGTTATGATTGATTCTCGTAACTATATCGCCTAAGTCAGTATCAGCTACATCTCTTGATATATCTTCTCCCAATACTATCTTATCAACAATAGGGCTAATTAAATCATAATCAAATGGATCTACTTGGTTTGGAGCCAATTCTGCAGATGGTGGTTTTGTAATAGAGCTATCAGGAATAATATTATTACTTACTTTATTTTTCCATTTTGCAAGATTATAAACTTCTGTTTTTGATAAATCTCCAATAGCTGACAATCCACCACTCATATCTCCATAAAGAGTACAATATCCTAGGGCAAGCTCTGTTTTATTTCCTGTAGATAATACTAAACAACCAAACTTATTGGAAAGTGCCATTAATATATTTCCTCTAATTCTTGATTGAATATTCTCCTCAGCAACATTACTCTCTAATCCTTTAAATTTTGGATTAAGTACATCTAAATATTTCTCAAATAAACTATCGATATCAACTGTGTCAAAATGTGCATTTAAATTCTGTGCTAATTGTTTTGCGTCAGTTTTACTGTGCTCACTAGAGAATCTTGAAGGCATAGAAACTAAATAAACATTCTCTGATCCAAGTGCATCAACAGCAAGACATGCTACCAGCGCAGAATCTATTCCACCGCTTAAACCTATTACTGCTTTTTGATGACCAGTTTTAGAAAAATAATCTTTAATTCCAAGTGTTAATGCACTATAAATTTCATTATTAATCTCTACTTCGTTCTCATTTATTAAGCCAGAATCTGTATCAACAATAATTAAATCTTCTTCAAAATTCTTTCCCTCAGCTATTAAATTCATATCTGAGTTAAATACCATAGAATTTCCATCAAATATAAGCTCATCTTGCCCGCCAATAAGATTGCAATACACAAAAGGACAGTTAGCATCACCAAAATTTCTTACGATTAAATCTTTTCTAATATTTTTACGATTCTTATGATATGGAGAGGCCGAGATATTCACAATAAGATCTGGGCTCATTGTAACAATTTCCTCAGAAAGCTTTCTACTATAATTATCTTCCCATAAATCTTCGCATATTTGTACAACACAAGTAAAATCAGTTCCATCAATATTGATTTTAAAGTCACCAATTTCAGATCCATTTTCAAAGTAGCGATTTTCATCAAAAACGTCGTAATTAGGAAGAAGAATCTTATTATAAACTTTAACTACCTTCCCTTTTTCGCAGATTGCAGCTGAATTAAATAATTTTCCATCCTTTTCATCAATAAATCCTACAATACATGGAGAAGAGACTTTTTTAGAAAAATTATGTAATACTTCTAAGTTTTTCTTAATAAAAGATTTTGAAAAAAGTAAATCTTGCGGCGGATATCCCGTAACAACCATTTCGGGGAAAATCACTAAATTTGCTCCTTTGTCAATAGCTTGATTATAGTTATCTAACAACTTCTGATAATTATAATCAAAGTTTCCTAAGATAGGATTAATCTGACAGACACCGACTTTTATTGATTTAGACAATTTTTTACTTCCGTTATTAATGAATCAACAGAATTCGTACTAATAGATTTTGGTATATCCCAACTATTATATGCAATCAGCGGCTTATCTTGAGCTAATGTAAATGCTATTTCACTTAAAGTTCCATAAGCTCCAGAAATCGCCACTCCAACATCGCAATTATAACTAATTAAAGCATTCCTTGTAATATCAAGACCTGTTGAAATTGGAATAGATAAAAAATCATTTCCAGATTTGAAATCTTTATCTTTAAGGATCCCAATACATACACCATCATTCATTGAGACTCCCTTAGCAATGGCCTCCATTACTCCTTCACCTCCACCACAAAATACTAACCAATTTTCACTTGCCATCCTCTTACCGACTTCTACCGTATCATTATAAATTGATTCAGTAATATCTCTTCCCCCAAAAACAGCAATTCTTCCTTTAAATTTCATTATGGCTCTAATCTTCCCATCGTTCTAGGGAAAGGAATAGTCTGTCTAATATGATCAATTCCACATACCCAAGAAACCATTCTTTCTAGTCCAAGCCCAAATCCAGAGTGAGGCACTGATCCATACTTTCTAAGATCAAGATACCATTTAAATGCACTAACAGGTAGTCCATGACCTTTGATACGTTTTACCAAAAGATCATGTTCATCTTCTCTCTGTCCGCCACCTACTATCTCACCATAGCCTTCAGGTGCAATGACATCAACTCCCAGAGCGTACTTATCAGTTTTATCTCTTTTCATATAGAACGCCTTAGTTTCATGAGGCCATGAATGAACCATTACAGGTTTATCAAATTGCGTTGCGAGCATTTCTTCATCTGGTGCTCCAAAATCACTTCCGTATTCAAATTCATGATTGTTCTTGTGTAATATATCTACAGCTTCATCATAAGATATACGTGGAAATGGAGATGAAATATTAGATAACTTTGAAACATCTCTCTCTAAAATCTTTAGTTCTTCAACACAGTGCTCCAGACAATCAGCTACTATATATGACATAAACTCTTCAATAATATCCATATTTTGATGGATATCACAATATGCCATTTCAGGCTCAACCATCCAAAATTCTGTTAGATGTTTTCTTGTTTTTGATTTTTCTGCTCTAAAACATGGACCAAAACAATATGTTTTTCCAAATGCCATGGCAGCAGCTTCTTGATATAATTGACCGCTTTGAGTTAAATATGCTGATCGATTAAAATATTCAGTTTCGAATAAAGTAGTTGTCCCTTCTACAGCATTTCCAGTAAACATAGGGGAGTCTACTAAAACAAAATCTCTGCTATCAAAAAAATCTCTAATTGATTTAATCAATCTTTGTCTGATTTTTATAATAGCAAATTGCTTCTTTGATCTCAGCCACAGATGCCTGTTATCCATCAAGAAACTTACCCCGTGATCTTTCAATGCAATTGGGTACTCTTCTGATATATGTACTACGTCTATATCAGTAACAAGTATTTCAACCCCACTATCAGATCTAGTATCTGCCTGTACAGTTCCTTTAATTTTTAATGAAGACTCCTGAGTGAGTGTATTTTCTAGTTCAAAAACTTCTGGGCTAACATCATTACTAGTAACAACACACTGGACATACCCAGTACCATCTCTGACAATAACAAACCAAATTTTTCCAATCGATCTTATATTGTATACCCATCCATTAACTTGGACTTCTTTTCCAATAGAATTTTTTAAATTTTTAATGCTTATTTCGCTCATAACTTTACCATGTTGAAAGAACTGTGTTCACAATATCAACTGCAATTTTATTAATTGCA
>ERZ1046367.1946-NODE-1946-length-11327-cov-4.326473_pt1 | contig 11327 bp, 8 predicted proteins | sample MGYA00383091_ERZ1046367 | MGnify/ENA primary metagenome ERZ1046367 (study PRJEB29581, sample SAMEA5548361) | metagenome | biome: marine; feature: coastal; material: water | depth 50 m | study: Short-term variability in the microbial, nano- and picoplankton... | reverse complement strand
CGGCACTCGAGGTCCAGGCGGTGGCCGCCCGGTCCTATGCGTTGGCCGAGGTCCGCTACGACTACGCCAAGACGTGCGACACCATTCGTTGTCAGGTGTACGGAGGCCGTCGGACCCGACGAGGCGATGAGCAGTGGAGCCATGAGGCGCCGGAGACCGACCAGGCCGTCGCAGCAACGGCGGGGTTGGTTCGCCTCGACGCCGACGGGGTGGTGGCCCGCACCGAGTTCTCCGCGTCGACCGGAGGGCACACCATCACCGCTGATTTCCCGGGCGTTCCGGACGCCGGTGACGACATCTCGGTCAACCCGGTGCATCGATGGACCAAGAACCTTGATGCCGAGGCGGTCGCCGAATCCTTCGGTCTGGGCGTGCTCTACGAGGTCGAAGTGGTCGAGCGCGACGGCTTCGGCGACGATGGCGGTCGGGCCACCGAGATCGAATTCCGCACGAGGGCCGGTGACCGGTTCAGCGTGAACGGCGACCGGTTCCGACGGGAGTTCGGTCTGCGATCCAACTGGTTCGGCGTGCTCTACGGGCCGCCGGATGCGGGCGTCGAGTTCCCGTCGACCCGGGTGGACGAGTACCGGGTGACCACCGGGTTCACCGCCGAGGACATGGAAACCGTCGAGGCCGCCGCCGCGTACCTGAAGATGTCGCCGGCCGAGTTCCAGCGGGCCGCAGTCTGGGTGGTGGCCTTCCTGGTGAACCTGTCCGGTGGTGAGGCAAGTCCGTTGGACGCCCCCGAGGTGGTGGGCCCTGAGGAGGTCACCACGGCCTACTTCGCAGCCGACGGGGACCAGACCGCTCTGGAAGGAGTGGCGGCCGCCTTCGAGTTGACGGGCGGCGAGGCCCAGAAGGTCTCGGTGACCGTGCTGGTCTTCCTCACCGCGCTGGCCCGGGCCGCCGGCCGCTGAGTTCTTGCCTGTGCTGAGTCGCATCGCGAGCGGGTCGGCTCCTGAGTCACCGGTACCCTCGTCGCCGTGAAGGGCCTGATCCTGTCGGGCGGTAGCGGGCGACGCCTGCGTCCGCTCACCCACACCAGCGCCAAGCAGTTGGTGCCGATCGCCAACAAGCCGATCCTCCACTACGTGGTCGACGACCTCGTGTCGGCCGGCGTGGTCGACATCGCCATCGTGGTGGGCGACACGGGCGACGAGGTCCGCGCCTCGGTGGGGGACGGGTCCCACTGGGGAGCGACGATCACCTACGTCGAACAGGAAGCGCCGCTCGGTCTGGCCCACGCGGTGCTCATCGCCGGCGATTTCCTGGGCGACGACCCGTTCGTGATGTACCTGGGCGACAACATGTTCGAGGACTCGTTGGACCGGGTGGTTGATGGATTCGTCGGATCGGGCGAGGCGGCCCGTCTGCTGCTGGCCCGGGTGGATGATCCCGGGGCCTTCGGTGTGGCCGATCTCGACGATTCGGGGGCCATTGTCGGTCTGGTGGAAAAGCCGGTGGATCCTCCGTCGGACCTCGCCCTCGTCGGCGTGTACCTGTTCGACGCCGCCGTCCACGAGGCGGTGCGTCGCATCCAGCCGTCCACCAGGGGCGAACTCGAGATCACCGACGCCATCCAGTGGCTGTTGGATGACGGAGCGACCATTGACCACCGGGTGCTGGACGGCTGGTGGATCGACACCGGCAAGAAGGACCCGCTGCTGGCCTGCAACCGTCTGGTGCTGGATCGCCTGGCGGGGAACGGTGTGGTGGTGGACGACGATGCCGAGGTGGTCGATTCGACGCTGGTCGGCCCCGTGGTGGTGGCCGCCGGCGCCCGGATCGTGGACAGCACGGTGGGTCCGTCAGTGGCCGTGGGGGCCGACTGCCGGATCGAGGGCTCGACGGTCGACGATTCGGTACTCATGGCCGGCAGCGCGGTGATCGGCCACCGACGGGTCACCGCATCGGTCCTGGGCCACGAGGCGGAGGTCCGCGGCGCGGGGACGGTCGGTGCCGTGGAGGAGATCGACCTGTCGGTGCTGCTCGGCGACCATTCCGTGGTGGACGTGTCCGGTGGCTGAGATCCGGCCGTCGGACGTGGTGGTCGGCGTGGTCCACGTGGACCCGGTGGTCCACCGTGACGATCGTGGTTCGTTCGTCGAGACGTGGCGGCGGGAATGGATCCCGGGCTGTCGTGAGATGGTCCAGACCAACCGGGCCGAGCGGGTGGCCGGTTCGCTCGTCGGCCTGCATTACCACCAGTTCCAGGCCGACTACTGGACGGTGACCGACGGACTGGTGCGGGTGGTGCTCCATGACCTTCGGGCCGGATCGCCCACCGACGGATCGACCCTCTGCCTGGACCTGGGCGGGGACGGGTCCGACCGGCACAAGGGCCTCTACATCCCCCCGGGGGTGGCCCACGGATTCGCGGCGCTGACCGACGCCACGGTCGCCTACCTGGTGGACGGCACCTACGACCCGGCCGACGAGTTGGGAGTCGCCTGGGACGACCCGGCCGTGGCCGCCGACTGGGGAGTCATCGATCCGGTGCTTTCCGGGCGGGATCGGGCCAACCCCATTCGAGCGGATCTGCCCACCGATCTGGTCCCGGTGTTCGATGCTGACTCCCCTTCGGGCGGGGCTGGCATGGGCGGGGCTGGCTGAGATGCGCCTGCTGGTGACCGGTGGTGCCGGGTTCATCGGGTCGAACTTCGTCCACCGGTCCCTGGCCGAAGGCCATGAGGTGACGGTGTACGACGCCCTCACCTACGCCGGCAACCCGGCCAACCTGGCCGAGTTGGACGCCCGGTCGGACTACCGGTTCGTGCACGCCGACGTGTGCGACGGCGAGGCGCTGGTCGGGGCGATGCGGGGCCACGACGCGGTGGTCCACTTCGCGGCCGAGAGCCACGTGGACCGGTCGATCGTCGACCCGGCACGGTTCGTGACCACCAACTGCGAGGGCACGGCGACGGTCTGTCGGGCGGCGCTCGAGGTCGGTGTCGATCGGGTCCTCCACGTGTCGACCGACGAGGTCTACGGCTCGATCGACGTCGGGTCCTTCACCGAGTCCGACGTGTTGGCGCCCAGCTCGCCCTACTCGGCGTCCAAGGCGGCGTCGGACCTGATCGCGCTCTCGTACCACGCCACCTACGGCCTGCCCGTCGTGGTCACCCGGTCGACCAACAACTACGGGCGCTTCCAGTTCCCGGAGAAGGTCATCCCGCTGTTCACCACCAACCTCCTGCGGGGCGAACAGGTCCCGCTGTACGGCGACGGGTTGAACGTCCGGGACTGGTGTCACGTCGACGACAACTGCGCGGCGCTGGACCTGGTCCTGCTGGAGGGCAAGGTGGGTTCGATCTACAACATCGGGTCGGGCAACGAGCTCACCAACCGGGACCTCACCGATCGTCTGCTGGCCCTGTGCGGTGCCGGTGCCGACCGCATCCTGGAGGTCGAGGATCGGCTCGGCCACGACCGCCGCTACTCGGTGGACACGTCCCGGATCCGGGCCCTCGGGTGGGCGCCCACCCGCGAGGTGGACGCTGGCCTGGCCGAGACCGTCGAGTGGTACCGGGAGCACCCCGACTGGTGGGAGCCGCTGCTCGCCGAGAAGGTCACATGACTCGTTTCATCCGGTGCAACAAGTGACTCTGCTGGTCACCGGTGCCGCCGGTCAGTTGGGCCGTGAGGTGGTTCGGGCGGCCTCGGCGGCCCGGCAGGTGGTGGCGCTCGGCAGGGCCGAACTGGACGTCACCGATTCCGCGGCCGTGCGAGCCGCGGTGACCGCTCATCGGCCGACGACGGTCATCAACGGTGCGGCGTGGACCGACGTGGACGGCTGTGAACTCGACCCCGATCAGGCGTACCTGGCCAACGCCACGGCGGTCGACCATCTGGCTGATGCGTGCGCCGAGGTGGGAGCCCACCTCGTCCAGGTGTCCACCGACTTCGTGTTCGACGGTGAACCGGGGCCCGACGGGAGGTTCACGCCCTACGGCGAGGACCGGCCGACCAATCCGCTGAACGTCTACGGCGCCTCGAAGTTGGCCGGCGAGGTGGCCGCCGGTGACGGGGCGACGGTGGTCCGAACCACCTGGCTGCAGTCGGCCGACGGTCCGGGGATGGTCGGCCGCATCATGGCGGATCTTGCGGCAGACGATGGCGCCGTCGAACTGCTGGGTGACCGACGGGCCTGCCCGACCTTCATCGCCGATCTCGTGCCCGTCCTCCTCCGTCTGGCCGATGAACGGGTGGCCGGGGTGGTCCACGTGGTGAACGAGGGCGTGGCCTCGTGGGCCGAGATGGGCCGCATGGTGGCCGTTGAGGTCGGGGCCGATCCCAACCGCATCGTGGCGGTCTCCGAGGCGGATCTGGGCCCGCCGCGACCGGCGCGACGACCCGCGTACTCGGCCCTGGACGGTGCCGGGCTGTGCCGGCTCGGTCATCCACCTATGCGTCATCACCGGGATGCGGTGGCGGCCACCGTGGCCCGTCTCCGGGGCTGAGGCATGGTCGCCCGAACCGGCCATCTCGCCGGTCCTTCCGCAGGTCAGGGCGCTGGCGATCACGATTGGCTGGCACGACGTGCCGATCTGCTGCTCGACGGTTCGGTGGCCGCCCTGGCGGCCTGGACCGTGGTGTTCCATCTGGCTCGTTGGACGGGGGCGACCCGGGACGTGGCACTCGTGGCGTGGCTGGTGGTCGCCGGTATCTGGCTGGTCCTCCGGTGGAGGCGACGGGCATTGAACGGGCCCCAGGGCATCAGCCGGCCGATGGCTGGTGGGGGAAAGTGGTCCGACGCGGCGGCCGCTGCGGGTCTCCTGGGGATCGCCGTGGTCCTGGCGTTCGTTGATGTCGACGGGCTCTGGTGGCCGGCCCTGTGGTGTGTGCTCGCGGTACTTCTGGTGCTGGCCGTTCGGGGCGTGACCGCTCGGGCGGGTGCCCCGGATGGTCGGCCGGTGCGGGCCGAGCCGGTGGGCGCCACCGGCATGGCCGCCGTGTCGGTCATCGTCCTGGCCGTCCTCATGGCCGTGTTGTCACTGGTGATGGTGCGACCCGATCAGGACGACGTGTTCGTGGTCAACCGGTCCACGTGGGTGGCCGAACACGACACGGCGTTCCCCGAGCGGGACACCATCTTCAGCGACGACGTGCTCCCCGTGGAGCGACCTGCCGGGCTGCCCACCTCCATCGAGGCGCTGGTCGGGTCAGTGGCCAGCCTCCTCACCGTCAGCGCCGCCTCCCTCTCGTACCTGGGTCTCGCACCGTTGGTCGCCGGCCTGTCGGTGTTGGCGACCTGGCGACTCCTCCGCTCGCTGGGCGCGAGATTGCCGGCGCTGGCCACGTGGGTGGGTACGGCGTTCCTCGTGCTGGACGGCATCGAGCACGGTTCGTTCGGCAACTTCTCCGCCGGACGTTCGTGGCAGGGAAAGGTCGTGTTCCTGGTGGTGGTCGTTCCCACGCTGTGGCATCACGCTTCGGCATGGGGGAGCGACGGTGGTCGGCGACATCTTCGGGCCACTGCTCTGGGGGTGGTGGCCGGACTGGGCCTCACGTCGACCGCGGTGCTGGTGGCGCCGGCCGTGGCGGTCGCCGCGACGGTGGCCGGCGTGGTCTCGGCCACGCCGGGGGCTCCGCTGGTCGGTGGCGTGCGGACGTCTCGAACCGCCTGGTCGCTGGCCGCCGCGATGCCGGCCCTGCTCGTCGGGCTGTTGACTCTGATCGCCGAGCCACAACGCCTCACCGACGTGGCGGCCTCCGGTGCCGGTGCGCTCGGATCCGGCGTACGAGCGGCGTTCGATCCGCTTCGCTGGTTGGACAGTGGCACCGAGCCGGTGGCCATGGTCCGCATGGTGTTCGGCCGGGGGCCGACGGCTCTGGTGGCCCTGGCCGCCGTACTGCTGGCGTGGACGGTCGTTCGTGACCGTCGGGCCCGCCTCGTCCTCCTGGCGGCGCCCGTGGTGGCACTCGGGTTCTTCGGGGCGCCCGGCGTCCTCGACGTGTTGAACGAGGTCGGGGAAGCCGACGCCATTGCCTGGCGGATGCTCTGGGTGCTGCCGATTCCCGCCATGGTCGGCCTGTTGTTGACGGCCCGCCGACCGGGACTGGGTGCCGCTCCGGTAGCTGTCCCGGTGGTCGTCCTCGCCCTGGTGTTGGCTGTCGGGACCCCGATCACCAGCAGTGCCAACCGGGGAACGGAAATGGTCTGGCCGCCGGCCATTGACCTGCCCCGTCCCGAGGTCGATGCCGCCCGGACGCTCGTGGAACTGGCAGAGAACCGTCCGGCGGGCGAGGTGGGCCTGGTCGCGGGCCCGGAAGACGTCGACTTCGCGGTGTCCGTCCTGACCTCGAAGGTGAAGGCCGTCAGTCCCCGGTCGTCGTATCTCCGGGGTCGTCATGTCGACGAGTCGTTCGCAGCCGACGACCGACGGGTGCTGTCCCATGCGTTGGCCCACGGGTACGCCGAGTGGGGTGTCGACGCGGTGGCCGAGGCCCTGCAGTTGCTCCGACCGGACGCCGTCTGCCTGGCCGTCGGAACGCCGGGCGACGGCGCCGAGGTGGCCGGAGCGCTGGCCGATGGGGGCTATCAACCGGCAGGAGTTGACGAGGCCTGCCGCTTCTGGACCCCCTCGAGGGGCTAGACGAGCACCTGAGGGTCAGCCGAACCGACGGACGAAGCGGGCCACCGAGGACAGCAGACCACCGATGACCGGAAGCCGACGGGCAGCGGCCAGACGACCCCGGAGTCCGATCGACGGGCCGGAGCCGGTGGTGCGGTCGGCCAGGCTCCGACGACCGGCGGCCCGGAGTTGGGCCACGTGGTCGACCGCCGTGCCGCCGAGGGCCACCACCCGGAGTTCGGACTCGGCGAGGTGGAGGCGATCCAGCGGGTCGGGTCCGATGGGCGGTGCCGCGTCGATGGTGGCGACCAGGTCGAGAAGGGCGGTGGTCAGTTCGTCGACGGTCGTCGAGGGCTGCCACGGATGTCGTGTGCCCGATCCGATGGCCACCGAGGCCAGCTTCCAACACGCCCGGATGGTCACCAACTCGAGGTCCACGCCGCTGGACGCTTCCCACTCGTCGTCGATGAACGTCAGGTCCTTCGCCCGGTCGGCTCCGGCGAGGTTGTCCAGCCCGAGGTCGAGGTCGCATCCGGGCAGTACCTGTCGCCGGCCGGCCGGTAGGAACGGGTGGGCGTCGGCCGCCGCCACGTCACGATGGTCGGCCCGGGCTGCGGCGAACTCGCACCACCGGCCCAGTACCTCGGCCAGCCCGGCCCGGTCGCCAGCCCGGAGGCGGTCCAGTGCGACCTGCTCCAGGTTGGGGCCGCCGACCCATGGTTCGGGTGGCCCGTCGGCGGCGTCGAGCCGGAGCCAGCCGGCCCCCTGGGGAGCGCCCCCCACGGCATGGGTCGGGCGCCGGTCAACCGTCCGGGTGACTTCTTCGCCCCCGGACCGGATGGTGCGGGTCCGGAGGTGGGCCTGCGCCCGGTCGCCGGTGAACCGCCACGCCAGGACCGATGGATCGCACCGTCGGTCGACCGACCCGTCATGGGCGCCGGCCACCACGAGGAACGAGTTGGACAGGTCGGCCCCCAGCCCCGCTTCGAGCATTCCCCGGTGGACGGCCCGCTCGTCGCCGCCGAACGTGCCGCCCATGCGGCTGCGATCCATCGGCGGCCCCACCAGCTGGTCGATCAGGTCGACGGCGTCGGGCTCGTCGTGGATCCGCTCGGCGAGGATGGCCGTCGGGAGCTTGTAGTCCGGTGAGGGGGCGAGCCAGCGCTGGGCACCCAGACCCGCACCGGTCAGGAGGTCGGAGAGCTCACACCCACCACGGCCACCGTCCGGACCCATGGTGGGTGTGGCCGCCGATGCCGGGTAGCCCTCGAGGCCCACCCAGGGCCGACCGAGGTGGTCCTCGTCAGCCCCCAGCCAGTAGGCCAGTCCGAAGCGGTTCTCGATGGCCACGACCAGCACGCCGTCGGGGGAGACATGCCCGGTCAGTCGCCCCAGGAAGGCCGCCGGGTCGTCGCCCGCGTATTCCAGGACGCCGATGCACAGCACCACGTCGAACGGTCCGTCGCCAGCCTCGACATCGTCGACCGACCCGTGACGGACCTCCACATCCAGTTCCAGGGACGGGTCCGAGCAGCGCAGCGCGGCGGCCTCGGCCCGGCGGCCGTCGCCCTCCACGGCCAGCACCGAGGCCCCCTGTTCGGCGGCGAACCGGCTCATGACGCCGGTTCCGGCGCCGACGTCGAGGACCCGCATGCCGGGTTCGAGGCCGAGCGGATGGATGAGGTTCGTCCGGGCCCGACCGAAGTGGTAGCGGGTGGGCCAGTCCACGATGTGGGCGGCCAGTTCGTCCGACGCGCTCGACCGGTCCGTCGCCGCCCGGAGGATCCCGAGAACCACGTCCTCGGAACCGTCGCGCCACCGCCGGTCGCCTGCTCTTGGCCGGCGGGCGTCGGAGGTCATCGGGCCTCCCAGGTGCCGCCGAGGGCCACCAGGCCGTTCTGGGGGTCGACGCCGGTCGGGGTCACCTCGAAGCGAAGAAGATGGGTGTGGCGTTCGAGGACCTTTCGCATGGAGGCATCGTGCAGGGCCACGGAGAGTTCGTAGGTACCCGGTTGGACGGGCAGCGCCGGCACCACGTAGTCGACCTCAATGATTCCTGCCCCGGATTCGGGCCCCTCGGCCCGGCCAGGAGAGGCCGCATCGTGGGCCACGCCCCGGGTGGTGGCGCCGGAGTTGATGCTGGCCACGTGCGTCCCGTCGGCCCGGTACAGGCCGAGGGCCACGGTCACCGGCTCCCCGGCGGCCTGACCGTCGTACCGGACCCGGATGTGCACCGGTCGGCCCGACCCGACGACATCGGTCGGGTGGCCGTTGGGGTCGATCAGTCCGACCGACTTCACCAGGTCGTCGTCGGACAGGCGCTCGAAGGCCGGACGGGCTCGGGCGGGAGCGGCATCGGTGCCTCCACCCGTGCTGCCGTCGGCTCCGGTGGCGAAACGGTCGATCACCTCGGCCGATGGGCCGACGGCTCGAAGCGCACCCTGCTGTATCCAGGCCGTCTGGTCGCAGAGCCAGCCCACCATGTCCAGGTCGTGGCTGACCACGACGATGGTCCGACCATCGGCCTTGAGCTGGGCGAACCGTTCCAGGCAGCGCTTCTGGAAGGTCAGGTCACCCACGGCCAGCACCTCGTCGACCAGGAGGACCTCGGGTTCGACGTGGATGGCCACCGAGAAGCCGAGGCGTACGTACATGCCCGACGAGTAGTTCCGGACCGGCTCGTCGATGAACCGGTCCAACTCGGCGAAGCCCACGATGTCGTCGAACCGACGACGGATGTCCCGGGCCGTGAAGCCGAGGATGGCCCCGTTCAGGTAGACGTTCTCGCGTCCGGTGAGCTCGGGATGGAACCCGGCGCCCAGCTCCAACAGGGCCGACAGGCGACCGTCCACGCGGGCCGTGCCCTCGTCGGGTCGCAGGATTCCGGCCAGCACCTTTAGCAGCGTGCTCTTGCCCGACCCGTTGCCGCCGATGATGCCGAACGTCTGGCCGTGCCCGATGTCCAGCGACAGGTCGCGCAGCGCCCAGAACTCCTCGTACCGGGTCCGGTGGCCGGCCAGCATGGTGGCCTTCAGCGTCCAGTTCCGATCGTGGGTGAGGCGGAACTTCTTGCCCAGCCCGTCGAGGGCGATCGCTGTGCCGGATGGGGTGCCCGGGGAGTGGCCCATCTCAGACCTCCTCGGCCATGCGGGGTTCGAGTCGGCGGAAGACCCGGAATCCCACGACGAGCACGACCACGGTGGCCGCCACGATGGCCAGCCACCTCTCGGCCGACGGGAACCGCAGGTCGTACAGGGCGTTGCGGTACGCCTTGGCCCACGAGACCATCGGGTTCAGCTGGTACAGCGTCCGGTAGCCGACACCGAACAACTCCCGGTCGTCGGGAACCATGTTGAGTGGGTAGAGGATGGGGGTCAGGAACATCCACGGGGCCAACGCCACGCCCAGGAAGTGCTGGACGTCGCGGAAGTAGACGTTGGCCGCGCTGACCATGAGGGCCAGCCCCACGGTGAACAGCAGTTGCAGGGCCATCAGCAACAGGACCACCGGGATCCAGGCGAAGGCGTAGTGCCCCTCGATGACCGCGATGAGCACCAGCAGGACGGCCATCTCGACCAGCAGGGTGAGGAAGCGGGCCAGTACCGCCGAGGTGGGTAGCACCCACCGGGGGAACCAGATCTTGGTGATGAGCGGACCGTTGGCGGTGATCGACCGGGTGGCCTCGGTGAGGCTCGTCACGTGGAACTGCCACGGCAGGAGCGTCACCAGGAGGAAGACGGCGTAGGACCGCAGGCCGCTGGGGTCGCCGGTGGAGGGCTGGATGCGGAGGAACACCGAGAAGACCGCTGAGTAGACGACCACGGCCACCAGCGGGTTGAGCACCGACCACGTCCAGCCGAGGGCCGAGCGCTTGTACTTGGATCGGAGGTCCCGAAGGGTCAGGTTGATCAGCAGGTCGACCTGGAGGAGGCCGACCAGCCCGTTGAGCATGTCTCGGCGCGTCCGGGGGACCCTCGGAGAGGCGGGCACCGGGCGATCCTACCGGTCGCCCCGTTCGCGGCCCGGGCGCCTCCTACGCTGGTCCTGTCCCATGACCCGTCCTCCTGAACCGAGTTCCCGATGACCCAAGCCGCCTCCTCGCTCCGTCCCTCGGCGGACTCGGGCGTCCGTGGCGCCTACCTGCGGATGTGGCGGGCCGGGTTCCGCTGGCTGTATCTGCTCGACACGGTGGGGATCCTGGCCGTGGTCGCGCTGGTCACCCTGGTGCGTTTCGGCACCGACTGGCCCGCGCCGGCCGACACGGTGGCCGGCATGGTGGTGGCCACCGTGGTGCTCCAGGTCGTCTTCTACTTCGGCGGGCTCTACGAGAAGCAGGTGCGTCTCGGTCACCGGATGTGGTTCTCCCGGGTGGCCGGCCTGACGTTGGTCGGCCTGGTGCTGGGCCTGCTCGTGGTGCTGCCAACCGGGCGGTACGCCGTGCCCCGGGCCAACCTGGCGGCGGTCGGCGTCGGCGTGTCGCTGGTGGCCACCGGTACCCGCCTGCTGTCGCGTCGCCTGCGGTCCCGCCGGTTCGGACCGCCCCGGGTGCTGCTGGTGGGGACCAGAAGCGAGACCGATCTGGCGGCGGCCCATCTGGCCGAGAGCGACCGGGCGGCCGTGGTGGCCGGCCATGTCCGGGTGGACGCCGACCTGGGGGCGGCCGTGGAACGCCACGATGCCACCGACCTGGTTTTTGTGGGTGATGTGTTCGTGGGCGACGTGTCGGTGGCCGACCTGGTGTCCGATCCTGTG
>ERZ1046367.1944-NODE-1944-length-11329-cov-4.115132_pt1 | contig 11329 bp, 14 predicted proteins | sample MGYA00383091_ERZ1046367 | MGnify/ENA primary metagenome ERZ1046367 (study PRJEB29581, sample SAMEA5548361) | metagenome | biome: marine; feature: coastal; material: water | depth 50 m | study: Short-term variability in the microbial, nano- and picoplankton... | reverse complement strand
CGAGTTGATCACGCCACGCCCGGTGATCTCCTCGTTTCGTCTGCGCCTGACCCAGGACGCCAAAGGTGCACATATGAGCGTCTGCAGTGCCGAGACCGCGCAGGATGCCGAAAGCATCCGCTCCGCTGCACAAGCAGCAGGCGCCACGTTACCAACGACATGTCAAATCGGCCTCGGGTCCCCCTCTCCTTTTTGGTCACAGGCGGTCGTTGTTGCAATCAAAGCTGTGATGCAACTCAAAGAAACGACGTTAGAAATCAACGATCACAATGTCGCGCTGACCGGCAGTTTGCGCACGAATACAGACCTTTTTGATCAAATAACAACCGATCTGGAGGCCGAACTGCCCAAAGGTTTTTTTGTGACGGCGCAACGTCCGGAACCTGTCGCAAACCCCACAGTAAAGAAACCCGCGCAATTCATAGCAACGCGCAGCCCCGAGGGTTTGGTCCAACTTCGTGGACAGGTTGCTGGCGACCTAGCCTACCGAACCGTAACCAGCTATGCGCAAGCGCAATTTGGTGCAGCCTCTGTTAATATGGCCGCCCAGAGCGCCGCTCACCTCGGAGAATTATGGTCTATTCGCGTACTAACGGCGCTTGATACACTGGCTTTGTTAGATAAGGGGATCGTACGCGTTACAGAAACTGGGTTTACCTTGTCGGGCACAACGGGACAAGCCGATCGCAAGGAACAGATTGACTCCCTGCTCCGCAGGTCGCTCGGACCCGAGGCGACATTTGCAATCGATGTCACCTATATCGAACCCGCCGCACCCGCGCCTACTCTTCCGTCCCCCCAAACATGTATCGCATCAATCGCGAAGATTATTGAAAATCAGAAACTTAAGTTCCAACCCAGTTCTGCCAAGCTCGAACTAGAGGGACGACGCGTGATGGATAAGATCGCGGTTATTTTGAAAGAATGCGGACCCATCCCCCTCGAGATTGGCGGTCATACCGACAGCCAGGGCCGCGAAGAAATGAATCAAAAGTTAAGTGAAAGCCGTGCGCAAGCGGTGCTCACAGCACTGATGGCTCGGCGGGTTTCGGTTGCGTCATTCCGTGCTCATGGCTATGGCGAGGCGGAACCAATTGCCGACAATGAAACAGCAGAAGGTCGCGAGGCAAACCGTCGAATCGAGTTCAAACTCATTGATCAAACGTCCACTGATCCCGCCTCTATCTCTTCTCCACGCCCGCCCATTGACGCCACACAGGATACGCTTGAAAATGAACAGAATTGAATTCATCGCAACAATAGCCATTGTTCTGTTTATCGTTTTTGCACTCGGCTGGTTCAGCAATTGGGTAATGGGCCGTTTTATGAGAGTGTCGGAAACCGACATCGCTGAGTTAGACGCCATGGGACATGCGCTCCATCAAGCCGAAGAAACACGCGATCAGGCGTTACAGCGCCTACAACAGCGCGAGACCGAATTGATGAACCAGCTTACACAATCGGATGCTGAACGCAGTGCCGCTATGGAAGCTCTGCGGCATGCGCGCCTCGAAACCGAAGAGTTACGGTCTAAATTAGAGCAGCTTAAGTCCGACTGACCGCTTTTTTCAAAAGATACCCGATCATAGAACGTTCGTGAACAAAGCACGTGTGGCCTTTTATGTGAATAAAAGCACAGTCATACCGCGTCCAAGCCCGACCAAGAGAGAAATGGCCTCGACAGTCACATGGCAGGGGAATTGAGCGGCATAAACAGGCATGTTCAACGATTTGATTTGCCGAAATTTCGATATCACGTTGGTTGCAGTGTCACGCAAACCCGCCAAGATCTAGAAAAGGACGCAAACAGCCATATCAACGTTTAACCAAATACGTAAGCACCTCAAATTTGCTCACAGAAAAACCACAGCGCGAAGGAAGGCAAAAGACTGCCTGCAAGACGGGTTTGGGCCGATCGAGTTCTTCAACACCTTCCGATCACTAAATAAAAAGCCCGCCCCATGTAAGGGACGGGCTGTCACATTAAAAATATTGCACAGAGTAAATTTATGTTGCTCACGTAGCCAGAAGGGGAGATTGGCGGCGCAAGCCTTAAGAGGTTTTGTATATACCTAAGTGTATAATATATACTTTAAGTCAAATCAAGTACTTTAGTTGATATTTTATCGAAAAATGAAAACCAAAGCTTAATTTTCTAATATCAAAATCCAGTCACCCTGTTTTAGATTGGTAATGAGAGTTCGCATCCTATGTGAGACGGTCCGACTGATAGACTTAAAATCACAAAGTAACTGGCCCAATTTGAGTGACGCTCACGGACCTACCCCCCCAATCCCTCAGTTTAATATAGAGAATCCTCAATCCTTGAGGGAACAAACAAATGTGCCAGTGTCGTTTTGCAAAGGCCCAGATTATTGGGATGGTCAAAGAACAAGAGGCTGGGATGCCGACAGCTGAGGTCTGCCTTAGACATGGCCTCGGCCCAGCGTCGTCCGACAAGTTCAAAGCCAAATATGGATTGATAACCGATTTAATAGATTGGATAAAAGGAATTACGTTTTAATTGGACTGGCATGAAAAAAACAATGCTCGAAATTCAGGCACTCGCTAAGCGTCAACTGCAAGATTACCGCGGATTCAACCCTGGAACATGCTTTGCCGATCCTGAATTCAGCATTGATACCGAAACTGCCTACCATTTGCAGGACACTGTCACACAGCTGAGAGTTGAAGATGGCGAGGGGGTGACTGGCTATAAAATTGGCTGTACCGGGCCTGGAACAACAGCACAGTTCGGTATGGATGGCCCTATTAGGGGCACGCTTTTCCGAGAGGAAGTGCTGCAAACTGGGTCTTCTTTGAACCCAAACAAATTCTGCCGGTTAGCCGTAGAAGGGGAAATGGCAATAAGGATTGGCAGTGACGGTGAGATGGAAGCTGCGTTTCCAGTCATCGAATTGCACAATCTAGTTTTTCGGGCAGAGAAAAAAACGCTGTCTGAATTAATTGCAAACAATGGCATCAATGCGGGAGTAATTTTGCCGGAAATCGAATGGCAACAATCAAAAGCATTTGTTACTGAAAATGCAAGTTTAGCGGTCAACATTAACGGCACGGAGTTGGGTGTTGGGGACCTCTGGCCAAAACCAGGTGGTCCAGCGGAATCATTAAATTGGTTGCGCCAACATTTCAAAGATTTCAAATTGCGCCTTTTACCAGGCCAGATTGTTCTGGCTGGTACGAGTTTGGGCCTCTATCCGGTTCAAAGCGGAGATCACGTCTCCGTCTGTCTAAATGATCAACGGGCGGTTTGCTGTTCAATCGAACCTTTGTCTGAATAACCCTCAAATACGCTGTTTGAGACTTTGTAAAAGCTTAAATTAACGAAAGCAAACACTGGCTAACGCTTCTAAGAAACACATTCTGAGTGTATAGCAGCAACAGGTGTTCAGTCCAGGCATCTGGTGGGACGGGTTCAGGATGAAGTAATCCAGCTTAGATTTATAGATTTTGCAGATGTATTTCTAAGGCGTGAAACTTCTGAGGGTCTTGAGACGGCGTGCGAAATTGTATGGTGCCATGAAACCTGTGACACGCATGCGGAGAACCCCGTGATCGTCCTAAGGATAGTGTTTCCAAGTCGCTACTTTGACCATACGCTTCATACTATCGACCTGAGCATTCGTCCCATGGTGGCTAGGCCTGGTCAGACGTTGCCCCATTCCGTGCGCTTTCCAAATCAGCGCAAAACACTTTGGCCAAGATTGGATCTTGCTTCTTTTCCGAGGTTATTCGGCGCACTGGAAACCGTTCTTTATAAAAACCGTGTGGATTGAGGATGGAACCAAATCACGCAAGCGCTCCAGAAACGCCCGTCCCGTGCGTCGAGCCGGCTTTTCAACGCGTTGACCCACGGTGAACTTACCTGTGCGGTCGACACCCACATGCCGGGAAAGCTTGCGCTATGAGATCTGTGAACCGCCCGCAGTTTGCCGCAAGCTCTAAAGTGAGTATTGATGGAGCCCATGAAAAAAAGCAACAGAGCCAACTGATTTTGACTGAATTGCGTGCCCGCGCGGTTCGGATGATTTTGGAACATGAACACGCGTATGCCAATTAATCGGCGGCGTATATGGCGATTGCGCCGAAAGTTGGATGTGGCACAGACACGCTTCGGCGTTGGGTTAAGCAATCCGAAATCGATAGCGGCCTCAAAGAAGGACAGCTTTGCTTGCACTCGGATTGCTGTGGCTCTGGCTTCGCTATGGAACCTAGCATGAATGAAGCAAATCATACGTGGAACACATGAAAAAGCTTGTGGGAAAAGATCACCAGTTCTTGGCTATCTTTTCAACAATTACACGATCAAACCCTGAGCTCGATGATCGGCTAAAATTGCTGATATCTGCTTCGACATACCTTGCGGTGACCGACGGTCCACAATTGACGAGTGACCTTAAGCGTATCTCAGATTCTTTAACATGCGCTCAACTTGAAGGAGCTGCGCTTGATACGTTTGTTTGGGCTTTCAATGATCTCCTGGCTCCGCTTGTTTTGTGAGGGTTTTAGCTGAACGTGTGCGTTGCCTACGGTATCGATAGCGGGTTCGCTGATCTCGAACACACGGCACGCCAGCGTGATCCTGACCCCACGTCTGGTGACCACATTCATGGCCATCTCTCGCCTCTGAGATGGCCTTAACGCTTTTTCCCGAGCGCCTCCTTCAATAGATCGTTTTGCATGCTCATCTCGGCATACATGCGCGTCAAACGGCCGTTCTCTGCCGCGATATTCTTCATCTCAAAAATCATTGACGCGTCCATGCCGCCAAACTTGGCCCGGCATTTATAGAAACTTGCGCTGCTCATACCGTGCTCTTGGCATACAGGTGCAACGGTGTATCGACGCTTTTAGCGGCTGAACCATAAATTTAACACATACTAAAAGGGGGGACCTGCTGTGACATCCAAGCGTTGACCACCTCGCTTGTTTGTATAGAATTCTTTCCACCGGGCTATCAAAAGAGAGTTTGGCTTAACTGTCAAAAAATGCCTAAAATACAATACATCAGGGAGATAATAACTATGAAAACTATCATAAAATCTACAATTAGTGGCTTAGCTGCAATGGGCATGCTTGCCAGTTCTGCAAGTGCGGCTTGTACCAACGATGCTTGGAACAAAGTCATGTCACGTGGCAAAATCGTGGTCGGCGTCAAGGCTGATTACAAGCCTTGGGGATACCGCAATACCGACGGCGATATTGTCGGTATGGAGATTGATATGGCCAATGATGTTGCCGCCAAAATGGGCGTTGATATCGAACTGGTGGCGGTACAATCCTCGAACCGGATGCAGTTTCTTGAGCAGGGCAAAATCGATCTGATGATTGCCACAATGTCGGACCGCAAGGATCGGCGCGAGTTGGTCGGCATCGTCGGACCAAACTATTACACCTCAGGCACTAATGTAATGTCACCAAAGGCGCTGGGTCTGACTGAGTGGGAAGACCTGCGCGATAAACCGGTGTGCGGTAAGCAAGGCGCGTTCTACAACCAGATCGTCGAACAGCGGTATGGTGCGAAAATCATCGCCTTTACAGGCAACGCCGAAGCAAAGCAGGCGTTGCGCGACAAAAAATGCATCGCATGGGTGTATGATGACAGCTCGATCGGGTCTGACCTCAGCTCTGGCAATTGGGATGATTTCGAAATGCCTCTGGCCTCAGAAGATGACAACCCCTGGGCTCTGGCCGTCCCATCAGCCGAACGCAACTGTGTCTTTGGTCGTTTCATGTCTGGTATGCAGTACCAGTGGCATCAGGATGGTACGCTGATTGAACTAGAAGCCAAGTGGGGCATCAAAGCCACCTCGTATCTGGCAGGATACAACGAACGTATGGGGGACTGGCTGGCAGATTAAGCTAACCTGTTAATCCTTTTAATGTTCCGCCGCCAATCTATTGGCGGCGGATTAATATACGGCGTATCCTCATGGATTTAATTGCAGATTTCTTTCGTGATCTGGCCAGCACAACCCCAAGATGGAATTTTATCTGGATGTACGAACCGGTACAGCAGGGTAAAATCCTGTCAGGCATCTGGGTTACCATTAAACTCTCTATTGCGTGTCTGATATTTTCGGTGGTGATCGGGGTCGCCGGCGCCTTTGCTCAAGGCAGCAGCAATCGTCTGCTCCGCGCCTTTGTGCAGGGCTATATTCAGTTTTTCCGCAACACACCGCCCTATGTTCAATTGCTGTTTTTCTATTTTGCGCTGGGTCAGTTCACCCCGACCTACAGCCCCGATGGCTGGCTTGAGCTACCGATCATTTCAAACGTCGGCTGGGCGATCATTTCTCTGTCATTTTTTGCCGGTGCATTCAATGTTGAAATTTTCCGCGCAGGTATAGAAGCGGTGCCAGAGAGCACCAAAGAAGCCGCCAATGCGCTGGGGTTCAACCGGTCACAAATTTACATGTATATTGTGATGCCACTGGCAGTGCGGGTCTCCCTGCCGGCCCTGAACAATAATCTGGTCAATCTGGTCAAAACTACGACACAGGCTTTTGGCATTGCTGTACCCGAGCTGCTGTACCAATCAGTCACAATATGGAACGATTACCCCTCGGCCCTCTATCCGACGATGCTGTTGGTTTTTGTCGTCTACATTCTGCTGGTGGGTGTCCTCGTGGCAGGTATGAATTCCTGGGAACACAAGATGAGGATACCAGGCTATGGCACTTAAAATCCGCTACGCCAATTTGCCAAAGCGACAGCGGTTGGCAGTGATGCACCCGTTTGTGCTGCCGGCAGGGGCCAGCGGGCCGAGCACCAGCGCGTGGCTGGCCTCTTTGCCACCTTGGACAATTCTTGTCTTGGCCTCTCCGCTCCTGCTTTGGCCGGGCTATGCGATGGCTGCAACCAATTTTTCAATGCTAGATGCGTTTGCCACTCTGCAGAGATGGATTCCCTTTCTGTTGAAATCCGGGTTTCTGTTTAACATCATTATTTCCCTTTTTGCGATGTTGTTTGGCACCGTTGCCGGGGCGGCACTGGGGCTGGCGCAGATCTCACAGGTCAATACGATTGCCAGACTGGCTTGGTTTATCACCCAGTTGTTTCGCAATTCACCTTGGTTAGTTATCTTATTTATCGTCTTGCTGGCATTTCCGTTTGAAGTGGTCATCTTTGACACAGTGATCCGCATCCCAGACTGGATGAAAGCCGTGTTCGGACTGTCGCTGCCGGTGATGGCAAATATTTCGGAAATTGTTCGTGGCGCGGTCATGTCGGTACCGACGGCACAGTGGGAATCGGCTGAAAGTCTTGGATTTAAACGCCATCAAATCCTTTGGAGTATTATTCTGCCGCAGTGCTTTAAGCGCATGATCCCACCGTGGATGAACTGGTATGCCATTCTAACCATGGCGACACCGCTGTGTTCGCTGTTGGGGGTGGAAGAGGTCATCACCCTGTCGCGGCAAGCGATGGAGGCCGAAGACAACCACCCTGAATTACTGGTGCCGTTCTATAGCTTTGCCCTCTGCCTGTTCTTTTTATATTGCTATCCAATTGCCCGTCTGACGGTACGCTTGGAACGCAAATACGCCGTTCAACTATAGGAGATCGGACCATGACTTCGACCGATACACAGCCGATTGTTTCGATCCGAAATGTGCATAAATCCTTTGGCGATCTGGAAGTGCTCAAAGGTGTCTCTCTGGATGTAAAAAAAGGCGAAGTGATCTGTATCATTGGCCCGTCGGGGTCTGGGAAATCAACGCTGATCCGCTGCGTGAATGCGCTTAACGACATCCAGTCTGGCTCGATCACCGTGTGTGGCATTGATCTGACCCAAAGCGGTTTAGACAAACTGGAGCTGCGCAAACGGGTGGGAATGGTGTTTCAACAATACAATTTATTTCCACATAAAACCGCACTCGAAAACATCATGATGGCGCCGCTAAAAGTACTGAACCGGGCCCCGGACGAAGTGCGTGCACAAGCCCGCGAGTTATTGCGCAAGGTGCGCTTGCATGGCAAGGAAGACGCCTTTCCTGGCGAGTTATCGGGCGGCCAACAACAACGTGTGGCCATTGCACGGTCTTTGGCGATGAACCCCGACGTGATGTTGTTTGACGAGGTGACCGCGGCGCTGGATCCGGAAACAGTCAAAGAGGTTCTTCTGACAATCAAGGAACTGGCACAGGACGGTATGACTTGTATTCTCGTGACCCACGAGATGGGATTTGCCCGCGAAATCGCCGATCATATCTATTTCACTGACGGAGGCGTGATTGTGGAGCACGGTCCGCCATCAGAGTTTTTCGACAACGCCAGCGATCCACGTACCAAAGAGTTTCTCAGCCAAATACTATAGAGCGCACATCGCCTTGTCCCATAGTTCCGTCGGTCAAACCAACTGTCGCCATTTGTGTTATCGGCGGTGGCAGCACAGCTAGCGAGCGGGACGCGATCAAGTGAGCAGAGAACGATGTCGCCAAGCCTGCGTTTTCCAAAGAATGCCTTTGGTCACAATCGTGTGCAAAACACGGACGAACACAGAGACGTAAACAATCAGCATGGCCATAGCTGCCGCGCCGGCGACATCGCCTTGCTCATCCAAGTGAATAGCCGATACCGAGGCAAGGGTTGTATCATAGGTATAGAGAAAAATAACACCAGATACGGTCGTCATAGCGTTGACAAACAGATAGATCGAGATGTCGAGAATGGTTGGTAAACACACTGGTATCGTCACCCGCCAAAACATCTTAAATACTGGCACCTTCAAGGACAGAGAGACCGCTTCAAATTCTTTATCCATTTGCTTAAGGGCCGTGACGGCCGTCAAATGAGACACAGTATAAAAGTGTACGACTGTATTGATGACCAAAATTGCCATGGTTGCGTATATAAAGCCCAATGGATTGGCGCTGGCATTGAAATAAAATATATACGCCAGTCCAAGGACCAAGCCTGGGACGGCCATTGGCAGGAGTGCAAACAATTGTAAAATACCTCGCAGCTTTTCCTGCGTGCGCAGTTTTTCGACGATGTAAGCCCCTACGAAAATGATAACAGTTCCGAAAACAGCTGTGTAAAATGCCAACCTGACTGAGTTATAAAAGGATTCCCAACCAAGCCCCGCCACTTCAAAACTATAATGTTTTAAAGTCATCGATAGATTGTAAGGCCAAAATTTTACCAAAGCGCCATACTGCGCCATGCCAATCATCATAAATATAATCACTGCAATACATCCACAAAAGACCAACATGGCCATGTCCAGCCGGTTATCTTTCTTTGGTTCAAAGACAACAGATCGCGATGACAACAGCGCCACTTGCCGCTTTCGCGAATATTGATCTACGAAGAAAGCGAAAACTGCTGGCAGCAAAAGAACCAACGAGATGACAGCACCCATCTGGAAATTCTGCATCCCAACAACTTCTTTATAAATATCCGTGGCCAACACGTTGTAGTTTCCACCAATCACTTTGGGGACGCCAAAATCTGTAAAAACCTGTGTGAATATTACAAAGGTCGTGCTGATGATACCGTAGCGCGCTCCGGGAATTGTGATGGTCAAAAATGCGCGCAATTTGCTTGTGTGCAACACATCTGCAGCCTCATAGAGCCGCGCATCAGCCAACGACAACGAGGTGCTCAAAATCATCAGAGCATGCGGAAATGTCCAATAAACTGAGGCCATGACAATCCCGATCGGACCATAAATGGAATATCCGAACAGCAATTCCTTTAAAACGCCCTGATTGCCAAACCAATAAACCAGCGCGATGGCCGCTAAAATAGATGGGCTGAGAAGCGGAATTAAGGCAATAAGTCGAAAAAATCCTTTGAACGGCATCCGGGTGTGGGTAAGGGCAAACGCAAAACCAAACGCGAGTACGACGGTGATTATTGTCGAGACTATGGCAATAAAAAGAGAGTTGAAAAAAGATTGGAACAGCGCGGGTTCCCTTAAATAGACATAAAAATTATGAAGCCCGATAAATTCTCCATCAGCATTCTGAAGACTTTTAATGATCAAAGCGCCCAGAGGAAGTATAAGAAACAGGAAAAACAGCACAATATAGGCAAGCAACATCAGTTTGCCGACGCGGTCACTGAGATCCTTATCGCGTTTTTGCAAAGGCATGAGACGGTTGGTTGCTGCGCCAGACTCAGACATTGGCATACACGGTAATCGCGGTCTTCGGCAACTCAAGCGTCAAACTCTGACCTATTTCAAACTCTTTCCCGTCGCTCTGCGCAGTGTTTATATCCACCATCAAAACCGTATTTTGCAGACCTGGCACATTAAAATGGAGCCGCTGAAAAGAGCCAAGGAATTCGATATCTTTCAGCTCTCCACAGACGCGGTTGTCCGCATCAACGGAAGTGACAACCGTCCTGATATACTCAGGCCGGACCGCCAGTCTGACGGATGACCCAATGTTAAAGTCTGACGCATCACAGCGCAGGACCGTGTCACCAATGAGTACGTGATCAGAGGAAGCAGTCTCTGCTTCGATAAAATTGGTGATCCCAATGAAATCCGCGATGAACGGCGAGTTTGCGTGTTCATAAATTTCTCGCGGGGAGCCAGACTGGATAATGGCCCCATCCTTCATCACAAAAATGAGATCTGCCATGGATTGAGCCTCTTCTTGATCATGCGTTACCATGATCGTGGTAAGCCCCAAAGCACGGTGTAAGTCCTTGATCTGCTTTCGCAGATGAATGCGTACTTTGGCATCAAGTGCGGAGAGCGGCTCGTCCAGTAACAACAATCCCGGAGAGGTTGCGAGCGCGCGTGCCAGAGCGACACGCTGTTGTTCGCCCCCCGACAGTTGACTGGGATATTTATGCGCATGCCCCTGTAGCCCCACCATCTCAAGCAAGCCATTAACCCGGTCTGTGATATCGGTTTTTGTCCATTTGTTATTAATCAAACCATATGAGATATTTGAAAAAACACTCAGATTGGGAAAAAGTGCATAGGATTGGAAAACGATCCCGAAGTCACGGCTTGAGGGGGGAAGTGTCGAGATATCGACATCTCGCTGAAAAATATTACCCTTGCTTTGGATTTCTAGGCCCGCAATACACCGCAATAGCGTAGTTTTACCACAGCCAGAAGGCCCAAGAAAACAAACAAAATCACCATCTTTCACACGCAGCGAAATATTGTCCAAAGCGTTAAAAGTGCCAAAGCTCTTTGAGAGGTTTTTAATTTCAAGATACGTGTCATCGGGTGTAATTGCCGTCTGTGTCATCTGGGGTGTTCCGTTCATTAATTTTCAATCCGTCGATTATAAGCAGAATCAATAGGTAAGTTTTCTGTTCGCAAGCGCATCCGAAA
>ERZ1046367.1940-NODE-1940-length-11344-cov-6.888210_pt1 | contig 11344 bp, 10 predicted proteins | sample MGYA00383091_ERZ1046367 | MGnify/ENA primary metagenome ERZ1046367 (study PRJEB29581, sample SAMEA5548361) | metagenome | biome: marine; feature: coastal; material: water | depth 50 m | study: Short-term variability in the microbial, nano- and picoplankton... | reverse complement strand
CTTAAAAATAAAAAAGATCGAAGAATTGAATTCATTTTGAGATCTCTTGCTGAGATAAAAAAAACTTTAAATGAAAATGGTTCGGACCTAATCATTGAAATGGGTGATCCAGAATTTCTTATTCCAAAACTGATTACAGAATATAAATGTAACTCATTATATATAAATAGGGATTATGAAAAATATGCTCAAGATCGAGATCAAACAATCTCTAAAATTTTATTGGATAAAAAGGTCACAACCTTCACATTTAAAGATCAAGTTTTATTTGAAAATGATGAAATTTTAACGCAATCAAATAACCCGTATACAGTTTTTACACCCTACAAAAATAACCATCTAAAAAGATTAAATGAGCAAGGCATTGAACTATACAACTGTGAAAATAATAAAGACAACTTTGCGAAATATACTTCTAAACCATTACCGACATTAGGGGAGCTTGGTTTTGAAAAAACTAATTTAGAAGACCTCGACTTACCAACTGGGACAAGCGGAGGCAAGAGCCTTCTTGAGAAATTTTATAAAAATATAAAAAATTATTCAACAAACAGAAATTTTCCTTCCATAAGAGGAGTGTCTTACCTATCCGTGCATAATCGCTTCGGAACATTATCGATTAGGCATCTCGCAAAATTAGCTATTGAAGCAGATAATGATGGTGCTTCAACTTGGCTAAGTGAGTTAATCTGGAGAGATTTTTATTTTCAAATAATTTCAAACTTCCCCCAGGTATCTGAAAAAAAATCATTTAAAAGTCAGTTTGAAAACTTACAATTCGAAAATGATGAAAATAAATTTGAAGCATGGAAGAAAGGACTTACTGGCTTTCCAATTATTGATGCTGCAATGAAACAAATTAATCAGACAGGTTATATGCACAATCGCTTAAGAATGATTGTCTCTTCATTCTTAGTTAAAGATTTACTGGTTGATTGGAGATGGGGGGAAAAATATTTCGAAGATAACCTAATTGATTTTGATTTTTCGGCAAATAATGGTGGCTGGCAATGGGCTGCATCCACAGGGTGCGATTCACAGCCTTATTTTAGAATATTTAATCCAGTGCTTCAGTCAGAAAAATTTGATAAAGATGGAGTATTTATAAAAAAATATATTCCTCAATTATCTCCTCTCTCCTCAAGGGAAATTCATCAACCATGGATACATTTTGAAAAAAATAAAGATGCATTTCCTATCAAGCTAGGTATCGATTATCCGTTACCAATAGTTGACCATAAACAACAAAGGGAAAAGGCATTATCTATGTATAAAACATGTAAATAGTTGTTGTTTCTTAACAACACTTTCCCCTTTCAACCCCTTTAATATTCTTTTGATGTACCTTAAAAGCAACAAATATGTAATAATAGCGGAATATGTGGACTAAAATAAATACAAAATTAGTAGCGATTTCATTTGTTCTATTTTCATGCTTAATAAGCGCAGAAGAAAATCCAAAGGACCCTTACGAAGGTTTTAATCGAGGTGTTTATACATTTAACGATACTATCGATGGTGCCATTCTTAAGCCTATTGCAATGGGCTACAACCACATCACACCTGATGTAGCTAAGAAAGGAATTAATAATTTCTATAATAATATTGCAGATTTTATAACTGCAGTTAATAGTTTTTTACAGTTAGATATAGAGCAAGGTATGACTGATACAGGAAGAGTGATAGTAAATTCAACTATCGGCATGCTTGGCTTCATTGATGTCTCTTCAACAAATGTTAATAACTTTACAGATCGCAATAAACAAGATTTTGGTACAACATTAGCGCGTTATGGATGGCGTGACAGTGCTTATCTAGTATTACCTTTTTTTGGGCCGTCTACCTTCAGAGATGGAACAGGTCTAGCAGTTGACGGTCTTTTCATAAATCCTATTGGTTATATTGATAATGTGGCGTTAAGAAACGGTTTATACGTAGGTTGGGTTATTAATGCTAGGGCTCAACTCCTAGATGCAACAAACCTAATGGATGATGCAGCAATTGATCCATATGCATTTCAGCGTGATTCTTGGTTGCAGATGAGAGTAAACCAAATCAACGGTAAAGAACAAATAAATTATAATGAGTATTTAGATGACTTTTTAACTGAAGATGACGCAACAGATGATGCTATTAAATCTTCAGCTAATGGTAATCAAAATGTCGAAAGTGATTTAGTATCGCAATATAAAGAACTTGAATCTAACGAAAGTAGTAAAACAAGTCAACGACCCCTGGCATCCCACCTAGTATCATCCCTCTAGAATTTATTTACCAGATGCAATAGTCATTTCATCTATCAATACAGATCCAACATATTGGGAACCATTTTTGTAAGTATCATTTCCAATAGCAGAAATATTTAACAACATATCTCTCATATTTCCAGCAATAGTAATCTCTTCAACTGGATGAACGACAGCACCCTCTTCGACCCAAAAACCAGCAACACCTCTTGAATAATCTCCAGTTACTATATTCAACCCTTGTCCCATTAATTCTGTGACTAACAAGCCTCTACCCATCTTTTTTAATAACTCTTTAAAACTGTGACTTGATGAAGTTGTTACTAAATTATGTGCGCCTCCAGCATTTCCTGTTGTTTGCATTTTTAATCTTCTTGCACTATACGAGGACAAAAAGTACCCCCTTAAAAAACCTTTATCAACAACAACTCTTGGCTTAACATAAACTCCTTCTCCATCAAAATATGTTGTTGCGTTTCCATGCTTTAAGTATGGATCTTCATTGATCGTAAGATTTTCTGAAGCAATCTTTTTATCAAGTGAATTCAACAAAAAAGAAGTTTTACGATATTGATTTGTACCTGATGATGCAGAAACTATTGACGATATAAGAGAGGTTGCAACCTGAGATTCAAAAATTACAGGATAACGGCCTGTCTTGATTGGCTTAGGCATAAGACGATTTATTGCTCTCTGGGCTGAGGATTCGCCGACCTCCTCTAAAGATTGCAAATTGGAAATTTTACGTGCATTACTATAGCTATAGTCTCTTTGCATTCCTGAACTATCTTTTGCTATAACAGAGCAGCTTATCGTATGACGCGAAGATGGGAAGCCCCCAATAAATCCATTTGAATTTGCCTGAACAAATAAATTATTGGAAGTAGTAAAATTTGCACCTTCGGAATTATTTATTCTTTTATCAAATGATAATGCGGCTGTTTCAGCCACTAAGGCTTTCGCAATCATAGCATCTTGTGAGTCTATAAAGGGATGATACAGATCAAGCTCAATTTCTTTTTTTGGAAATAATTTTGAGCTTGCTAGCCCAAAGGCTTGATCTTCACCGGTGAATTTAGCAATATCGCATGCTGCTGCCAAGCACAATTCAATAGCCTCTTTACTAAAATCAGAAGTTGTCGCTACGCCTCTTTTTTTTCCAAAATATACTGTAATCGATAAACTTTTATCATTATTTAAAGAAACTGATTCAAGCTCTTTTAATCGAACTGAAACTGAAGTTCCAGCATCTACATCAATTTCAACATCTGACTCAGAAGCACCTTTAGCTTTGGCCTGTTTATTAACATACCTCGCTAACTCATATAAAGCTTCTTTTGAATAATTAAGTATCTTTATCATACAATTTTCGAAAACTATTAAAGTGATATGATACATAATCAAATTAAAGATTTGGCATTAAATTTCTATGATCAACATAACGGATGGTTTAAAAAGCAAAACAGCTTTAAAAAACGAAGCTAAAGATGTTCATGCATTTGGAAAAATTTTAGTAGGCTTAACTGATAAGCAAATAAGCCAGATTGAATTACCTGAAAACGTCCATGAAGCTATAAAAGAATTAAAAAAACTAAAAAAAAATTCTGCTCAAAAAAGACAAAGCCTATATCTAGCCAAATTACTAAGAGATATAGACTTATCAGAGGCTCAACAATTCGTTGATCATTTGAAGTTTGAATCCCAAACAGAGATTAAAAAATTTCATCAGGTAGAGACTTGGAGAAACAAACTAGTAACTGATATCTCAAATCTCACAGATTTTGTTAACCTATCTCCTGCTGTTGATATCCAACAATTAAGAAAGCTTATACTCAATTCTCAAAAAGAAATAAAAAAAGGAAGCACCAAAAAATTTCAAAAAGAACTTTTTCAGTTTATTAAAAATATTTTATAATTTAGTTTTATATGCTTGCTACTGTTTGTGAAGCCTTACCATTTCTAATGTAGCCAACATCAATATCTGAACCCTTATTTTCCCTGATTAATGAAATAAGTTCTTCAGGTGTTGTTACTTTTTTGCCATTAATTGAAGTAATACTATCATTCCTGACTATTCCGGCCTTAGCTGCAGCTGAGCCCTTAATTACAGCTATAACTTGTACGCCTTCTACATTTTCACTATTATCTCCCTTACCAAGCTCAATAAAATGCGTTCCAAAAGTTGGTTTAGGTAATTTTACCCAATAAGAAGCGTAAAAATCATACATTACATTTGGATCGACTAAATCTTCTTCAGTAATTTCTATCTCTGTAACTTTCCCAAAATCTTTTACTCTTTTTTCCTCGATAGCTTTTCTTCTTGCCTGTTTAAATTGTGATGCTCTGTCACCTTCATTAATTTGTCTATCATAAATTAAAATTAAATCTGCTTTTATGTTCTGCCCGTGTTCAAGTGCGATGCTCGGTGGCAAGTTAGTGCTAACAAATCCTGAGAACCCCATAAAATCATAGCCATTTTCTAACATCATCACATTATCAGTATCTTTATCCCAACCTCTCATTATTTTAGTATCTGGATTTTGTTCGAATGACTTAAAGCCTTCAGGACTCTGTAAAACATAGTTTTTCTCGAATAAATTTTCATTAGCAAACACATTGGTAGAGAAGAAAAAAACTGCTGCAATAATAGCTTTGGCGTATGATTTATACATGAGGCTCCCTTGAAAATGATAATATTATATTTTATATAGTTAAATGACATACTCATGCCACAAAAATTCATTAAAATTGGATTAATTTCAATTAGTGATCGAGCATCTTCTGGTATTTATAAAGATGAAGGAATTCCAGAGCTGGAAGCTTGGTTAAAAAAAACGATTAAAAATAATTACCAAACAGAATCGATTGTGATTCCAGATGAAATCTCTAAGATTAAGAGCGCTTTAATTAATTTTTGTGATCAAAAAGAATGTTCTTTGATATTAACAACAGGTGGGACAGGTCCTGCTGAAAGAGATATCACTCCTGAAGCAACTTTGTCCATCGCTGATAAAGAGATGCCTGGATTTGGTGAACAAATGCGTCAGATTAGCTTAAATTTTGTTCCTACTGCGATTTTATCAAGGCAGGTAGCTGTAATTAGAAAGAAAACACTTATTGTGAATCTTCCAGGGCAACCTAAGGCTATAGTTGAAACATTAGAGGGTGTGAAAGATAAAGAAAATAAAGTAAAAACACATGGCATATTTGCTGCAATTCCTTATTGTTTAGATCTAATTGGTGCTTCATATATTGAAACGAATGAGCAATTTGTAAAATCTTTTAGGCCAAAAAAGAAATAATAATGCATATAGAATTTGAAATTATTGAAAAATTCTTTTCCAAAAAAAAAATAAAAGCATACAAAGGTATAGGGGATGATGCTGCACTATTTAAAAAGGATGATAATAACTTATGGGCTATTTCAACAGATACATTGAATGAAAAAGTTCATTTTGAAGCAACTACTGATGCATATAAGATTGGATGGAAGGCAATGGCAGTTAATGTTTCTGATATTTTAGCAATGGGAGCATCTCCTATGTTTGCATTACTTGCCATAGCGATGCCAAAGCCAAACAATAATTGGTTAAAACAATTTTCTAAAGGCTTTTTTGATTGTTGCAAAGAATTTAATATTGAACTTATAGGCGGAGATACTACAAGAGGCCCTTTATCTATTAATGTAACCGTTTTAGGTGATGTAAATAAAAATAGTGTCCTACTAAGATCAAATGCAAAAATTGAGGATGATATATGGGTTACTGGAGATCTTGGTCTTGCTGCATTAGGTTTAAAAATCATTAGGAAGAAAATAAAAGCTCCTAATGTAGTAACAAAAAAATCTATCAATGCTTTAGAGGAACCAAAGCTTAATCAATTTTCTATCGATAAAATTAAATCTTTTTGTAATTCGGCAATAGATATTTCAGATGGTTTTGTGGCAGACCTAAGCCATATCTTAAAGGCGTCAAAAGTTGGCGCAAGTATTAATTTTAAAGACATACCAATAAATAAATGGATAAAAAAAACAGGGCATGAGGATTTAGCTCTTTATGGTGGCGATGACTATCAAACAATACTAACTGCATCAAAAAAGATGAGATCTAAAATTGAAAAGTTGACCCGTAAAAATAATTTAAACCTCTCAAGGGTAGGCATTATTACTAAAGATAAAAAACTTCGTATTAGTGATAATGGTAAGGAGATCAAATTAAAAAAAGGCTTCACTCACTTTGAAAAAAAATAATTTACTCTTCAAAAACGAATCAACATTTATTGCTTTAGGTTTTGGGTCGGGCTTAGCAAATTTTGCGCCCGGCACATTTGGTACGTTGATTGCGATACCCTTATTTTATTTTTCTCAACTTCTTCCTCAACATTTTGATTATTTTTTTGTGATCACTCTTTTTTTTATTGGTATTTATGTATCAAACAAAACCTGCCTCATCATGAAAATAAAAGACCCCTCTTGTATTGTTATTGATGAAATTGTTGCCTTTCTTGCACTATTAATCTACTTTCAACCTAATGTAATTGAATTATTTTATTGTTTTTTGTTATTTAGATTTTTTGATATCTTAAAACCATTCCCTATCAATATCCTTGAAAAAAAATTTGAAGGTGGCTTTGGAATAATGATTGATGATATAGCAGCTGCACTTTATTCTGTTTTGATAATAATTTTATTCAACCAATATGTTTCTTAAAGAAAATTTAAAGCTCATCCAAAAATTAGCAAGGCAGTGTTTAGAGAAGAAAATATTGTTAGTGGCTGCCGAGTCTTGCACGGGTGGTCTTCTGTCTTCATTGTTAACTCGAGAGGCTGGAAGTTCAAAATGGTTTGATAGGGGTTTTGTCACTTATAGTAATAATTCAAAAATTGACTCTTTGGGGGTCAGAGGTGAGACTCTAGAAAATTTTGGAGCTGTGAGTCAAGAAATTGCAAATGAAATGGCTAAGGGAGCGCTAAAAAATAGTGAAGCAAATCTAAGTATCAGCATCACAGGTATTGCGGGTCCTGAAGGTGGGTCATTAGATAAACCTGTTGGGACCGTTTTTTTTTCAATTGCAAACCAAGAAAAGGTCATTTTAGAACACAAAGGAGATTTTAAGGGTTCAAGAGATAAAATTAGAGAGGAATCGGTTCTTTTTGTATTAAATGAACTCTTGAACCTTACGTTATAACAACAAGTATGAAATAATAAAAACAAATTAAAAAACACTAACTAAAGGTAAATATTCAATGGATGAAAATAAGAGAAAAGCCCTAGATGCAGCGCTCGCGCAAATAGATAAACAGTACGGCAAAGGATCAGTAATGAGGATGGATGATACTTCTGTTGTTGAAGACATCCAGTCTGTATCCACGGGGTCTTTAGGGCTTGATATTGCTCTAGGCATCGGTGGTTTGCCTCGAGGACGAGTCATTGAAATATATGGGCCAGAATCGTCTGGAAAAACATCGTTAACGCTTTCAGTAATTGCTCAAATGCAAAAAGTAGGAGGAACAGCAGCATTTATAGATGCTGAGCATGCACTAGATATTCAATATGCGGCAAAACTTGGGGTTAATATTGAAGAATTGTTAGTCTCACAACCAGATACTGGCGAACAAGCACTTGAAATAGCAGATATGCTTGTCAGAAGTGGTTCGGTTGATATTGTGGTTGTCGATTCGGTTGCTGCATTAACTCCACGAGCAGAAATTGAGGGTGACATGGGTGATTCACATATGGGATTACAAGCGAGATTAATGTCACAGGCATTAAGAAAATTAACAAGCAACATAAAAAAAACAAATACCATGGTAATTTTTATTAACCAACTTAGAATGAAAATTGGCGTGATGTTCGGAAACCCAGAAACCACAACGGGTGGTAATGCACTTAAATTTTATGCATCTGTGAGGCTTGATATAAGAAGAATTGGTGCAATAAAAAAAGATGATGAAATTATCGGTGCTGAAACTAGAGTAAAGGTAGTTAAAAATAAAGTGGCGCCTCCATTTAGGAAGGCTGAATTCGATATGCTGTATGGCGAAGGAATCTCCTTAGAAGGAGAGATTATAGACCAAGCTGTTAAATTGAATATTATAGAAAAGTCTGGTTCATGGTACAGCTACAATAGCGAAAAAATTGGTCAAGGAAAGGACAATGTAAGAGAATTTCTTAAAGATAACCCTGAAATATCAAAAGATATAGAAAACCAAGTAAGAGATAAATCAAGCATTTCAGCTGAAATTGAAATAGAGGATACAGTTCCTGAGGATGATGCAGAATCTGAAAAATAGTACTGAAAAAAATATTATTTTATTGAAGAAAAGAGCTCTATATTATTTAGGTAAAAGAGAATACTCACGCCTAGAATTACAAAAAAAAATAAATACCTTCGCTCAAGAGCTTGAGATTGATACACATAATATAAAAAACATACTAAATGACCTCGAAGGTAATGATTGGTTATCGGATCAAAGATTTACGGAACAATTCATTTTTTCAAAAAAGAATAAATATGGAGTAAACAAAATTAGATATGAACTAAAAATGCGAGGGGTAGATGAAGCAATTATCAATAGTGAGCTTATCAAAATTAAATCAGAAGATTATTCGCTTGCAAAAAAAATCTGGTCCAAGAAATTTGATGATACTCCTCATTCACAAGAGGAAAGAAATAAACAAATAAGGTTTCTCCAGGGAAGAGGTATTAACCTAGAGCTTATACATAAGATTCTATCTGGGAAGAATTTTGAATAGCAATGAATAAAAAAAATAATTTGACTGAAAAAGAAATCAGGAAACAGTTTTTAGATTTCTTTGCTGCTAAGGGACATGAAGTTGTTTCTTCATCAAGCTTGGTCCCTCAAGATGATCCAACACTGCTTTTTACAAATGCAGGGATGAATCAATTTAAAGAAATTTTTTTAGGTGTTGAGAAAAAAAGTTATCAAAGAGCAACCTCAAGTCAGCGCTGTGTTCGCGCAGGGGGAAAGCATAATGATTTAGAAAATGTTGGATATACAGCAAGGCATTTAACTTTTTTTGAAATGCTTGGTAACTTCAGCTTTGGAGATTACTTTAAAAAAGAAGCTATCTCTTACGCATGGGAGCTTTTGACAGAGATCTACAAAATTCCGAAGGAAAAATTATTAGTCACTGTTTATGAAGAAGATAAAGAGGCACTAGAAATCTGGTCAAAGAAAATAGGCTTACCTAAAGAAAAAATTATTCTTATTGGAGATAATAAAGGAACTAAGTATGCCTCAGATAATTTTTGGATGATGGGAGATACTGGTCCTTGTGGTCCATGTAGTGAAATTTTTTATGATCATGGGAAAGATTATTTTGGAGGTCCCCCAGGCACAAAAGATGAAGATGGTGATCGCTTCATTGAGATTTGGAATTTAGTTTTTATGCAGTACAATCGAGATGAGCAAGGTAAAATGCATCTTCTCCCAAAGCCATCAGTTGATACAGGTATGGGATTAGAGAGAATTTCTGCAATACTTCAAAATGTCCACTCAAACTATGAAATTGATTTATTTAAAACTTTAATTGCTGAAATTGGCAAAATTACAAATACAAAAAATCTTGAGCATAACTCACTTAAAGTAATTGCAGATCATATAAGAACATCTACCTATCTTATTAAAGACGGTGTGCTGCCTGCAAATGAAGGTAGAGGTTACGTTTTAAGAAGAATTATTCGAAGAGCGATAAGGCATGGTTATAAGCTTGGCTGTAATAAGCCATTCTTTAATAAACTCGTACCATTAGTTTTAAAGTTAATGGACGATGAAAAAAATATATCTTCCGAAAAAAGAAAATTAATTTCAAATGAAATCTTCTTAGAAGAAGAACGTTTCTTCATAACAATTGAGAACGGAATGTCTATTCTCGAACAGTCAATAAATGGCATTAAGAATAAAAATGTATCTATACTTGATGGTGAAATTGCTTTTAAGTTACATGATACATATGGGTTTCCTCTTGATCTTACAGCTGATATTTGTAGAGAAAATAAAATTGAAATTGATACTGAGGCATTTGAGGTATCTATGAAATCTCAAAAAAAAATGGCACGTGAATCTGGTAAGTTTAATAAAATTAAAACTTTACCTTACGAAGGTAAAGAGACAGAATTTTTAGGTTATATCGATATTCATTCTTCTTCAGAAATTTTAGGAATGTTTAGAGATGGTGATGAAGTGGAGGAGATAAAAAAAGGGGGAGAAGCAATCCTTATTTTAGACAAAACTCCGTTTTACGCAGAGTCAGGAGGGCAAGTTGGTGATACTGGCTATATTAAAACTAACAACGGAAAATTTAATGTACGAGATACGGTAAAAATTAAAAAAAATGTATTTGGTCATGTCGGGATTCTTGAATCTGGTTCCTTAAAATGCAATGAACAAGTTGAGGTATTTATTGATGAACATAGAAGGAATGATATTAAAAGAAATCATTCTGTCACCCATCTGCTTCATAAAGCATTAAAAATTGTTTTGGGTGATCATGTTGAACAAAAAGGTTCTCTCGTAGACAACCTAAAAACACGATTTGATTTTTCTCATTCAAAATCTATTTCAAATGAAGAAATTCATCAAATAGAATCTATTGTTAATAATGAAATTTTAACTAATAAAATGACAACTACACAAATGATGTCAATAGATAAGGCAAAAGAGTCAGGTGCTTTAATGCTTTTTGGAGAAAAATACGATTCAGAAGTTCGCGTATTAAATATTGGAAATAGTATCGAGCTATGTGGAGGCACTCACGTAGGAAATACAGGGGATATTGGTCTCTTTAAAATCTATTCTGAGACAGGTGTTGCCTCAGGCATCCGAAGAATTGAAGGTGTTACAGGTATTAATCTCCTTAAATTTTTAAATGATCAAGAAGAAATATTAACTATAATCTCCAAAGACTTAAATACCAAAACATCAGAAATACCATCAAAAGTATCCTCACTGCTCACTCAACTTAAAGAGAATGAAAAAATACAAAACCAACTAAAATCAGAATTAGCATTGAATCAAACCGATGAGATGCTTTCAAAAACATCAAAAATAAATAATTTTGAATACTTAAGCCAAG
>ERZ1046367.1929-NODE-1929-length-11400-cov-5.463112_pt1 | contig 11400 bp, 10 predicted proteins | sample MGYA00383091_ERZ1046367 | MGnify/ENA primary metagenome ERZ1046367 (study PRJEB29581, sample SAMEA5548361) | metagenome | biome: marine; feature: coastal; material: water | depth 50 m | study: Short-term variability in the microbial, nano- and picoplankton... | reverse complement strand
AAAATTTTAATTAGTTTAACACTATGAAAAAAACACACTTATTTGTAGCCTTTTTATTTTTTGTAATCTCTTTAAAATCCCAGAATATATTAAAACTTAAGGATCAAGCTACTGCTATAGAAGAAATACAAAAGCATAGATTAGAAAATTTATTACCTCAATTAATGAAAAAGCATAATATTGATATGTGGGTTTTAATTACAAGGGAGTATAATGAAGATCCAATCGTTAAAACTCTTTTACCTCCAACTTGGCTTAATGCTAGAAGGAGGACAATTGTAGTTTTTTCTATGAAAGAGGGTGTTTTTAAATCAGCTGCAATTACTAGATATCCATTTGGTAATTTAATTCCATCTGTATGGAACAAAGAGAGAGAGCCTAACCAATGGAAAGCATTATCTGAATATATAATATCTCAAAATCCTTCAACGATAGCCGTTAACATTTCCGAAAATTATGCTTTAGCTGATGGTTTAGTTAGAACTGATTTTGACAAATTATTAAAGGTTTTACCCAGCCGTTTAACTTCTAAAATTGTATCATCTGAACCTTTGGCTGTGTCATGGATTGAAACAAGAACACCTAGAGAAATGATTATATATAATCAGTTAGTTTCGATCACTCATTCAATTATTAAAGACGCCTTTTCAAATCAAGTTATTACCCCAGGAATTACAACCACAGAGGATGTAGTTTGGTGGCTTAGGGAAAAAGTCAGGAGTTTGGGCTTATCTACGTGGTTTCACCCAACAGTAGATGTGCAAAGAAAAGAATCAAGTGATTTATACTCATTTGACATGAAGTCAAAATATGACACGATACTTCCGGGAGATTTATTACATTGTGATTTTGGAATCAGTTATTTAACTTTAAATACAGATTGTCAGGAATTAGCCTATGTATTAAGAAGAGGAGAAAAAAGAGCTCCTAAAGAATTAGAGCAAGCTTTAAAAGATGGTAATACGGTCCAAGATTATTTGACAAATAATTTTATAAAGGGTCAGACAGGAAACAATATTCTTAAAAAAGCATTAAATGAAGCAAAAAGTGCGGGCTATAAGCCTCAAATATATACACATCCCTTAGGCGTTTTTGGTCATTCTGCAGGAACAACTATTGGAATGTGGGATGCTCAAAATGGCATACCTGGATCCGGGGAACATGCTTTGCAATTAGAAACTGTTTATGCAATTGAATTAAACACAAAAGTTTATATAAAAGAATGGAAAAAAGAGATTCGTGTTATGCTAGAAGAAGCTGGATATTTTGGTTCTGAGGGTTTTAAATATGTTAACGGCAGACAAACAAAACTCATTTTAGTAGGACTAAATGATAATGCTATAGAATAATATTATCTTTGTTCAACTTTTAACTTAAAAACGTATAGCATGCAACTGTACAATAAATTAAGTGCTAATGAACGTGCAGAAATAATTGAATCTGCAGGAAAAGAACGGCTTACCCTTTCTTTTTATCAATACGCACAAATTGGAAACCCTATCCTTTTTAGAAATTATCTTTTTTTGTCCTGGAATTCATTAGATATTTTGGGTAGAATTTATGTTGCAAATGAAGGAATTAATGCCCAACTTTCTGTTGCTGCTGAAAATTTTCAACATTTTAAAAATCACATAGATAGTATTTTCTTTTTAAAAAATGTTAGACTTAATATTGCTGTTGAGCAAAACAATAAATCATTTTTAAAACTTACAATTAAAGTTAGAGATAAGATTGTAGCAGATGGTTTAAGCAATGAGTCTTTCGATGTGACTAATAAGGGTAAACATGTTGATGCTAAAGAATTTAATCAACTTTTAGAGGATCCAAAAACTATTTGTGTTGATATTAGGAATCATTATGAAAGTGAAATAGGTCATTTCAAAGGAGCTATAACTCCAGATGTTGATACTTTTCGAGATTCATTGCCGATTATTGAAAACACCATTATTCAAAACAAAAAAAACAATAATATTCTAATGTATTGCACTGGAGGCATTAGATGTGAAAAAGCAAGTGCTTATTTTAAACATAAAGGGTACAAGAATGTATTTCAATTAGAAGGAGGAATTATTGAGTATGCAAGACAGGTTATAGATGCCAAAATTGAAAACAAATTTAGAGGTAAAAATTTTGTTTTTGATGAAAGACGAGGAGAAAGAATATCTGAAGAAATTATTTCAAAATGTCACCAATGTGGATCACTTTGTGATATACATGTGAATTGCACAAACCCAGCCTGTCATTTATTATTTATTCAATGCACAGAATGTTCAGAAAAATATAAAAGTTGTTGCTGTAATGAATGTCAAGAAATTATAAACCTCCCTTTAGAGATTCAAAAAAAATTAAGAAGGGGAACTCATAACAGTAATAAAATTTTTAAAAAAGGCAGATCAGAATTTTTAAAGTTTAAAAAATAAAGTAATAATTGTATATAAATATACAGTTTATAGATATTGTATCTTTACATATATACCCTAAGCATTATGACAATTAATAAAACCAAGAAATTTTTTCTTTTATTTATTTCAATAATTTTTTGTTGTTGTTCAACGGAGATTTGGCATAGTGATTTTAAAGATTTTTCAAATGGCTGGAAAGCATCAGATACAGCTACTTTTAATTTTAATGAAATCCCTAATTCAAAAGGAAGTATTTTTATTAATTTAAGAAACGATAATAATTATCCATTTTCTAATATATTTTTAATTACCATTTTATTAAAAGATGGCATAGAGATGAGTAGTGATACTTTAGAGTATTCGATGGCAGATAAATCAGGTAGATTTTTAGGAAAGGGTTTTGGAAACGTAAAAGAAAGTTTATTTTATTGGAAAGAAGATATTAGTTTTTCAAGTGATTCTGAATATTCAGTTATTTTGAGGCATGCAATGAGAAAAAGTCAAAATGAATCTGGGATGAAAATTTTGCCTGGAATTATAAGTATAGGAATTAGCATAATGCCAAATAGATAAAAAATGAATAATCCAGAGACAAATCCCTTTAGATTAGTTATAAAAATTTTATGGGCGGTTATTTTTTCAGGAATAATAATTGTTATAGCTATATTTTTTAGAGCAGCAATGGGATATTATGGCCCAATGCCAGATCTTCAGCAGCTTGAGAATCCTAAGACTAATTTAGCAACACAAATATTTTCATCAGACGGAGCTGTATTAGGAAAGTATTACTATGAAGACAATAGAACACCTATACAGTTTGACGAACTTCCTGAAAACATTATTAATGGACTTGTAGCTACAGAAGATGAAAGATTTTATTCACATTCAGGAATAGATTGGCGAAGAACAATCAGTGCTTTTTTATTTTTAGGAAAAAGAGGGGGGGCAAGTACAATAACTCAGCAATTAGCTAGACAACTTTTTGTAGGAGTTCGATCTAGAAACATCTCTGAAGCTGTAATTCAGAAAGTTAAAGAATGGGTTTTATCTGTTCAGCTAGAGAGGAGATATACAAAAAAAGAAATTATCGCGATGTATCTAAACATCTATGATTTTGGATATAATGCCGATGGGATTCGTTCTGCATCAAAAATATTTTTTAATACAACTCCTAAAAACTTAAAGATTGAGCAATCAGCAACCTTAATAGGAATGCTAAAGAATTCATCATATTATAATCCATTGAGAAGACCTGAATTGGTTAAGAAAAGGAGAAATATTGTTTTTAAGCAAATGGAAAGAAACGGCTATTTAACACCAAAAGCTGCAGATTCACTATCACAAACCACATTGGAAATTGATTATACTCCTGAATCACACAGGGAAGGATTAGCGACATATTTTAGGGCATATTTGCAAGATTTTATGAGAAAGTGGATTAAAGAGAACCCCAAAGAAAATGGCAAAAGATATAATCTGTATCGTGATGGATTAAAAATATACACAACTATTGACTCACAACTTCAGAGTATCGGGGAAGAATCAGTTCGTAGTCACATGAAAAATTTACAAAAAGAGTTTTTCAGACAAAACACAAAAGAATTAAATGAAACCGCACCGTTTTTAGATTTAAGAACAGGGCAAATAGACACTCTTTTGGAGAGAACAGCATACAGATCAGAGCGTTGGAGAAATAAAACAAACGCTGGATGGGAAAAAGATGAGATATTAAAGAATTTCCAAAAACCAGTACCAATGACGGTTTTTACTTGGGAAGGAGAAAGAGACACTGTTATGACCCCTTTAGATTCACTAAGATATTACAAGTATTTTTTGCGATCCTCCATGATGTCAATGGAACCTCAAACAGGACACGTAAAAGTTTGGGTAGGAGGATATGATTATAAACATTTTCAATATGACCAAGTAAAGCAGGGAAGACGACAAATAGGATCAACATTTAAACCTTTTTTATATGCAACGGCTATTGATCAATTAAAATTATCACCATGTGATATTCTTCCTGATGCACTATTTTGTATTGAACCTAATAAGCATGGAAATATTGACGCTTGGTGTCCAAAGAACTCAGGAGACAAATATGGAAAGAATAGAACCTTAAAAAACGCATTAGCAAATTCAGTAAACACTGTAAGTGCAAGATTGATGGATAAGGTAGGCCCAAGACCAGTAATTGATTTAGCTCGAAAAATGGGAATTACATCTAGGATTCCTGCTGTTCCTTCAATTGCACTTGGAACACCAGACATAAGTCTTTTTGAAATGGTAGGAGCATATGGAGCTTTTGCTAATAAAGGGATATATGTTAAACCAGTAATGATCTCTACAATAGAGGACAAAAACGGAACTGTTATTTATGAATCAGTTCCAGAAACGCAAGACGTTATTTCAGAAGAGGTAGCCTATGTAACAATAAACTTAATGAAAGGAGTTACCGAACATGGCTCAGGAGCTAGATTAAGACACGCAGGGTTGGAAAAAGAAAATTATATATATAAGAATGTAGTTACTGGGTACCCCTATGTTTTTGAAAATCCAATTGCGGGTAAAACAGGAACAACTCAAAACCAAAGTGACGGATGGTTTATGGGAATTGTTCCAAATCTTGTTACAGGAGTATGGGTTGGTGGAGAAGATCGCTCAATACACTTTGAAGAAATTGCATATGGTCAGGGAGCGACCATGGCTTTACCTATTTGGGGGCAGTTTATGAAAGAAGTATATCTTAAGCCTGAATTGGGGATATCTACGGAGGATTTTGTTGAGCCTGAAATACTCTCAATACAATTAGAGTGTGATCAATATATTCAAGAAAAACTAGAAGATGATTTAGACGATTTAGATGGTTTTGGATTTTAATATTTAAAAATTATCTTCTGCGTACCACTCAGCATAAGCGGTAGCTGTTTCTCGAAGCTTTAAAGAGTGGAGTTTTAAAGATTTTGGAAGCCGGGCTTGAATTTTCTTTGCAAAATCAGACACTAGCATTTCACATGTAGGTTGATAATTTACTCTAACAATTTTGTTTCCTTTTTCTTCCATCTGTTTAGCTAGTTCATTATGAGGAGAATTACAGTTTAAAACTGTTGCATGATCAAAAGGAACAATAATTTCTTCTTTGACAATTTTTTTTAGATCAGCAAAGTCAATGACCATACCAAATTTTACATTTTGGGATTTGTCTATTGGTTTGCCTATAACTGTTACGTATAGTTTGTAACTGTGTCCATGCACGTTTTTACATAGCCCGTCATATCCGTATAGCGCATGACCAGTTTCAAAACTAAATTCTTTTGTGATTCTTATTTTTTGATTCATAATTCATTTTTTAACAGTAACTATTTAATATTTCAAAATTTTCTCAAAACAGTAAAATGGGTATTCACTTTGTTTTGGAATATGCACATCGCCAAGCTGGATATAACCTCTGGCTCTATAAAATTTTGAGTTTCTGGAATTTTGACTAAAGGTATCAAGTCTAACTGAAAGACACTTCATTTTAATCGCTTCTTCTTCTGCAAAATCCATCATTGATCTAGCTAGTCCCTTTTTTTGACTTTTTGGATGAACAGCTAACCTATGTATATATAGATTATTTGGGTCTGGAGTAAGCCAATCAATTTTATTATAAAGTTCATCTTTGTGTTTTGAAAACATTATACAGCCTACTATAGAATTATTCATTTCAGTAACATATAATTCTTTATTCATTATATCCTTTTCAAAAACTTTTCTAGAAGGATAGTGTTCATTCCATTGAAATATTTTTTTAGAAATCATTTCTTCTGCACATGCTTCAGTTATTTTTTTTACATTATTTAAATCAGAAAAGTATGCAAGACGAATCATTATATATTTTTTACCAAAATAATTTTTTTTACCATATTAAATCTATAATTCTATTAGAAATATATACTAAGTGTTATTTTAAACATATCTTCAAGAATTTAAAAACCTATTATCAAAACCTGTTGAAAAATAAATCAATTTATTTAATCGCGTGTTTTATTTTTTTTACTTTAGAAATTTATTCTCAGTCGTATATTGAATTATCTGTTGATAACGATTTGTACTTTTTAACTGATCAATACTATTCGAGTGGAATAACTATTTCATATGGAAATAAGAAAGAAAAAAAAGCTAATCACTGGCGAATAGGACAAGAAATATATCATCCTTCCCTACGTTACACCAACGATCTATCTAAAATAGATTATCCTTATAATGGATGGCTATATGTTCAAAATGAAAAAGAATATTTTTTGAGTGACAAAACTAGTTATAGCTGGGGAATAGAAATAGGCATAACAGGAGAAGCTTCTTTAGCAAGAAAATTTCAAAATTTTTATCATCGCACATTTTTAAGCTTACCAGAACTATCATGGGCAGGAGCTCAACCTCAAAGATTTCATTTTGGAGTTTTTGGTCAAATTAATAAGGGAATTAGCATTTCAGAAAACATTCATCTTACTTCTCAGCTTTATTCAAAAGTGTCTAGTTATAGAATACAATCTGTAGGAAGAATAGGGGTTTTAATAGGCTTAACTCAAAAGCTTCCATTTCAAAAACCTTCATTCAACAATACGGAGCTTTCAAGAGGAGTTTATATTGGAACGAGACAAGAATACAGACCCCATGACTTTGCTTTAAGCGGAAGTTTATTTAATAATAGTTCCGAACACACAGTGCCTAATTTAAAGTATCGTAATAGTTTTGAATTTGGTCTTTTTTATAAGAGAAAAAAATGGATGATCTTAACTTTATATCAGTCTATGAGTAAAGACACTCCAGGTCAAAGATATGAGCGACATAAAGTCCTAAATATTACTATACGAAAACAGTTTTAAAATTTTGTATTTTTGACTTTATGGAAACATTTAGAAAATCATTTTTTTTAACGCCTACATTAATTTTATTTCAATCATGTATAGTAGTTGAGCATACTGTAAATCATTTTCACGAGAAGTCTTCTGTTAAAAACTCTATTAAAGAACTTGATAAAAATTTTAATGAAACAAAAAGATTTTACGGTTCCGGGGAGTTTGTTGATTTAAAAAACGGTAAATCTGAAATATTTTTTATGGATAATATTGAGCCAAAAGGACACATTGTTATAATAGATAGTCTAGCTCAAGACTCTTTGGTTAAAATGATTATTGTAAATGATACAATCATTAAGAATAATCATTAATTTGATTCAGGTCGTTTCAAAGGGTTTTTAATAAAAGTTCCAAGCTTTAGAGATAGACCATCAAAAACACTTGGTTGTATTGATACTGTATTGATTTTATTGCTTTTCATGTACTGATATTGAAGTCCTATATTTAATCTTTTCCAAACTTGATATTGAATAGTAATCAATGTGCCAAAAGTATTTCCAAAAGATTCATTAGGATATTTTAGAGTTCCAGTTATGGGATTATTAGTAATCGAATTTTTAGCTGTTAAAAAATAATGATATTTGAATCCTATTTCAAAAAACAATTTCCTTGAAGGATAGAGTCTAATTGTTAATGGAAAGCTTAACCAGTTTGTATTGTCTGAAGAGTTGTTTAATAACCCATCGTATTGATAGCGAATCTGATTAAATTCGATTCCAGTTGACCATCCAAATGTTTTAGAATTTAATTTTTGAATTGCAAACCCAATTCCTTTTCCGATACTAGGTTTAGTATAATCTTGATCAGAATTTATCCAATTTACCCTTCCATAGAAAGAGTAATTCCATAGATGATAGAAACTATCAGGATCGGGCCCAGTTCGGTATTGTTTATAAAGATTTTTATTTCCTTGAGAAAAAGAGAAAAACCCTGTAAAGATTAAAATTAAAAATACGTAAACCCGGAACATTTTTCTAATATACACTAACCATTTCAAACTAATTGTTGTTAAGATTTTAATCTTAATTTAAAGCTAAATTTTTTTACTTTTAAAGTAAAACTTTTTTAAAAAAGTGAGTTCTTCGAAAATCTATAAATTTAATATTACCTTAAATAAATTATATGTCAAAACAAAGTAGAAGGCAGTTTATTAAAAGAGCAAGTCCTCTTGTAGTTCTTCCATGGGTTAATACTAAGGGTTTTTTTATAACAAGCCCCGATACAATTCTTTACAATGCAAATGCAATAACAGTAAGCTCGAATAAACCAAAAGCTCAAGCTATTGCAATATTGGGAGAAAGAGTTGTGGCGATAGGAGAGAATGATAGAATATTAAAATTAGCTAATGCAAATACAAAAAAAATTGATATTGCTGGAAAAACAATTGTTCCAGGATTTATTGATGCTCATTCTCATCCGGCATCATCGGGTCTTTCACATCTACGAAATGTAGATATTGATTTACGATCAATAGAAGAGATAAAAAAAGCCATTTATGAAAGAGCAAAGATAACCCCTCCAGGAGAATGGATTTTAGGATTTAAATATGATGACACTAAGGTTAAAGAAGGGAGACTAATTAACAAACATGATCTTGATGAAGCTGCCCCAAATCATCCAGTTAGAATAAGGCATCGAGGAGGACATTCAACATATGTTAACTCAATCGCCTTGAATTTAATGGGGTATAATCGAAGCACTTCTGATCCAGAAGGAGGTAAAATTGGGAGAAATGGAATAAATGGCGAATTGACCGGACAATTATTAGAAACAGCTTCTCATCCTTTATCAGAATTAATTCCAAATACTTTTACCCAAAAAGATTATCAAGAAGGGGTTAAATTGATAACTAAAATGATGACAAAAAGTGGAGTTACATCTGTAACTGAGGCTTATGGGACTTCAACCTATCTTAGAGCTTATCAAGACGCGTACAATGCTGATGAATTATCCATGAGAGTTTACAGCATGATTTCTTATAGAGAAATAGACAAGTTTATTGATGCGGGTATTAAGACTGGTTTTGGGGATCAATGGCTAAGGATTGGAGGAATGAAAATTACAATAGATGGTTCAATTTCAGAAAGAACAGCAAGATTGTCAAAACCATATATTGGACGACCAAATGATTATGGAATTATGGTTATGGAGGAAGAAGAAGTTTATGAGTATGCTCACAAAGCTCATACAAATGGATGGCAAATAGGAGTTCACGCAAATGGTGATGTGGGAATTGATAAGACATTAAATATTTATGAACGACTTCAAAAAGAAAATCCTCGAATTGATCCTAGATTTAGATTAGAACATTGCACTGTAATTAATGATGATCTAGTTAGAAGAATCAAAGAATTAAATGCTATACCAAATCCTTTTTCAACATATGTTTATTTTCACGGAGAGAAGATGAAGCAATATGGAAAGGAAAGACTAGAGAACATGTTTGCCGTTCGTAGTTTTCTAGATGCAGGGATTAAAGTTACGCAAACTTCAGATTATCCTCCGGGACCTTATGAGCCTATGATGGCTCTTCAGTCTAGTGTAACAAGGACAGATATTAATGGAAACATATGGGGCGCAACCCAAAAAATTACAGCTGAAGAAGCAATTAAAGTTGGAACTATTCACGGAGCCTATGCTTCGTATGAAGAAGGTATAAAAGGAAGTCTAGAAAAAGGAAAATTAGCTGATCTTGTTGTTTTAGATAAAGATCCCACAAAAGTAAATCCAATGGAAATTATTGATATTCCAATTGAGAGAACTATGGTAGGAGGAAAATGGAAGTACGAATCATAAATAGTTAAAGTAATTCATTCTAACGGAATAATAGATTATATGGGAGAAAAAAAAGACACGATACTTAAAAATAATCTTAATCATACACTTTTTTCATGGTCAAAGCAAAAAGGAATTAATCCTTTAAATGTTGATAAAGCAAAAGGGGTTTATTTATATGATCATGATGGAAATAAAATTATAGATTTTTCTTCTGGATTAATGAATGTTAATATAGGTCATGGTGATCAAAGAGTAACTAATGCTGTTGTTCAGCAGATGGAAAAGGTGAGTTATGTTACTCCATCTGCAATTACTAAAATTCGAGGTGAATTAGGAAAAAAACTATCAGAAATTTGTCCAGGAGATTTAAATAAATCCTTTTTTACAGTTTGTGGAGCTACAGGTATTGAAAATGCGATTAAGCTTGCAAGACTTTATACTGGTAGACATAAAATATTAACAAGATATCGTTCTTATCACGGATCTACAATTGGAGCTATGTCTGCAGGCGGAGATCCAAGAAGACTTAAAGTCGATGCTCATCAAGCACCTAACTTTGTTCATATTGAAATACCTTATGAGTATCGTTCTAGAGGGGCTAATTGGGAAAAAGATTCTTTCGATCAACTTGATCGAATCTTAGCATATGAAGGTCCAGAAAATTTTGCAGCCATTGTTATGGAAGGAGAATCAGGGAGCTCAGGATGTCTTAAGCTGCCTAAAGGATACTTTAAAAAATTAAGACAAGTGTGTGATAAACATGGAATTTTATTGATTTCAGATGAGGTGATGAGTGGATTTGGACGGACTGGCAAATGGTTTGGAATTAACAATTATGATGTTATTCCTGATATGATGGTTTTAGCTAAAGGAATTACTGCAGGATATTTGCCTTTTGGAGCATTACAAGTAAGTGATACAATTGCAGCTCATTTTGATAATGATCCGATGATGCTAGGATTAACTTATTCTGCCCACCCCACCGCTTGTGCAGCAGCACTTGCTGTCATAAACATTTACGAAGAGGATAATCTTATAAATAATGCTAAGGAAATGGGGAAATATATGGAAGAGCAAATAGAATTACTGAAAAGAAAACATCCTTCCATTGGAGATTTTAGAAATACAGGTCTTTTGGGCTGCATAGAACTGGTTAAGAATAAAAAATCTAAAGAGTCTATGGCCCATTTTAATGCAAAACCAGAAGAATTAAAAGTAATGGATAAAGTAAAGGCTAAAATTTCTGAACTAGGAATGTATACTTTTAGTAAATGGAACTATATTTTTACAGCACCTCCACTTTGTATAAACAAGAAACA
>ERZ1046367.1927-NODE-1927-length-11406-cov-5.324465_pt1 | contig 11406 bp, 8 predicted proteins | sample MGYA00383091_ERZ1046367 | MGnify/ENA primary metagenome ERZ1046367 (study PRJEB29581, sample SAMEA5548361) | metagenome | biome: marine; feature: coastal; material: water | depth 50 m | study: Short-term variability in the microbial, nano- and picoplankton... | reverse complement strand
ATCATCGAAAAGCACGGTTCGAACTTCCCCGCCTTGAATCACAGATCCACCGGCCTCTCTAACCATGCCTTGGCACCGCTTGAAGAGCAGTGCGTCGAACTGGGCGCGCGGAAGCGAATAGCCAGCCTCAAGCTTTGCAACATCTTCTTCTGGAAGAGGAACGCGAACCTTGTTGCCCTTTGGTGATGAAAACAAAATACCGGTCACTCGGAAATGCGGGGTTGACTCTAAGTCGGCCTTTACTCCGAGCGCAGAGACGTGACTGAGGGACTTACCTCCAACAGCGTCACCACAGACCTTGTCACGCGGCCACACATCTTTCTCGATGAGCAACACCTTCTTTCCGGCCATTGCCAGATAGCCTGCTGCGGACGAACCACCAGGTCCACCACCCACAACAATGGCGTCAAACGTTTCACCACTTTTTGGAGCGTCACCAGTTTCGATTGGGTGTTCCCAGATACGCTCGGCAGCACCTGCATCCTTGGTCATGACCGCCACACACCCCATTCACCCCTTGAGTGTTCGCGTTGTGGTTGCTGAAAAGACCCTGTCTGAACCGTCATCCTCATCCGTCGAATCATCGAGGCGAGTCCATGGCGGAGTCGGCTGTCGGGCATGGTGCTCAGTCGGCAACCACGCCGCTTGCCCCGAATCAACGAAAAAGAGCCATTGCGGCGCTCTTGGTTGTCACCTCGGTTTGGGGTGCGACGTTCATTTGGATGAAGCAGGCGCTCAACGAACTCCAACCTGAAATCGAGGCGTACGGGAGCAACAGAGTTGTTGGCGTTCTTGTTGCTGCGCGGTTTGCGATTGCAGCACTTGTGATGGTGGTCTTCTTTCCAAAAGCAAGGGCTGCACTGCGGGACAAAGAACAATGGAAAGGCGGCGCATTGCTTGGCGGCGTCATGCTTGTTGGCTTCGTCACTCAGATGATTGGACTTGACGAAATCAACCCGGCAGTTTCTGCGTTCCTCACTTCCCTTTACGTGGTGTTCACGGCCCTGATCACGATTTTCATGACCAAATCCCAACCGTCCCGCGTGCTGATGTTCGGAGTATTGCTGGCTACATTCGGAGCCGGATTCATCCAAGGCCCCCCCCACCTTACATGGGGCTTTGGCGAAGTGATGACGGTGGTGTGCGCCGTTTTCTTTGCGCTGCACATTATCTACACACAGAGGATTACCCAAGTGATGGACCCGGTTGGTGTAACACAAACCTCGTTCGCAGTCGTCGCCCTTGGCGCGGTGGCCATGGTCTTGCTGCTCGGAGGTGGACGGAGCATCGAAGAATGGCGATTCATCTTCGCAGATGGCGTGTTTATTCCTGTGCTTTGTTTAGGCATCGGAGGTTCGTTCTTCTGCTTACTTTTGCTCAACATGTACCAGCGGTATTTGCACCCAATTCAAGCCGCAATTATCTATGCGCTTGAGCCGGTGTGGGCAACAACATATGGTCTCGGCCTCGGCCTTGTTGACTGGAGCGCATGGATTCTGATCGGTGGTGGCGCACTCTTCTTGGGCAACATTGTTGTCGAGTTGTTTACACATGCTGATTCGGAAGAGTAAATGATGGCCATGGTTTCGACACCCATGAGGGGTGCAGATGAGCGAAGAGAAGTCAACCGATTTCCAAGGTTTTGGAAGCAAAGCAGTTCACAGTGGAACCAACCATATCGGCGATGCCGTGAACACACCAATTTTCCAATCCTCGACCTACAAACTCACCGATGAACGCTATGCTGGATGGGCCGCAGGCGCACAACACACCCTTCTCTACGCCCGCCTTTCAACCGTGAACTCGGATGCAGTGGCTCAGAAACTCACAGCCATGGAAGGCGGAGAAGACGCAGAAACATTTGGTTCTGGAATGGCAGCAATTGCTACCACTCTGATGTCCCTTCTCAGTTCTGGCGACCACGTTGTTGCCTCCACTGACGTCTATGGCGGCACGTATGGCCTCATGACCGAAGAACTCCCTCGCTTTGGCATCGAAACGACCATGACCGATATGCGAGACCCGGCGGCTTACGAAGCAGCCATTCAACCGAACACCAAGATTCTCTACATCGAAACCCTGACCAACCCAGTCTTGAAAGTCTGCGATATTCCAGCCATGGTTGACGTCGCAAAGCGACATAATTTGTTGTGCATTATTGACAACACCTTCGCCTCACCTTGGGGGTGCCAACCGTTGTCCATGGGCGTAGACTTAGTGATTCATTCAACCACCAAATACCTCGGTGGCCATTCAGACATCATCGGCGGAGCCGTTGTCGGTTCAAAGGAGTTAATCGCTAAAATTTTCCCACGCAAGGTGCACTTTGGCGGTTCGCCAGACCCGCATAGTAGCTACCTTTTGGAACGGGGTATGAGGACACTTCATGTTCGCATGCCAACGATTTGTTCCAATGCAGCCACCCTTGCGCAACGTCTTGAAGCCCACCCAATGATTGATCGAGTGAACCACCCTGCCCTCCCTTCCCATGACGATTATGAAGTCGCTCAGCGCGTGTTGCCTAAGGGCACGGGCATGATCGGATTTGTCGTCAAAGGCGGCGACAAAGCGGCCCTCAAATTCATGCGAGGCCTGTCAATCATCTACGAAGCAACAAGCCTTGGCGGGGTTGAGTCATTGGTCGAGTGCCCCTTCAACTCCAGCCATATGATGATTCCAGAAGACGTCCGACATGCAGCAGGCTTGGTGCCTGGCTACGTTCGAATGAGCATTGGAATCGAAGACGTTGAAGACCTTTGGGCAGACATCAAACGTGGATTTACGAACGTTTGAACACCCCCAATCGAGGCATGAAAATGGATACCAGTGCGCTGATTGCGTTGCTTGTTTTTATCGTACCAATGTGTTTCACACCAGGGCCCAACAACATGCTGTGTGCTGCACACGGCGCCCAGCACGGGTTCCGCTCAACCGTGCCCCTTACGCTTGGCATGCTCACAGGATGGTCAGTTCTTGGCGTGATTGTCGGCGTCGCGATTACCGCCATCGAATCAAATCAAAACTTCTTCAATCTCTTGACCTATGCAGGGGCCGCCTACATCGCTTACCTTGGGTATGTGATTGCGAAATCTGAAACGAAACCACTTGAGGAGACCGAGGCCACAGATCAATTGGGTTTTCTCACTGGTGCCATGTTGCAGTTTGTCAACGGGAAGGCATGGATTCACTTCCTCGCTATTATGGCCACATGGGGTACATTGTTTGGCCAAGGAATCACTGCGAAAGTGGCGCTTGTTGCCCTCAATGCCTTCGCTGGATACCCGGCGGTTTTGGTTTGGGCCGGGTTCGGTGTTGCCTTGCGACGCACGTTCAGTTCCCAACAGAATGCAAAGCGATTGAACATCGCCTTGGGCGCCTCCCTTGTCGGCGTGGCAATTTGGATCCTGCTGCCTCATTGAGTCCAATCAGGCGGATTCGCCTGTAATGACCCTCAAGGCGTCGAAGGCAGTTTGCCATTCAATCCTTAGCTCATCGACTTCATCTGGTTCAGCAGCAAGCAGGGATTCGCCAGCAGCAAGCAAGGTTTTGGTTGCGGCAAGCCAAGCCCCAGCGCGATCCCTTGCATTGGATTCGAAGTGCCAATCTTGGCCAGCCGAGCGACCTGCAGCAAGCAACCAAGCCCATGAGGCGGCTGCTTCATCGATCGAGGCATGACGAGACGTTGCCACGCGCTCCGCCTTGCCGATTCCGTCGAGCAGACCTTGGAGAACAAGGTCGTGAATGGTACCGGCTGCGCCACTAAACTCCCCACTCCGAGTTGGGAACCGAGCCACGCGGCGCGCTTGACTGCGCGCTGAATCAAGGCCTTTGAGGAAGGTGCCGAACGGCTGTGGCTTCTTGTTTTGCTTCTTCCAGATTTCTTCAGCTTCATCGCCTTCAATCCCGAGTCCAGCCAGGCCGGCCATGCCCCATTTTTCCCACAGCGTGCCGAGAATGTTCCCGCAACTTGTACCGGCCATAATCTCCAGCGCCTGGCCCTTGCGGTCTGCGACATCACCTCTTGGATTGATTCTCATTCCAACTTCATCAGTCGGGCCTTCGCTCATCGAAGCAAGGAGCATGTGGGCCGTGAGATGGCGTTCATCATTTGACCCAGCATGGCCGGCAAGGCCCTGTTCGATTGAGTCGAAATCGTTGCCTTCAATCCAAGTTTCACCGAGGACCAAACCTTCGTCAATGGCGTCAATGACGGCCCGTTGAACTGCCATCGCAATCAATCCTTCATTCATCGTGAGTCCTTGCCATGCATCGATGACCTTGTCAATTCCTTCAGCGGAGGCTTCGGGGAGGACCTTTCCTTCAGGCCATCCTTTTGGTGCCCAGTTTGCTTCAATGGTGAGGATTGAAGGCAGGAAGGGCGGGAGCATCGAAAGAGCAAGGTGGTGGATGAAGGAAGATTCCTTCTTCGCAGATTCACCAAGTGCGTCGAAACCAATCGCAACAATTGGTCCGTTTTTGAACGAGAAACGTACGTATCCATCGGCGCTTGGGTTGAATTCGAGCACTGCATTCGGATCAAGACCTTCCGTGACCCAGACAGGGAGCGGGATTTCATCGTCCTTGGTGAAGGTAAATCGAGATCGATTGAGGACATCTTCGAGCCATTCATCTGGGGGAGTGGGGTTTGGACCTGTACATACAAAGCCACCCTTCCATGTGAAGAAGTACATGCCTCGCTTTGCATGATCTTCCCACGGTAGCATGCGCAAGGTGAGGTGTGAATGGTTTTGCAAACCAGCAAGATAGCCTTGTTTTCCATCTCCTCGACGGATAAACGACGCAGTTCCGAAAGAGCCGGAACTAAAATTTCCAACCATTTTGAATTCCTCGTCATGGCAGGCGTGAAGTGATCCAGCGAACGCTTTGGCAACAGGGTCGCCGCGTTTTGCCATCATTCGTTTGTTAAGCCAACGAACATCGTTCTTCTTCTTGATGATTGTCTTGAGTTCGTTGAGTGTTTTCGTCACAGGGTCCGTCCGGCCCCAACGAAGTCGACCCTTCCACAACATTGTGGGCAGCTTTTCTTCCGGGTCTTCGAGCAATTGTGCCAACTCGCGTTTGATTCGGTTTGCCGTAGCTTCGTTGGCTTGCTTCGTGCCACGCATGCGAACCCGTTGCTTTTTTTGACCGGGAAATTCGACTTTAGATGGACCTGCCATGAACTCCCCTCAACACCCTCGAGCCACCGCTGTCGTTTGATTCCTTCGTGAGCCAAAGTCCCTTCATCTCGCGCCTTCATATACAGTCGTGAGTTCTTCCTGTGGCGATGAACAACGCACCCAAACGGGGCGTATGCGCCGGGCAAACCAAAGGAAGTGTGACACGTATGGAAGAAGAAAAGAAGCAACTGCAAGAGAAAACAACGGACCCCATCTTCACAATCGAATCATCCCTTGGGCAAGTCTCAATCGATATGAAAGCGTATGCAGACGCAAAGTTAGCTGCACACGCTTTGATGCCAAAACAACCCCGACAAAACATGTTTGATTCGAAGATGTTCACGTTCCTCAACGCCACAAAAACCCAACGCGATTCACGCTACTGGAAAGGGCACCTCGGGGCACTCATGAAGATGCACCTCGACCACTACCTCGAACCCGAATATGAGGTGAGTGAGGAATTCTCAATCGAAGATGGAATCATCCGCCCATGCATGTACGATACAATCCCACTGCAGGGCAAACAACGCCAACGCATCATGGTTATCGGTACCCGCTTTTACCAAAGCAAGGTCGACCCAACGCACCGCTTCACTCTAATTTCTTCCGTTGACGGCGACGGTGATCACCGGATCACCATCCACACACCGACGACTCACAACATGAACACAGAACGCTACGACTTCACCAACTTCATCAACCAATTGGAAGAGGATTTTTACGAAAATGGCCCACTCAACCAAGCCTTCTTTGATTTGAAGTACAACTTCATCGAGCGAGACACCAACATCGACGCACTGCTCGCTTGGGACCCGGCGGTCAAAGAAACGCTTTGGAAGGACATCATCACGTTCCAAAAAGCCATGCCGAAGTTGAAGGAACTTGGTCTTGCGAACTCTCGAGGCGTCATCTTGGCAGGCCCCCCTGGGACTGGGAAGACCATGATTGCAAAGTGGCTGGCCGCTCACTCCGACATCACGTGCATCCTCATCTCTGCTGAGATGATCACTGGGCGCCAAGACATCAAGAAGTGCTACGAACTGGCCCGGAAGTTATCGCCAACCCTGCTCATCATCGAAGACATCGATACTGCAGGGGCTCTTGACCGCCGTGCCTCTGACCATCCACTTTTGGGTGAATTCCTTCAATCAATGGATGGCGTTGTGCCAAATCACGGTGTCATAACCCTCGCAACAACCAACCATTCGAACAAAATCGACCCTGCAATCGCTGACCGACCTGGTCGCTTCGACCGCATTGTCGAAGTTGGTTTGCCTGATAAGGAACAACGTTACCACATCATTCACCAACACCTGAAACCAATGAACACCGCTCCAACGGTGAACCGCGAAGCAATCGAACGTCTCGCAAAGTCCAGCGATGGCCTTACCGGCGCATGGCTGCGCGAAGTCGTTCAGTCTGCGTTAATCACCTCGATATCCGATGACCGAGAACTCATCACGAAGGAGGACCTCACGGCCTCATTGAAGGATATTCTCAAGCGACGCGGTATGGCGTACCGCGTCACACCATACGGGGCCACTGCGCAAGAAGCGGCCAACGCATACGTCCAGTGAATGGATGATTTGATGACGAGGCCCTTGCTGGTCATTGCATGGTCGAAGTGACATTGCTTGGCTTGGCACAAGACGGTGGACGCCCACAACCCGGTTGCACGCGCCCCTGTTGCGCTGGACTCGCTCCAGAAGACGCAGCCTACCCAGTGGCCCTTGGGATCACAGATGGCAATGCACATCATCTGATTGAGGCGACTCGCTTTCTTGGTCAGCAATTGACGGTTTGGGACCAATCAACCATCGATAATGTACTGCTCACCCACGCCCACTTTGGCCACGTCGATGGCTTGGGTTTGTTTGGCCGTGAAACCATGAACGCTAGAAATGTAGGGCTCCACACCTCGAGCGAAATGGAGCACCTCATCGACCGAACCCCCCAATGGTCCCTCATGGTCGAGCAAGGTGTCTTCGATGCAAAGGTGTTCCACGATGGCGATTGCATTCAGCTCAGCGAACATGTGATTGCTCAACCAATCCGTGTGCCTCATCGAGATGAACTCTCAGACATGCACGCCTTCGTGATACGGGGGCCAAATCGTTCGTTGTTGTTTCTTCCCGATCACGACACATGGGAAGAGACACTCGCACGCCATCACCACGAGACCATCCGCTCTTGGTTAGCCTCCCTTAACGTGGAGATTGCTTTGATTGATGGTACATTCTGGTCAAACGACGAACTCACCGGGCGCAACCAAGACAAGGTCCCTCATCCTCCAGTCAGCAAGACCCTGGAGATGCTCGGGTCAAGACAAGAACACGATCCAGAAATCCATTTCATCCATCTAAACCACACGAATCCACTGTATGATTCAAACAGCGAAGCATCGACACGCCTCGCCGCTTCGGGTTGGAGCGTGGCTCAACAAGGACAGACCTTCAGTCTGTGATTAGACAGGAGTGATGTCGCCCGCAACGAGCAGCAACGCTCGCCATGTGATGGTAATTGTCTCCCCAGAGTCTGCGGTCGTTGCGCTGTTGGTTGCAACGGTTACACCCGCCTCATATGTCCCCATCATGCGATCGATGTTGTTCATTCGATCTTCATAAGCTTCGAGTTCGCTCATGGTTCCATTGGCGGTGTATGCCCCGGGCGTTGAACCGAACTCGATAAGCGAGGTGTCGGTGATAACTGATGCCATCAGCTGTTCAGAAGAATCACAGGTCGAGGTCGATTTTGCAGAATCGTCGACGTCGTCGTGTGGCCCCGCGGTGTTGCTAAAGTCAGGCTCGACCGTAACGTCGTCACATGTTTCGGTTCCAACTTCATTGGATTCCTCATATGAGATGACAAACTGAATGCCTAAGGAGGCAGTGAACATCTCATCATAGGTGAATGAAAACTGTGCTGTCTGATCGTTTCCGATAAACAACGTCTCTGTTTTCTCCCATTCTTCGATGGTGTAATTCATCGTGTATTCTTTGCTGCTACCAGCCCCATTAGCGTTTGAATCCGGGGCGAAACTCAGGTAGGACACTTCGGTGACAGCTACGACAGCGAGCAGGACAGCGAGGCCGACTGCGACTGTTTGTTGGCCCGGTAAACTGTATCGGCCGAATGCATTCGTTGGTGAATCGTCGCGCAACCAGCACAAGAGGAAGTGGGTAGCAAATGCAGCGCCGACACCAGGTACCGAGGGGAAGATACCATCTGCACCATCGAGGCCAAACGTCACCCATCCGATCACGCCGGAAAATCCAGCCATCATCATCAGAATCGAGTGGGTGGTATCAGGCTCATACCCCATCATGCGAACAAAAATCATCGGAACAAAAATAGCGCCTAGGCCGTAAACAGCGAGGACGACGAGGTCGAACACAGAATCTCCGAACCCGGGGAATTGTTGTCCGACAAGGGAAATCACCGTCGCGAAAACAGCCATGCCAAGGGTGACCATTTTTGTCGCCTTGTGGTTTTGACTCCATTCAGGTCGTACGTCATCGGTGATGGCGGCCGTGCAAGCCAACACTTGACTGTCCGCAGTTGACATTGTGGCGGCAAAAATCGATGCAAGGATGACGCCACCAAGGAAGGGGCTCAGTTGTTCCATAGCCAACAATGGCAACCCAGTTTGGGCACCATCTGTACCCAACTCCGGCAACAAGACACGGCACGCAAGGCCGATGATGAACATCAAAACGATTGCCTGCTTTCGAGCAGCGTCGTCTTTCAGGGTCATGACTCGGGACACAACTTGTGGCTGTCCAGCAACACCCAAGCCGCCTAAGAAAAAGGCAGCAATCCAAAGGGCAGCCCCGAATCTCAAACCAGACGGGAACAGACTCACCATCGAATCCCCGGCTTCCGCAAGTTGATTGTGCAAACCAGAAAATCCACCAGAGCTCTTGACTGCAACAAAGCAGAGAATCGTTGAGCCGACAATCATAACGCTGGATTGGGCGGCATCGGTCCAAATGGACGCACGAATTCCGCCTGCATAGCAGTACGCCACAACAAGCACGAATCCGATCAGAATACCAACCGTAGGCGCCCAATCGAGCATTGTCTCGAGGGCAACACCGCCAGCAGTTAGTTGGGCCGCTGCATAAATCGAGAGGAAAAGAACCGATAGGACCGCTGCAACCTTTGCTTCTGGTGAGCCGGTTGTGCTTGAAACAAGGGATGTAAGGGAGCGAATCCCTCGTTCTTCACCTTCTTTCTGGATGTACTTGTAGAGCCAAATCCATGCTACCAATTGCCCAATGGTCGAGACCACAGCAATCCAAATTGCGGAGTACCCCTGGAGGTAGATAAAACCGATGAAACCGATGAACATGTAGCCGGAATTCCAAGTGCTGACAGCCGAAAGTGCAGCCAATCCAGGATGCATACCCCGGCCGGCAACGAGGTAGTCATCCGTCGTGTCTTCCTTGACACGCATCGAAGCAAGTCCAACCCCTGCGAAGAAGAACATGAACAACAGGAAAGAAAGGAGAATCATCACATCGTCAGACATACAGCCACACACCTTCAGCGCCAACGAAGGAGAGCCTTCTCTTCAACTTCACTGGTTTTGGATTGGAACACGAGGCTGTTGAGCCGCCCCCCGGTTTGAGAATCAAGTTGGCCTACAGTCGTGGCTACAAGGGATTCATCGTCTGTGCCCATATCGGAACACAGCACGACATTCATTGAATCAAGATCACCACTTAGGAGGGCTTCACATGCTTCGATGCGCATCGATTGCAATGCAGTCTCCTGCGGCATCTCTTCAATTGTTTCTGCGAGTTTTTTCCACATCAACCTCAACGATACAACAGCATCGTGTGGTTTCATCGGAAGTTGGTGGCCGATGCCCTCCCCCGTCGGATCTAAATCGAGAAGAGCCAATGTGTGGAGGTTTTGATGCATGTTCGCGGCGATGACTTCCAGGGGCGAAGTCGCCACCCATCCACCGTATGGGTAGGTGAGCGTGGTTTGTCGCCCGAATTTGTAGTTGGACAATCCGATGGCACCGGTTACCAGCGTGGTGATGGAGACGCCATGGAACACCAGGCATTCAAGGCCAGCTTCAGCCGCTTGGAGTTGTAAATCGACATGCGTCGTTGCCTGAAGTGGATCACCAACCACCAAGAGCGCAACCAACGAAGTTCGAGCCAATTCAAACAACGCCTCAGGGAGTTCAACCTCCGGCCTCATCACCTTCTCGATAGCCCCGACTTCAGCTTCAAGTGCGTCGAGTTCAGTTTGCGGCCAAAGAGCAGTGTACGCTTCGTACTGTCGCACATCTGCGGTCTTTGCGGCGTTGAGTGCTTCAAGACTCATTCCAGAAAGACGCCCCGGTCCCATGCCAATGAGCATGAGGCCCGTGTTTGGAAGGGGAGTGGTCATGGTGTGTTCCGCCGTCATGCTCAAACCTCCCCTTCGCTTGGAGTGAGCGAGCATCATGCGTCATTTGAGTGTGCCGAGCGCGCAAACCCAACACTGGTTGGAGCGCTGTCGTTCTGAAAAATGGCTTGCTGAGCACACAGGCGTGACGAGTTTAACGGACGGAAACAAAGCCATTCCTCTCAACCAGGCCGCTCCACTCGAAGGCGATGCGGCATGGGCCGGAAACGCACTGGTTGACCTTGCTGCTAAAGAAAAAACACCTTCGCATTGGACCGAGCACCTCGACGCAACCCTCTTGAAATCCCACAAAGACGACTTACCCAAGGCGTATGAAACTCAAGGCGATGTGTTGATTGTCAAGATCGAAGAAAGCGTTTGGCACTTGGCTGAAATGATTGCAGACGCCATGCTCACACAGTTGCCAAGCATCCGACTCATATGCGCGGACTTGGGAGTGCAAGGTGATTTCCGCGTCCGTAATCTTGAACCGCTTGCAAGTCGCGATGGATCCACAGAAACGGTGACGAGGATCAGAGAAAATGGGTATTTTTTGTGGGTTGATGCTTCCAAAGTATATTTTTCAGCTCGGCTTTCAAACGAACGAACAGGGACGCTTGAAAGCGCTAAGAAACTCAAACAACGTTTGGCTCGGCCACTCATTGTCGCTGACCCCTATGCTGGTGTTGGCCCGAGCATGGGCGCTCTCCTTAGCGAGCCAGACCTTATCGAGGGGTACCATGCAGGCGATCTAAATCCCGATGCAGTGGAATTATTGCAAACAAATTTGACGTATTTGGGCAATCGAAGGAAAACCGAAATT
>ERZ1046367.1907-NODE-1907-length-11515-cov-5.404974_pt1 | contig 11515 bp, 10 predicted proteins | sample MGYA00383091_ERZ1046367 | MGnify/ENA primary metagenome ERZ1046367 (study PRJEB29581, sample SAMEA5548361) | metagenome | biome: marine; feature: coastal; material: water | depth 50 m | study: Short-term variability in the microbial, nano- and picoplankton... | reverse complement strand
AGAAAAAAACAAATACTAGTGAAAAAATTATAATATAATGCAAATGAATTATATGGATCTAAATTTTCAAAATTTTCAGAAAAAGAACACATTCTTTCACCATCGTTACATTTTTGTGGAACTAAAACAACTAATAAAGAAGAAGTTAAAATTTTATACATTTCAAAAAGAAATATAAAAAATAATTTACATTTTTGAGCATAATCTTGTTTACTCATTATAATATTTTATAATATAATTATAAAAAACAATTTTAAAAAATTTTTTAAAATTGATTCTAATATTTTAGATTAAAAAAAAACCATGAGTGATTCACAAATGCAACAAGAAGAACAACCATTAGAAACAACTCCTGTTATTGTATCATCTCCAGATATGGAAAATAAAGTTTTACAAAGTTCAGTATGGTGGGTAAATACTGAAGATAAACGACTACCATTTTTTGTTGTTTCTAAAAATAAACATAATCATGATTCAAAAACAGTAACTGGTTTTTGGCTTAATAAATTTTTAAATAAAGATGAAAGTCATCTTAGTGTCAAAATTAATTTCAAAGATACTAAAGGACAATTTCAAGAAGGATGGGTTAATGTTAATACAATGACAACTGTAAGTCATGAAGATTTAGATACAACTTTAGGTCAATCAACAAAAGGATTTGTATATAAAGTTATGGAGAATCTAACTCGAAAACTTGTTGGATCATCACCACATCGCGAAAACCGACAACAACATAATACTAGAGGTCGAGGAGGAGGCCGAGGTAGTCGAGGAAGAGGTAGTTATCGCCAACCACGACAACAAGAGGAAAATACACAACAAGAATAAAAAATTAATAAAATTGATTGAAAAAATATTTATAACTTATCCATTCAATTTATCCTCGCAATAACTACCCCATTAATTAATTCTAAAACTTTGAATAATAATATATTTTTTTAATATATATTATTAAGATGAATATTAATTATACTTTAAAAAAATCAACAAATTCGGATATTAATTTTATTGATTTTAATAAATTATTAAATTATATGATTTATGAAAAACAAAATGATTTAGACAAAAAAACCAAACAATATGTCAAAGACATTATCAAAAAATATAATTTAGAAGATTTATTAAAATTTAATAAAAAAGAATTACATGAAATGAAATATCAGACAGAAGAAGATTTTTATAAAAATCATAAAAATATTCAAGAAAAAATTCACAAATTAAAATTAATACAAAAAATATTAAACATTGATCTTACTTATTATGAAAATCAAATTAAAAATATTAATAAAATAATCAAAGATCAAAATTTCAAAGACGAGATTGATAATATTAATGAAAACATTTTCAATAATGAAAAAATTTCAAAAGATGAAATGAAAAAAATATCATTTTATAATCAATTATTAAAACAAAAATCATATATCCAAAATGTCATATTAAGTTCAAGTAATAAATTATATTCTAAAGATAAAACAATTATTAAGAATAAAATTGTAGAAGAAATGAAAACCATTGAAAATGAAACAAAAATTTATCTTAAAGATCATATGAAAGAGACAATTGATTATAATAAAATCATGGATTCGTGGAATAAAAATCAATTAAATACATTATTTAAAAAAATTGATATGAAAATTGAAGATGACAAAAATTTAATGAATTTAAAATATCAATTAATTGAATGTTTAAAAAAATTAACAAATAAATCATATCGAGAAATCAATTTAATTCTCAAAGACTCATTATTTAAAGAAAAAATTTTCGGAGATATCAATATTCAAGATATTAATTATAAAATTAATCAATTAAGTGATGAAATCATTCAATATAACAAAATTGATAAGTTTTTGGAAAGTATAAAAACAGTATTAAATGTATGTCCTATTTGTAATTATCATAATGAAATCCCGATCCACACTGTATTACATTTAGCAAGTCATGAAAATAAAGATAATTTACAGATTCAACAATTTTATTTTTATCAAGATGAAAATCAAAATATTAAATCAAAATATTCTGAAAATATTATTAAAGATATGAATGATTATTTATATAAGGCAAAAAAAAGAATCTTAAAAAGTGATACAATTGAAAATTATACTTTAGTTACATCTCAAATTCCAATTCAAAATGAAATTCATATTGAAAAAATTCAAAATAAACTTAATAAAAATGAAATCTTAAAAGATTATAAAAATGGTGTAATGTTACATTATCAAAATCATATTAAAATATTTCCAAAAGTTGCTGATATTATTGAGAAACGAGTAAATAATGAAATTGAGAAACATGATATGAATGAGTTATTTGGTGAAGATAATGAATCGTTTGTATCTTCATATTTAAATAAAATTATCCATTATGATATATCAAGATTAGTTTTAGATAATTATTTTAATGACAATGATATTTCTAATTTATATAATACAAATATTGCATATTTTGACGAAAATTTAAAAAGAAACGATTCATTTGATATATTATTTAAAAATGTCATTCATTATAATAATACATTTGAACCAATGAAAAATATTTATAATATGATGAATAGTTTTATGAATATAATTCAAAATAAAAATGATCTGGCAAAAATGTTATTTGTTGATTCATCAAGTAAACATTATAAAAAAATTGATAAAAAGAATCAAACAGTAATGCAAATTGTAAATGCCGATGTTGAAGTAGTTGATTATTTAGATTATAAAACATTATTATTATTAATTCCAATATTGAAAAATCGAAATTTAACATTGCATATTCAAGATTTAATTAAAAGTGATGATTTTGAAATAAATGAGAATGAAGACAGTTTATTTAAACCTTGGGAATGGGTACAAAAATCTAATTTTAATAAAATGATTGCAAGAATTTCAAATATTAAAAGGGGAGATATTAATATTCAAGAAATTGAGAATGATGATAATAATGATTATAAAAAATTACATCAATTATTTCAAAATATTTCAAAATCTGATATCAAAAATATTCAAAAAGAATTTGAATTAATAACTCAGATTTTTAATTCATTTTTAAGAACAAATCGGGTAGCTCATGATATTAATAATATTAATAATGATAAAGATATTAATGGTAAATTCAGAGAATATATTATCGGGAGTTATTTAAAATCATCATTAAACATTTTAAATAAAATAGTAGAAAATAATACAGATAATACATCAAATACAAAAAGAGAAATAAGAACAATATTTAACATTTTAAGTATTTTTTTAAATAAAGATTCATTGTATTTACAAAAGAATATAAATAAATATAAAAATAATCAACGGGGAATTGTTAATAAAATAAAAAATAATGAAAAAAATAATAAAGATGACATATTAAATGATTTTTTTGAATCAGATGAAGAATATGATAATGAATTAGAAGATAATTTTGAACAAGAAATGAATGATGAATTAAATTTAAGTGAAGATGATAATTTTGAGGAAGATGATAATTTTGAGGAAGATGATCTTTTTTAATTTATTTTTTTAAAAATAACAATATATTACGGACTTAAAAAGGACTAGATTCTAATGCCCAACATATTCCTGAAAAAGCGATTAAATTAAATAAAAATAAAGGACAATAATATGAAATAAATGCATATAAAAATGCTTTCTTCCATGAAACTTTTTTATCATTAATAATTGGTTTTAGTATAGCTGTTATAACACATATGAAAAAAAAGAATATAAAATGTAATGGATTAGGTAATAATGGATTAATAAGAGCTCCAAAAAATGGTGCAAATGGTAATGAACATAAAAATGAAGTAATCTCATAAATAATTTGTAATGCCATAAGTTATATAATATAATTTTATTTAAAATTTATTATTATATTTTAATTAAATAATAATGACTTTTCTAAAAAAAATGTTAACTAAAAAGTATAATGGTATTAATTTAGATAATAAATGTGATTATTGTGGAGAAATGAATAAAAAAAATAAAACTTGTGATGATTGTTCTAAAAATATTTGTGTAAATTGTTATAAAGAAAATATCTTATGTATAAATTGTGATGAAAGATATAATGAATGGGCAGAAAAATTACAAAATTTAAAAATTGAATCAGAAAAAAAAGAACAATATTCTGAAGCTGGTCAAGATTTAGAATTACATTTATTAATTTAATAAAATTGATTATTTTATTATTTATAAGTTAATAACAAATTTATTAAAATTTATAATTAAACTTTAATAAAATGGATTATCAAACATTACTTAATCAATTAGAACATCATACTGAAGAAAATAATCATTATTTTAAAAAAATTCACAATGTTTTATATTTTAATGATGAAACATTTTTACATAATCCAGATTTTTTAAATGAAAATAATAATAAAGAAAAAACATATACAATTGAAATTAAAAATTTAGAGAAAAAAAGAGTTAATGTAATAAAAAATATTCCAAATAATTTTAAAAGATTTTCAAAGTTTATAAATAATTATTTTGAAATTAATAAATATAATTTATGTGATAAAAATGAATCATTAATAAAATGTATATTAAATATTCTTGATTATAAAATGGTAAATGGGAAAAATGAATTATTTAAGAAAATGTTAAGAGAAAATGATGCAATTAATTTATTTAATAAATTTAATTTTCAAAAAAGAAAAATCTGTAAAAAAAAAGTATTAAGAAATTTATTAATTAATCAAGATGAAGATAATGAAATTATTATTAAATTTTTATGTGATTATTTAAATATTAACTTATTAATATTGGAAAATAATAAATATAATTTATATTCAAATAATGATGAATTTGAATTATATAAGGTAACATTAGTATTATATAAATATGATGACCAATATTATACTTTAAGTGAGAAAAAAACGAATAAAAAATTATTTACATCAGAAGATAATATTAATTATCGAATTAAATATAATTTATTGATTCAAAATCATAATTTCCAAAAACCAATTGATCAACAATTAGAAAATGTGTTTGAATTAACAAATCAAATAAATAATTTAAATTTGGAAGAAAGTCCAGATGTAATTATCGAAGAGATAATTGATTTACCATCACCAATTAATTATAATAAAATGAAAGTAATTGAATTAAAAAAATTATGCAAAGAGAGAAAAATCAAAGGTTATTCAAAATTAAAGAAAAAAGAATTGATTGAGATTTTAAAAAAGTAAATTAATTTTTTAAAAATCAATAGAAATTATGGACTTAATATATAAATTAAATAATAAAATTTATTAAATTTATATATTATATATTATGTCAATTGAAATAGAAGATAACCAAACAAACGATTCGTTAATAGAAAAACCATTTTGTCGTTTTTGTTTTGATGACATAAACCAAGAAGATTTATTTGTTCCGTGTCATTGTACTGGTACTGCACGATATGTTCATAAAAGATGTCTTCAAGAATGGAGATCTCAAGATATTCATTCATTAAATTATACAAGATGTCAAGAATGTTTATTTCAATATGAAATGACTAATGATATATCTTTTCGATTATCATGTTGGATAAGATGTTGTAAAATTCTATCTTATTCTTATTTATCTGTATTTATATTAATGTTTGCAGATTTTATGAGTATTCATTTATTATTACATAAATTTAAATTACATAAAACTATTGGAGAAAATTTTGGTATAACTGTTGTTAGTTTTAATGAAGAATTAATAATAACTTTTATGATTCTTGTAATACCATTATTTATTTTTATTTTAATTCATGATATATATATTTATTTTAAATATAATCTATCTACATATTTTGATAATTATGCTGGTATAGGATTAAGAAATACAATTGTTTTATTAATATTATGTATTTTTCTTATATCTTATTTATTTCCAATAATCGGTTTAATGTGTGTCAGTCTTATATTTCAAAGAATATTTAAACATATGTTGGTTAGACATTATAATATATATGTCACTGAATGTTCAGAAATTGCAGATTTAAGAGATCAACATGAATTAGAAATAGTGGTTAATAATAATTAAAATTTACTTAATTAAATTATTAACTAATAATATAAATAATATCTCCTCTTTCAAAAATGAATATAATTGGGAAAGATTGTGAAAAAATTATTTGGGGTTATCATTTTTCTGGAATTAAATATGAAAACCAAATAAAAGAAATATTATTTTGGAATAATGAAGAACATGAATATAAGAATGAAAGTTTTCTCGATTCAATATATTTTCTTGATTTCATTGATTTATATATAAAAAATAAAAAAAAAATAAATAAACAAATTTATTTTAATTTTAATTTATTACATCCTAATAATCAAATTATAAAAGATTTAGATATAGTATTAAATGATAAAGAAAAATATAATTATCCAATAAAAGAAATAATAAAATTAAAAGATAGTCCAATATTTTATATTTTATTATAAAATTGATTAAAATAATAAAATAAAAAAATAGAAAAATATGGCAGCAATGGCACAAGTTTCATTATCTTTTGATGAGATTAAACAATGTATTCTTCAAGTAGGTGATTTAAAAAAAATTAAAGATATTAATTTAATGGGAAAAAAATTAAATTTAAGAAAATTTAAAAAAACTGAAAAATCATTAGCAAGACAAATGATTGTTGAAAAATTAGAAGAATTACAAAGTCAATTAGCAGAATTTCCATCTCCACCATCAACACAAGACACTGATGATGAAATTGAGGAAGAAGAAGAAAAATTAGTAGTTAAAGTAGAAGAACCAATGGAGGAAATGACAGTACCTGTAGTTGAAGAAATGACAGTACCTGTAGTTGAAGAAGAAAATCTAGAATTAGTACATATTGAAGAAGATGAAGAAAGAGAAGAAGTAGATACAAAAAAAATGTATGAAATGATTAATGAATTGGTAGATAAATTAAGAACTAATGAAGATCGTATGAAAAACACAAATCAAGAATTAGAAGAAAAAACTAAAAGTCAAAAAGATGAAAATGAAAAATTAAATGAATCATTTGAGAATTTATTTAAAAAATATAAATTGGAATGTTCCGAAAAAGAAAAATTACAAAAAAGTAATGATAAATTAAAGGAAGCAGTTCGTAATTTAATGGGAGATTTATAATAAAATTGATTGTAATATAATTATTAAGTTTATAATATAAATTTAATAATTTGAAGAATTATTTATTAAAATATATTAATTATATATATATATATTAATAATGTACAATTTTTTTGCACAAAAACTTGATGAAATATTACCAGAAAATCAAAATTTAGAAGAAAATCAAATTTTCCACGAATATGAATTTAGATTTTTTGAAATTGGGACAAAAAATAATTTAACAAAAGAAAATTTTTTAAAAATTTTTAATTTTTTTCAAAAAAAAAAATATTTAATGAAAAACGAAATAATTATAGATTCAATATATTCTCCAACAATAGTTGAAGAATTTTTTAAAGATTCAGAATATAAAAAATTATCAACTGGAAGAAAAATCTTTAATAAAAAATTTATGAAAAAAGTAACATATGAAAATATTTTTACTAATTATGATGAAAATTTTAATATTTTTGATTATGATTCTACAAAAAATAAAACATATAAACATCCAGTAGAATATATGTCAAAAGAAAAAGTAGAAACATATACAAGAGATCATTTAAGATTATCATATTCTTTAGAAAATAATTTAAATGATTATATTACTAAAAATGAAGATAATTTAGAATTAATTCATGGTCCAAATAAACCATATAAATTAAAAAGATTTAAAAATCGTTATTCATTTAAATTAGGTAAATATTTTAAAGTTGATTTAACAATTGTAAAAAGTTTAACACCATCTCAAAATAAACAAAAAGGTCCAATTGAATATATAGTAGAAATGGAAATGATAAATTTAGATAATATTGATGAAATGCAAAAGAATTTAAAAAAACATTTAAATGGAATTTTAGGATTATATTTTAATCTCGAAAGATATATGTTTTCTATTAAACCAATGAATCCTCAAACATTAGAACAAAAAGATTTAGTATTATTAAAAAAAGAAAGATATACAGTTACAGATAAAGCAGATGGTGTAAGAATGTTCTTATTATTTGGTAAAAATTTTATTTATTTAACAAATCCAAAAACAGAAGAAATATATCGTACTTGGGATAATGAAACTGGTGTTCACGAAACAATTATTGATGGTGAATATTTAGAAAAAACAAATGAATTTTTAGCATTTGATATATTATTTTATGGATCACCTAAAAATCAAAGATATATTGATGTTAGAAAATTTCCACTTTTAGGAAATGATGAAGAAGAAAATACTTTAAATAATCGTTTGGCTTTTTTAAAAAAAATGTTAAATACTTATCTTAAAGATATTAAAATAGATTTAAAAATTAAACAAAAAACTTTTTATAAAAATATTTATGAATATTCTAAAGAAATTTGGGGAACACGAAAAGAAAAATTTAATTATAATTTGGACGGTTTAATTTTTACACCAGTTGAACAAGAATATACAGATAATTTAAATAGTATCAAATATCCAGTATTTAAATGGAAAGAAAAATTATCAATTGATGTAAGAATTAGTTTTAATAGTAGAATGCCATTTACACAATTTCATGCGAATGCTTATAATAAACCATGGTATGGAGATCCAAATTATAATTGGGGTGCATTTGAAAGTACAAATACTAATTTAATATGTCGTGTGAAAAATTCAAAATTAAATTTAGGAAGAATTGGTAAGAATAAAAAAGATAAAGAAACATTTTATTTAGGTTTAAATGATTATCCTAATTCAAATTCAAATTTCAATAGAATCAATAACAAATTAGATATTGTCGAATATGAATTTGATTTTGAAGATAATAGATGGAATGCAATTAGAATGAGAAATGATAAACAAAATCCAAATGCTCGCAAAACAGTTGAAAGCATATTAAATGGCATTCTTAATTATGTTAGTTTAGATAATATTTATGATTTAAAAAATTTAAAATTAGAAAATATTGGTGCTTTGTATGATTTAACAAAAGATAATGTACAAAGAAAAAGTTGGAGAAAATTTCATAATTATGTAAAAGGAGAAATATTAAAAAAAGCCAGTGAATTAACTGAAACAAATTATCATTTAGAATTAGCTTGTGGTAAAGGAGGAGATTTATTTAAATGGCAAAAATTAGGATATAAAAATATTTTAGCAATTGATACTTCTTCTAATGAATTATATGAAAAAAATGGATTTAAAGAAAGATTAATTTGTGCTGGGTTTATCAAAAAAGATTATTATTATAAGAAAAATGATATGAAAATAACAATTGTATTTGGTGATGTTAGTAAATCATTAAAAACTTGTGGTTTAAATAATGAAGAAAATGATAAATTAAATGAATATTTTAAAAATTTACCAAAAGATTTTAAAGGTTTTGATACTATTGGTATAATGTTTGCAATTCATTATATGTTTGGAGATTCTGATGATAAAAATAAACCTTGGAATTCAAAACAAAAAAAATTAGAAGGTTTTATGAAGAATATTAAAGAAAATTTAAAATATGGAGGAATAGTTTTTGGAACTTATTTAAATGGAAAAAATATAAAAAATAAAACTAATACTTTTATTCATAATGGTAAACAAATTTATAAAATTGAACATTTATTAAATGAAAAAGATAATTTTAAAAAATATAATGATATTTGGGAAAATGAAAAATTTAATACAATTAATATTGAAAATGAAGTATGGGGAACTGATATCAAAATACCAGAACCAAAAATTAATAATTCTATTTTAGATATTGTTTTTAAAGAATTTAATTTAAAAAATATTAATAAAAATAATTCTTTTGAACAATATTATAAAGATTTTCAAAAAGATAAAAATTTATCATTAGGTGTAGAAGAACAAAAATTATCTTTTATTAATAATGTTTTCTTTTATAGTTCATTTAATATAGAAACATTTATTGTTAATGTTAATGAACATTTTGGTTTTAATATTTTTGATAAAAAAAAATTGATAAAAAAATTAAAATCAGATATGGATGATTTTTCACCTACTCAATTAAAATTTATATATAAAAATTTATATTTGAATAAAAAATAAATATTGAATAATAATATAATAAAATAAAATGTTTAAAATACCATCAATTTGTATTTTAATTTCAATATGTCTTATGGCTTTATTATTAGAAAAAATTTATAGACAATGTAAAGAAAATATGGAAAATGCCGATTTAAAAGTTCCAAAAAAAGAAATGAAATCAGATATTCCATCAAAAAAAGAAGATAAATTACAAAAATATGCACCACCTAAAAGATATATGTATCTAAGTTCTGGAATTAAACGCAATAGTTCATATGATATTCGTGGCGAAGATTCATTAATTAAATATGAACCAGAAAAGACTGGTGTATTTAATGAAGGTGATTATAAAAATAATTATACTAACAAAAAATAATTAAAATTTATTTTATTTTTTTAATATATGTCTACTAATCAAGAAAATTCGGAAGAAGAAAATATGGAAGAAGAAAAAACAGATGAATTAATTGAACAAACAAATGATATTTTGGAAAATATAAATCAAAATTTTAGAAGAAGAGCTAGAGAAAGACTTTTATTAAATGATTTAGATCTAAGAAATAGAGATTTAGATATAAGAAATAGACTTAGTAGAAATTCAAATAATTTAGATAATTTTTTACAATCAAGACTAAATTTACGACAACAATTAGAAGCAACTCGTTGTAATTATTTAATTAATCCAGAAACATTTTGTTCACGAATAAAAACAAATAGTTCAGATTATTGTATTTATCATAATTCAACTATAAATGGGATAACACCACCACCTTTAATAGGAAGACCTCGTCGTGATCATAATATATATTCTATTGAAGATATTAGAAGACAACCAATTATGATTGGTGTAAGTAGTAGTAATGTATCTTTTGATGTAACTAGTAGTAGTGATAATGTATCTATTGGTATAACTAATAATAATGATAATAATGTATCTATTGGTATAACTAATGATAATGATAATCAATCTTTAAGTGTTACTACCGCTGATACTTCACATTCTGTTCCGGAATTAAATTTATTATCTTATATAACAAGACGAAGTAGATATGGTAGAACTGGTAGAACTGGAACATTTGATTTTCTCACTCAATCAAGAGATAATTTAGCAGAATTAAAAGAAAAAAAGGATAAAAATGGAAAATGTCATTTATGTCAAAAAACAGTTTATTCTCCATATGTAATGTTAGATTGTAATCATAAATATCATTTAAATTGTTTTATGATATTAAATACTAATGAAGATAATAAATATGAATTGATGGAAAAATGTTTAAAATGCGGTGATAAAATTAATATGAATTTAAAAGAAGAAAAAGATTGTAGTATTTGTTTAGAAAAATTGATAGATGATGATATTGAAATAGAATTACCTTGTAAACATAGATTTCATATATATTGTATACAAAGATGGGTAGATATAAATAAAAATTGTCCATTATGTAGAAAAACA
>ERZ1046367.1902-NODE-1902-length-11539-cov-4.036311_pt1 | contig 11539 bp, 10 predicted proteins | sample MGYA00383091_ERZ1046367 | MGnify/ENA primary metagenome ERZ1046367 (study PRJEB29581, sample SAMEA5548361) | metagenome | biome: marine; feature: coastal; material: water | depth 50 m | study: Short-term variability in the microbial, nano- and picoplankton... | reverse complement strand
CTTAGCACCAAAAGCGCCGGGTACTTTTGGCACATTAGCGGCTATTCCCTTATATCTATTGCTCTCTGCCTTAGCGCCATTATCTTATGCATTGGCTGTTTTATTGATGACATTAGCGGGTTTTTACATTTGCGGCAAAGCTGCTGACGATGTTGGTGTTCACGACCATCCTGCTATTGTTTGGGATGAGTTTGTTGGTTTTTTTATAACCATGTTTATGATCCCTGTGAGTTGGCAAAGTGTTCTGCTAGGCTTTGTGCTATTTCGACTATTCGACATTGCAAAACCCTGGCCCATTTCTTTTGTTGATAAAAAAGTTTCCGGCGGCTTTGGTATTATGATTGATGATGTATTAGCGGGAGCTTTTGCCTTAATAATCATGCAGTTAATTTTTTAGTTATTCCTTCTCGCTATTTATTGACTTTGATAAATAGCATTTATCAAACTTTTACGCTATTTTAAAACGGAGCGTTAGAAAAACTTTATCAAACGCCTTGTTTTTTGTTTTTCTACCCTCAGGTTTACTATAGGCTATATAAAATAGTTGAGCACAAAGAATTGTTAACACTCCTTGTTAACAATTTCAGTTAAAAGTAACAGTTAAAAGGAATACTTATGAAAATAAATCTTTCTGGTCACCATGTTGAAGTTACTGATTCAATAAGAGAACATATCGAGGAAAAATTTTCCAAAATTGCTAACCACTTTCCCACCTTAATATCATTAGACGTTATTATTGCTAAAGAACACAATAAACACCAAGTTGAGCTGACAACGAACTATGAAGGTTCACGAATATCAGCTAAAGGTGCTGCTGATCCTGTTATGTATCCAGCAATAGCCAGTGCAGCCAAAAAATTAGATGCTGCTTTAAAACACCGTAAAGGCCAATTAAAAGCAAATTTACACAGTAAACCTGTCAGTAGTGCACCTGATATTGCTCATGAAAAAGTACAAGAGATGAATTTGGCATAATATTTAAATATTATTGCCATTCAAAAGCTGCGAAGATTATTCGCAGTTTTTTTTTGTTTTAATTCCACTTTTAAAATTTTAGGATCATAAATTGCGGCTAAGCCGTTTACAACTTTAGCTTAAATATCAGTTGTTTTTTGTACTATGTCTTCTTGCTGTATAAGCACGTTGCTTAAACATATCTCTTGCTGTAACTTTAATCGCAGTGTTTTTATTTTTTATGGACAAGATATTATGAGTAAATTTTTACCAACTATCACTGTAGTTTTTTCAACCCCTCTTTCTGTTTTTCTCCTAGTGATGCTTACTACCATGGGTAGTGTTGTTCATGCTCAAGAAGTACCCGCACCCAGTGTTATTGTGCAAACGGTGCAACAGCATGATGTTACGCCATCATTTCAACTTGTTGGGCGAGTTGAAGCACAGAGTAAGGTGGATATTAGGGCGCGGGTTAGCGGCTTTTTAATTAAGCGTGAATTTCAAGAAGGTACACAAGTTAGTGCTGGGCAATTGTTGTTCGAAATAGAGCCAGATGCTTACCAACTGCAAGTGCAGCAGAGTGAGGCAGATTTAGCTAGTACTAGAGCTAGTTTGTCAAAGGCGAGTACAGATTTAAAACGACAAAAGAACCTTAAAAAACGTGGTGTTACTTCACAAGCTGATTTTGATAAAACCAAAGCAGAGCAATTGGTTGCTCAGGCTAATGTCCTTAAAGCACAAGCGCAATTAAAAAAAGCGCAACTTGATTTAAGTTATACTAAAATTTATTCCCCTATTGAGGGACGTGTTGCTCGAGAAAAATACAGTGTTGGCAATTTGCTAACCACTAATTCAGAAGTATTGACTACAGTAACTAGGATGGATCCCATCTATGTTACGCTCTCCGTTAGTGAAAAATCTATGCTAGAGGCACGCCGCAAAGGTATCGATTTAAAAAATCCACCATTAGCACCAACGATAAAGCTCTCAGATGGTACTTTTTACCCTGAGCAAGGTAGATTTAATTATGTTGATACTGCTGTTAATACTTCCACCGATACTATTTTAGTGCGCGCGGAATTTGCTAATAGTGGTGGGGTGTTATTGCCTGGTGAGTTAGTACAAGTGGTGGTGACCGAGAAAAAAACCGTTATGCGAGTGGCAGTAAAACAGTCGGCGGTACAAAAAGATAAGCAAGGTTACTTTGTGTTAGTGGTGGCTCAGAACAATTTGGTGAGTGTTAAACGTATTACGGTTGGTCAACAAATCGATGGACAATGGGAAGTGCTTTCAGGCTTGGTTGAGGGTGAAAAAGTGATTGTTGAAGGTCTGCAAAAAGTAAGAGCAGGTGGCAGCGTTAACCCAGTGGAGGGCTAATTGATGTTTTCAATATTTTTTATTAACCGACCTAAGTTCGCCTTTGTTATTGCTATCGTTATTATGATTGCTGGCGCGTTGGCAATTAATGCTATTCCTGTTAATCAGTTTCCTGAAATTACCCCACCACAAGTGCAAGTGACTACCGCTTACCCAGGCGCAAGTGCCGATGTGGTCGAACAGTCAGTGGCTTCAATCATTGAGGCAGAAGTGAATGGCGTAGAAAATATGCTTTATATGTCGTCGAGCAACGGTAATGACGGCAGCTATGCGCTAACGGTTACCTTTAAAGTCGGCACCAACCCTGATATTGCCGCGGTGAATGTGCAAAACAGAGTAGCACAAGCAACGGCAAAGTTACCTGCAGAGGTTACTCAGCAAGGAGTAACCACTAAAAAGCAATCATCCAGCATGTTGATGGTGATTAATTTGATATCTTCAGATGAAAATCATGATGATGTCTATTTGAGCAATTACAGTTCTATTTATATTCAAGACGCAATTTCGCGCATTAACGGTGTTGGTAATGTTAGCCAGTTTGGTACCAAAGATTACGGCATGCGAGTGTGGTTATCGCCTGAGCGCTTAACGGCACTTAACTTGACAACTACCGATGTTGCTAATGCTATTCGTAATCAAAATATTCAAGCCTCAGCAGGGCAAATTGGCGCGCCACCCTTTCAAAATAATCAACAATTTCAATATACCTTGCAAGCAAAAGGGCGCTTAACCACCGTTGAAGAGTTTGAAAATATCACTATTCGTGCCAATACCGATGGTTCTTTTTTACGGCTTAAAGATATTGCACGTTTAGAATTAGGCTCCCAGTCATATGGCTCTAGCAGTACTCTAAATGGTAAGCCGTCAGCAGCCATTGCGGTTTATCAGTCGCCGGGTGCTAATGCTTTGACTGTGGCAGATAATGTTTATAAAACTTTAGATGAGTTATCAACTCGTTTTCCTGACGCCCTTGAATATAAAGTGTTATATGACACCACTAAATTTGTCCGCTCCTCTATCAATGAAGTGATTACTACCCTATTTATTACTTTTGCGTTGGTTGTATTAGTAACCTTTTTATTTTTAGGAGATTGGCGCTCAACCCTTATTCCCGCCATTGCTATTCCTGTGTCGTTAATTGGCACCTTTGCAGTATTATTTGCAGCAGGTTTTACTGCCAATACCATTTCTCTATTCGCCATTGTATTGGCGATAGGTATAGTGGTGGATGACTGTATTGTCGTGGTTGAAAACGTCCAGCGGCACTTAAATACCGGCAACTATAATGCTAAAGAAGCTACTGCTATTGCGATGAAAGAAGTGTTCAGCCCTGTAATAGCGACCACTTTAGTGTTAATGGCAGTCTTTATTCCTGTTGCCTTTATGCCAGGAATAACAGGCGAGTTATACAAACAGTTTGCTATTACTATTACTGTGGCTGTTGCTATTTCTTCAATTAATGCTTTGACTTTAGCACCAGCACTATCAGGATTATTACTCAATAGTGAAACGGGTAAAGCGAAAGGTTTTTTGTTGATATTTAGCCGTATGGTTGATGGCACCCGCGATAAGTATATTAAAGTGGTAGATAAACTTAATCGTCATATTATGGTGACTGTGGTGATCATGGCAGCTTTTATTGTAGGAACGGTTGGCTTGTTTAAAACGGCACCCACTGGTTTTTTACCCTTAGAAGATAATGGTTATTTTATGTCGCATATTCAATTACCTGATGGCGCATCATTAAATCGAACAGAGCAAGTGGTATCGCAAGTTACTGAGATGATGTTAAAGGTTGACGGCGTTTCAGATGTTATTGCGGTATCAGGCTATTCCATTATGTCTGGAGCTGCATCGAATGCTGCTTTAATTATACCGATACTCACCCCTTGGGACGAAAGAACCACTAAGCCTGAACAATGGTATAATATTCTTGGCAAATTAAACCAACAACTCGCTACTATTCCTGCCGCACAAGGTTTTGTCTTCCCTATGCCAGCCATTATGGGGTTAGGTACTGGCGGTGGTTTTGAAGCTAAGGTATTAGATCTTAAAGGTGGCAGTGCTGATGAGTTAGCGCAAGCGATACGTAGTTTAGTGTTTGCCGCTAATCAAGACTCACGTTTAAATGGCGTTTTTAGTACCTACACGGCTAATGTGCCACAGTACTTTATTGATATTAATCGTGATAAAGCTGAAACATTAGGGATCAATATTCAAGAGATATTCTCGACTCTGCAAAGTAATTTTGGCTCCTCGTATATTAATGACTTTAACCTTTACGGTAAGGTTTATCGAGTGATGATTCAAGCGGAGGCAGAATATCGCCAATCAATAACAGATTTAAGTCGCATCCATGTCCGTAACCGTGATAATGACATGGTGCCATTAAGTGCATTAGTGGCAGTGTCGCCTATTTTAGGTCCGCAAGTGATTAACCGCTATAACATGAGAAAATCAGCAACTGTGCAAGGTAATCCCGCATCGGGCTTTAGTTCGGGTGATGCATTAATTGCCTTTGCTGGCATAGCAAAACAGGCTTTGCCAGAGGGCTACGCCATAGAGTGGACAGGAACAGCAGCACAAGAGCAAGAGGCAGGTGGTTATGTGCTATTGATTTTTTCACTGGCATTTATTTTTGCCTACCTATTTTTAGTGGCGCAATATGAAAGCTGGACAGCACCTGTTGCGGTAATACTGTCGGTAGTTATTGCCATGTTTGGTGCCTTGCTACCTATTATTGTCTTTCCGTTTATGAATAATGATCTTTATGCACAAGTAGGTATTGTCATGTTGATTGGTTTGGCCAGTAAAAGTGCCATTTTAATTGTCGAGTTTGCTAAAGAACAGCGTGAAAATGGTATGAGTATTATTGACGCTGCACATAGCGCAGCCAAGTTACGTTTTAGAGCGGTGATGATGACGGCATTATCCTTTATTTTAGGAGTATTACCGCTAGCCTTTGCTTCTGGTGCAGGAGCTTCCAGTCGTATGGTGATTGGTTGGGTAGTACTAATGGGGATGGTAATGGCAACTTTTGTTGGTACGCTGTTTATTCCATCTTTATATGTGCTGATGCAAACAATTAAAGAAAAGTTTAACCCGATTAAAAAAAGTCCAGTAAGTAGCACTGTTACAGTTGATAATGATAGTTAGTTTTATATAACTGAGTAATGTGGGTAATTAGGAAAATTCAAGCAGCCCTGATGAGGTTAAAATGATCAACTAGATTTTGCTGATACCTTACTTTTATTCATCAGCTTCTACTTTACTCTCTTGATTTGTCTCTTGCTCAAGCCGGGCTCTTTCAGCTTTAGATATATAGCGTGGCTTATTACTTTTGTGTAACTTGGCGTTGGCTTTTTTCTGTTTCTTTTTCAATGTTTCATTAATTTTTTTCTTTCTGTTCATTTGGTATGTTTCTTATATTGGTAAAAATAGTAGTACTAGCATTAATGGTAGATAGGGATAAATTACAGTTGGTTTCAACGCGCTGTTTATATAGCTAATGATTAAGGCCACTGTAGTAGGGCGGTTATCTGCCCATTGGCTATAAAAACTAAATGCTTCAATTTTACTCTCGTTTATTTCAATGTTAGCTATAGCATGTTCTATAGTTTCAATGCGAGCACTGGTTCTTGCCTGAAAAGTTTTCCATATGCCCTCTTGTAGCCATAATATGGCTAACAGGGATAAAGCTAATAGCTCAGAGAAAGAAAATATAATGGCTATTGATGATATAGCAACAGCAAAGAGTTTGATCATTAAGGAAAAATGTTCATATTTTTCATGACTGTTATGTAAAACTTGCCATTCACTGGCTAAAGCAGTATCTATTTTCAAGGTCATCTTCAGTTAAAATTAGGGCTAGCGTTGATTTGCTGCTATTATGCGCGCAATCACTTTCTCATGAAAGTTTTTTAATTAATATGACTTGCTACAACTAGAGGTAAACACCTTGCACTCATCAACTGATACTCAAAACACTAGCCTTGATTTCTCATCATTAAATTTACCTCACGAGTTACTGAAAAACTTATCAACGCTTGGTTATGAGCAAATGACGCCTATTCAAGCGCAAAGTTTACCACCAATGTTGGCGGGTAAGGATGTGATTGCTCAGGGGAAAACAGGCTCAGGTAAAACCGCTGCTTTTGGTTTAGCGATGTTGGAAAAGCTGCAAGTTAAACGCTTTAGAATTCAGTCGATGGTACTTTGCCCAACGAGAGAATTAGCGGATCAAGTGGCTAAAGAGATCCGTAAGTTGGCAAGGGCGATACATAACATTAAAGTACTGACATTATGTGGTGGCACGCCCTTTGGCCCGCAAATTGGTTCATTAGAGCATGGCGCTCATATTATTGTAGGCACGCCAGGGCGTATTGAAGAGCACGTGATTAAAGGGACACTTAAACTTGATGATTTAAATTTATTAGTGCTTGATGAAGCGGATCGCATGTTAGAGATGGGCTTTGAAGCTGCGCTTGATAATATTATTGAACGTACACCTGTTGATCGCCAAACACTGTTATTTAGCGCAACCTTTCCAAAACAAATTAAGGCTATCAGTGAAAGCATCATGACTGAACCTGTGCTTGTTCAGATCAGTGCCAGTGAAGATAAAAGCAATATCAATCAGCACTTTTATCATGTTGCTGACGACAATGAGCGATTTGAAGCAACCCGTTTATTACTGATGGCAAACCCTGTCGAGTCGACAGCAATCTTTTGTAATACTAAAAAAGAAACGCAAGCAGTATGTCAAAGCTTGCATAATGATGGCTTTAGCGTGTTGGCTTTGCATGGTGATTTAGAGCAGCGGGATAGAGATCAAACCTTACTTAGGCTTGCCAATAAAAGTGTTGCCATATTAGTGGCTACCGATGTTGCCGCTCGCGGTTTAGATATAGACGCGTTAGATATCGTTATTAATTATCACATTGCTCACGATAGCGAAGTGCATATCCACCGTATTGGACGTACTGGGCGTGCAGGCAGTACCGGTAAAGCTTTATCACTTTTTAGCGATAAAGAAAGTTATAAGGTTGGTCTACTTGAAGATGAATTAGATCAAACCATCAAGGCTGAGTTGTTACCCCCGAGTGAAATACTCGCTAACCCTAGACAAAAAGCAAAAATGGCCACCATTCAAATTGATGGCGGTAAAAAACAAAAAGTTCGCCCAGGGGATATTTTAGGCGCGCTTACCGCGAAAGGCGCAGGTGAAATCAAAGGCTGTGATGTCGGTAAAATTAACGTGCTTGATATTAAAGCTTACGTTGCTGTGAATAAAAAAGTACTTAAATTAGCATTGAAAAAACTTACTAATGGCAAAATGAAAGGTAGAAGCTTTAAGGTACGTCATTTAGCTGTTTAAACCTTCAAGTTTTCCATTGTTAGCGCAATATCAACAACTAATTCAGCAAGATGTGCTTTGTGAAGACAAGGCACAGTTAGCGGCCGTTGCTGCTTTATCAACTTTATCAAATCAGCTTGTGCACTATCAAGCACAAAAACAATCTTCCTCTTCATTAACGGCAAGTGTTAGTCGTTTATTTAAAGCAAAAGACCTCGCAGTCAAAGGGCTATATTTTTATGGTCGGGTAGGGCGGGGTAAAACCATGTTAATGGATCTGTTCTATCAAAATATTGAGCTTAAAAAAAAGAAACGCATTCACTTTCACCGCTTTATGGAAGATGTTCATCGGTAACTCAATCAACTAGAGCAGCAAACTACTTGCAGGGGTGAACCATTACTTCATATTGCTAAACAGTGGGCAAAAGAGTTTGATTTACTCTGTTTTGATGAGTTTTATGTCAGCGATATTGGCGATGCCATGATTTTATCTGGCTTATTTGCCCAGCTTTTTTCTTGTGGTGTTACTCTCGTTGCAACATCTAACTGTCAACCTGAACAACTCTATCGAAACGGCTTACAACGGCAACGATTTTTACCCACTATAGCGCTGATTAATCAGTATTGTCGGGTTATTTCTATTGATGGTGAGCTTGATCACCGACTGTCAACTGAAAACATATCAAAGCACAGCAATTACTTTTTAACATCGCAAGCAGGACAAGTATTACTTAGTAAACGCTATCAAGCGATAACTAATACAAGCCATGTTCATAAAGGCGCAATAACCATAAATCACCGTCAAATACCCTATCTTGGGCTATCAAAGAAGGTTATCTGGTTTGACTTTTTTGCCTTATGCGCAGGGCCTCGTTGCCAGCGAGACTATATCAAGCTAGCGGATCAATTTGATACTGTGCTGCTTAGTAACGTACCAAAATTTTCTGGCGAACTGGTGCCAGCGGTATTTTCAGGTGTTGAAGATCGCTATCAACGCAGTGGTGTTCTATTGGCAGATTTACGACAGTTAGATGATGAAGCAAGGCGCTTCATCGCCTTGGTAGATGAGCTTTATGATAGAAGGGTTAAACTAATCATCAGCGCTGAAGTCGGTATTGATGAGCTTTATCAAGGCCAACAACTCGCATTTGAATTTCAACGCTGTCAGTCACGATTGTTTGAAATGCAAAATAATTAATGCTTGAATTCAACTCTTTTGCATAAGGTATAAAAGCACCACTATTTAGTAAATTTCACTAAAAAATATTCTAAGCGGCATTATTTGTAAATGACTTGCTTTTTATCTTTTTGAAAATTATACAAAATAAAACTGGCATTGCTTTTGTAATATAGTCAGTAACAAACAACGATAAATATTTTAAATACTGATTTACAAGGAAAGCGCAATGAAAACTCAATCAAATAATAAGGCCTTTAATAAAACTCTTTTAGTTGCCACTATTCTTACAACTTTATCTTCTGCCAGTGTTTTAGCACACGACTCTTGTGATGTTGAGTTAGAAGCTGGCGTTACTATTAACGAGAATAGCATCGAGTTTTTTAGCGAAAAAAGTAAAAACTCCTTTTATAAAATTGACCATGATGAAACCTTAATCGTTGATGGTGAAAGCATCGATTTAGATGATGAACAACAAGCACTAGTGACTCAATACTCAACAAGCATCAAAGCGATGGTCCCGCAAGTGAGAGCTATTGCTATTGAAGGGATAGACCTTGCGCTTGAAGGGGTAAATTTAGCCTTTAACGAATTACTCGGCGAGGGAAACGATGTTGGCGCTGATTTATCCTATGAGTTATCAAAGTTAAAAGAGGAGGTTTCATCACGTTTTACGCTAGCGCATGGGTTTACTATTGGTGAAGATGGTTTAGAAGGCGAGGAGCTGCTCGGTGATGAGTTTGAGGAACGTATAGAGTCAGCAGTAGAAAAAGCCGTCATGAGCTCTATGGGCAGTATCCTGATGGCTGTTGGTCAAGATATGCTCTCTTCAGGTGGCGATAGCAACGCTTTTGAAGCTCGTATGGAAAATTTTGGCGAACACATGGAACATGAAATGGAAGCAAGAGCAGAGCAGTTAGAGCATAAAGCCGAGCAGCTGTGCTTAGCCGCAGTCAGCATTAATCAACTTGAAGAGCAATTAAGAAAGAATATTGAGTCGCTTGCCGATATCAATGTAATTTCTGCAAGTTATGATGAACGAGTTCGTTCTCATCATGATGATAAGAGTGCAATGTAGTCGTTAAACTTAATTGGACAAAGCTTAACAGGACAAAGCCTAAAGTATGAATGTATCAAAAGACTTAGCAGTGTTATCATTGCTCAGTCTTTTTTTATTATCAATTTCCCATGCACGCTGTACATCAACTCCATCAATTTCGTAAAAGCCTAAGCACCACTACCTACAAAGCACGGGGACAGAGAGTTATTCGTTGTCCTTTATGTCAGTTAGCCAAACATTTTTGCATATGTTCTATAACACCCAAAGAAGGCGTAGTAACCAGTAATGCGGGGTTTTTACTCTTGATGTATGACACTGAAGTATTAAAACCAAGTAATACAGGAAAATTAATCGCCGATTTAATTCCTGATACCTATGCATTTTTATGGTCACGGACAACAAAAAATGATGAACTGCAGGCTGTGCTTGATGATGATAAGTGGCAACCTTATGTGGTTTTTCCACAAGAATATGCGCAAGAAAATCGTCAGGTTGAAACTCAAAAAATAAATTGCGTCGCAGGAAAAAGACCACTATTTATTATGCTTGATGGCAGCTGGCGTGAAGCAAAAAAAATGTTTCGTAAAAGTCCTTATTTAGATAAATTTCCACTGGTTTCTTTTGATCCTAAATTATTTACTAACAGTAAAGTAATTTCAAATGAGTTATCAGCTACTGTTGAACAAACATCCGTTGGGGAAAATTCACGCTATACAGTGAGAAAAACTGAATTAGCTCATCAATTTTCTACGGCAGAGGTGGCCGCGAGAGTATTAGCTATGTCTGGTGAGCATGAGAATGCCCATTTGCTTGATTTATGGTTTGATGTCTTTAATTATCAATATCAAAAAAGTGTCTGTCAGCGAAATAAGGGGAACCCCAAAGCGCTTGAAAAATATCAACAATTTATTGATAGAAAAGTACTATAGTGACGAGTAAATAGTGACGAGTAACGAAAATACATATTGTTATTTTCGCTACTCGCTATTAGTAACCTTACTTCATACTAATGGTGGTATGAATATCAGTACCGTCTTGATGATCAGGTTCAAACCAACGGGCAGTAACAGATTTAGTGTAAGTCCAAAAGCTGACTACTTGTTTACCGTTAGGACCTAAATCCCCAAGTTTAGAGCCACGTGAACCGGTAAAACTGAAAAAGGCCACAGGCACAGGAATTGGCACATTAATACCGACTTGACCAACATCAATATCATTTTCAAATTTACGGGCATTCCAACCAGATGAAGTGAAAATAGAGGTGCCATTACCATTTGGATTAGCATTGATGATCTCAATCGCTTCCTCTAATGTCTCAGCTTCTAACACACACAGTGCAGGGCCAAAAATTTCTTGTGTGTAAATATCCATATCAGTTTTTACATCAGTAAATAATGTTGGACCGACAAAGTTACCGTTTGGATAGCCTTCTACTTGGCAATCTCTGCCATCAACTAATAACGTTGCACCTTGCTCTACACCTGAATCTAGAAGACTCAAAATACGCGCTTTAGCTTGTGGTGATACCACAGGTCCTAAATCAGCATCAAGTTGTGTACCCGGGCCAACTTTCATTTGTTTGGTACGCTCAATAATTTCAGGTAACCAATCTCGA
>ERZ1046367.1901-NODE-1901-length-11542-cov-4.829982_pt1 | contig 11542 bp, 11 predicted proteins | sample MGYA00383091_ERZ1046367 | MGnify/ENA primary metagenome ERZ1046367 (study PRJEB29581, sample SAMEA5548361) | metagenome | biome: marine; feature: coastal; material: water | depth 50 m | study: Short-term variability in the microbial, nano- and picoplankton... | reverse complement strand
TGCGACATTGCGCTTAATTGGCGCGGCATTTAAGGTGGTTTCATGAGGGCGCTCGGCTCTTTTGGAAACGCATGTGGAGTATTGGAAACATGGGTGCAACGCGCGAAAAAATTGCCTTTACCGCCAGTGGGGCGGATACAGCGCAGCGCGGGGTTGCTGCGCTGAAGGCCCGCTATGGGGATTGCCCCATGGATCAGGCCGATGTGATCGTGGCTTTGGGCGGTGACGGGTTCATGCTGCAAACTCTGCATGCCAGCCAAGATCATGCGGCGCCCGTTTATGGGATGAACCGTGGCACCGTTGGGTTTTTGATGAATGCGTATCAAGAAGACGATCTGGTCGAGCGGTTGCAAAAGGCGGAAGAGGCCGTCATTAACCCGCTGCAAATGCGCGCGCTCTGCGTGGATGGCAGTGAACATACAGGATTGGCGATCAACGAAGTATCGCTGCTGCGCGCCGGCCCACAAGCTGCCAAATTGCGGATTTCTGTCGATGGGCGGGTGCGGATGCAAGAGCTGGTCTGCGATGGGGCTTTGCTGGCAACCCCGGCCGGATCAACGGCCTATAATTATTCGTCCCACGGACCGATTTTACCGATTGATGCAGAGGTTTTGGCGCTCACGGCGCTAAACGCTTATCGGCCAAGGCGCTGGCGCGGTGCCTTATTGCCCAAACAGGCGATGGTGAGTTTTGAGGTGCTTGAGCCGGAAAAGCGGCCGGTGATGGCCGATGCGGACAGCCGGTCATTCGATCGCGTGACCCGGGTTGATATCAGCTCTGAAAGCCAGATTGCACACCGGTTATTGTTTGATCCCGGTCATGGATTGGAAGAACGGCTAATCCGCGAGCAGTTTGTTTAAAAACTTAGTCATCAGGCCCGTCCATCTGCGCCCAAAGCTCTGGCGCAAGCGTGCCCAAACGCGCTTCGATTGCGATCATGGCCTCAACGATTTTATCTTCGCGCCATCTTTGTCCGATGATTTGCACATTGATCGGCCTTGGTCCCTGCTCTGATTGGGCCAGACGTGTTGGCAGGCAGCCTGCCGGCAGGCCGACATAATTCATCGAATAGGACCAGAGCGCCGAGCCAAGCACCTCGCGGACCCCGTCCGCGCCCTCGGTATCCCGGCCGGGGGTAAAAAACGGCTGCGGTATAAACGGACAGAGCACCAGAGGATACTCTTGCAAAAACAGCGCCCATTCGCGCGCATAATGGCTGCGCTGCGCCATCATTTTCAACAGCTCCACGCCCTCAAAGGGAGAAAATTGTTCGTGATATTCAGCAAAAATCTGCTGCAGCGTGTCCGAGCCATAGGTTTGGATATCCGGCCCCATCATGGCTTTAACCTCGCCCAGAAGGGCGCGGTAGCCAGCCATAGCAGTTTCTTGCAACAGTGGCGGCGCGGTTTGCTCAACGTCATAGCCGGCATCGCTGAGCGCATCTGCAGCGGCTTCAAGCGCGGCAAGAACCTCTGGGTGGGTCGTAAAGCCCGGGGTGTCTTTGCACAGCGCGACCCGCTTTGACGGGTCGGTCGCGCCCCGGTAGCCAAGCGGTACATGAAACGGATCACGTACATCGGGCGCAATCAAGGCGGGCATCGCCAAATCCAGATCTTGCGCGCTGCGCGCCAGCACGCCTTGCACCGACATGGACTGGGCCAGCAGACCACGCTCAGCGGACTGGCTTGGGTTCCAGGCCGGCACGCGGCCAAGTCCCGGCTTGACGGTGACCGCGCCATTGGCCGCAGCGGGAAAGCGCAGCGAGCCGCCAATATCATTGCCATGGCCCAAAGCGCCAATGCCCGCCATCACCGCAGCGCCCGCGCCGCCAGACGAGCCTCCGGGCGAGATGTGATCGCCCCAAGGGTTGCGGGTGCGCCCGTGCAGCTCATTATCGGTTTCAGCGCGAAAGGAAAACTCGGGCGTATTGGTGCGTCCGATTACCACCGCCCCTGCATTTTGCAGGTTTCGCACCACTGGGGCGTCACTGGCCGCGACAAGATTTTCCAGTGCGGTAACGCCGTTTGTCGTGGCCCATCCGGCCTGATCGACATTGACCTTGATCGTGATAGGCACCCCGTGCAGTGGCCCCAAAGCGGCGCCGCGGGCGCGGGCGCGGTCAAGATCGGCCGCGCGCTGCCGCGCTTGATCGGATAAATCCATCACCACTGCATTCAAAGCCGGGTTGACCTGATCCATTCTTTCGATCGCCGCTTCGACGATGTCAGTTGCTGATCGGGCACCTGACTGTGTTGCCTCAACAATGCCGGCAACACCCAATTTCCATAAATAACTTTTTGTCATACCAATAACCCCACAGCTTAAACGCTACACCGCAGAGAAAATATGGCAAGAAAAATCGCGCCTTTGTGCCGGGGCTGGGATCGTGGCTTTGCTTAAAGCCGGCCTCCGGGCTTAACCTTGCGCATATCCTAAACTTTGTAGAGCCTCTTTGATTTCATCAAGAATATCAGGATCATCAATGGTGGCCGGCATTTTAAATGCTTCGCTGTCTGCAATTTTGACCATTGTCGCGCGCAGAATTTTACCAGAGCGGGTTTTTGGCAAGCGTTTGATCACCACAGCCAGTTTAAAGGCAGCCACGGGCCCGATCACATCGCGCATCATTTGCACACATTCGGCGACAATTTCTGCATGCGGGCGATTGACACCGTTGCTGAGGCATAAAAATCCCAGTGGCAATTGGCCTTTGAGCTGATCACTGACCCCGATCACGGCGCATTCGGCCACATCGGGATGGTTGGCCAGCACCTCTTCCATTGCGCCGGTCGACAGGCGGTGACCGGCCACATTAATCACATCATCGGTGCGCGCCATGATGTAAAGATAGCCGTCCTCGTCGATAATGCCGGCATCACCGGTTTCGTAATAGCCCGGAAAAGTGGTCAAATACGATGACCGATACCGCGCGTCAGCGTTCCAAAGTGTTGGCAAGGTCCCGGGCGGCAGCGGCAGCTTGATCGCAATCGCCCCAAGTGTGTTTTCCGGTTGGCGGTTGCCGGCCTCATCAAGGATATGCACCTCATAGCCGGGCATAGCCACCGAGGGGCTGCCGATTTTAATAGGCAAAGCTTCAATGCCCAAAGGATTGCCGGCAATGGTCCAGCCGGTTTCGGTTTGCCACCAGTGGTCAATCACCGGAACGCCCAGTAAATCCTGCGCCCATTTAATCGTGTCAGGATCAGCGCGCTCGCCGGCCAGATACAGCGCCCGCAATCCACTGAGATCATATTTGGCTTTAAACTCGCCCTTGGGGTCTTCGCGCTTGATTGCCCGAAAGGCGGTGGGCGCGGTAAAGAAACTGCGCACATTATGCTCGGACATCACGCGCCAGAATGTGCCGGCATCAGGCGTGCCCACCGGTTTGCCTTCGAATACAATTGTGGTGTTTCCATGGATCAGCGGCGCATAGCAAATATAGCTGTGGCCGACGACCCAGCCCACATCTGAGGCCGCCCAAAACACATCGCCGGGATCGACGTTATAGATATTTTTCATCGACCAGTGCAGCGCCACCAGATGGCCTGCGGTGGGGCGCACTACGCCCTTGGGCGCGCCCGTGGTGCCCGATGTATAAAGGATATAGGCCGGATGCATGCCCTCGACCGGAACGCATTCGGCGGGCTCAACGCCGTCTTGCACCGCATCCCAATCGTAATCGCGGCTGTGGCTCAATGTGGCGGTTTGCTGTTCACGCTGCAGAATAATGACGGTTTCTGGGCTATGTTCGGATTGTTCAATCGCGGCATCAATAAGCGGTTTATAGGCAATCACGCGCCCCGGTTCGATGCCGCAGGATGTGGCCAAAATGGCTTTGGGTTTTGCGTCATCAATCCGCACGGCCAACTCATGCGCAGCAAAACCGCCAAACACCACCGAATGAATGGCGCCAATGCGTGTGCAAGCAAGCATCGCCATGATCGCTTCGGGCACCATCGACATATAAATGATCACCCGATCACCCTTGGTGACGCCCTTGGCGCGCAACGCACCTGCTAGGCGGGCGGTTTTATCGCGCAATTCGGCATAGCTAATGGTATCTTTTTTATCAGTTATGGGACTGTCATAAATGATTGCAGCCTGATTGCCTTTGCCAGCAATCACATGACGATCAACTGCATTATAGCAGGTGTTGACCATCGCATCTGGGTACCATTCGTATAGGGGGGCATTGCGCGCATCTAAGGCATAGCTGGGTGCGCGATCCCAATCAATTTGCTCGGCGGCGTTCATCCAAAACGCCTCGGGGTCGGCTTCCCAACTTTGATAAATCTCGCGATAGGTCATCTGGCTATCTCCTGATCAGATGCGTGATGCGCATTCCCCTGCGATACGTCTTAAATCGTCAATTGAACGGGGCATCAAGCGAATATCGGATCCAGGTGATATCGGAAGGCAGGCTTTTGGCCGGTTAGGCGGCTTGCGGGGTGAAATATGACACTTGATCACGGCCCCGAGATTTGGCGGCATAAAGCGCTTTGTCGGCTTCTTGTAGCAGATGCTCAAAGCGGGGATTCAAGCCCGTGCTAGGCCGATCTGGGCCGATTGCGCTTAGCCCGATACTGGCGGTAATCTGCCTCGGCGCGGCCTCAACGCGCAAATTGCGGATCAATCCGCACAGCCGCTGGGCAAGCCCTTGCGCTTTATCTGCAGGGGTGTCGGGTAATATGACCACAAATTCTTCGCCGCCCAGCCGCGCCAAAAGATCCGAGGCACGGATCGCGCCCTTAAGTGTTTTTGCAACCGCGCAAAGCACGGCATCGCCGGCTGCATGTCCGTAGTGGTCATTAACCCGTTTGAAATGATCAAGATCCACCATAATCAAAGATAATTCGGTTCCTGATCTTAGCGATTTATCAAACAAATGTGAAAGATGGGTCAAAGCGTAACGCCGATTGTAAAGCCCGGTAAGCGAATCAGTAACTGCTGCATTCAGCCCCGCTTGAAGCGTTGCGCGCAGCCGGTCATTGGTCTTTTTATGCTGAATTTGCGCGGCAATGCGAAATGAAATTTCCTCAGTGCCGTAACTGTCAAAGAGCACATCATTGGCGCCCAGATCTAGCGCATCCATTGCCGCATCTGCGCAGCTGTGCGGCGCCGCCACAATCACTGCTGCGTGCCGGGTGGCAGAATGCGCGCGCATTTCAACTAGATTATTCAGCGCCTGCCGGGCTGTCTTTTCGGTCAAACACAGGATGAAACAAGAATTTCCTTGCTGTGTTGGGGGGATCAAACAATTGCTTATCCGATCGCAATGAAAATGAAAGGCTTTGGATAGATTGCAGTTTTGCCAAAAAGCTGGGGCAGGATTGTGGATCATTGCACACAACGATGCCTGTGCTTTTGGATTGAAACGCAGGCGCAGCCTCATGAAAGCCCAAAGCGCGGTTTGTATCTTCGCGCAGTTGCAACTCGGCCGAGGCATTGCGGGCACGCAGCAGGCTGCGCAGCCGTGTCAAAAGAATTTTGCGTGACACAGGCGCTGTCAGAATTTCACTGGCCCCTGCATGCAAAAGGGCAAGCCGCGTTGGATCATCGGAAGCTTGTTGGCAGGCAATGGCCGGCACATTGCTGAGGGCTGGAATGGCTTTTAGTTTAACCAGATCAAGCGGCAAATTCAAGGCGATCACCACGGCATCAAAGACGGTTTCATTGAGCAGTGGCGCGACCTCGCTCAGGCCTGAGACAGCAGATATTTGATAATGCGCAGCGCGTAAAATCGAACCGAGCGAAATCCTGTTGGTCGCAATGGGATCGATCAGCAATACCTTTCCGGACATATTTTGACACTTTCGCGCACTTGTTCAAAGTTAGCTTTAATTTTATTGATTTGAGTTAATAAAACCTTTCCCCTCGCAAAGGAATTTGATGTGAGCCCAGAAGCCGCTGAAACATATGCCTTAAAGGTGCTTGGCTGGATGGTCGGCGATGCAGAAATATTGCCAATTTTTATGGGTTCAAGCGGCAGCAGTGCCGACGATATCAAAAAGCGGGCGCAAGATTCTGATTTTTTGATCGCGGTTCTCGACTTTGTAATGCTCGATGATGCCTGGGTTTTGGCCTGCTGTCAGGCCTGCGCGCTTGAGCCTGAAGCGATGCAGACCGCGCGGCAAGCATTGCCCGGGGGCGGGGTGTTCAACTGGACCTGATATCACACTTGCATTTTGTGCAGTACCTGCGAAAACTAGCCTGCGGAGCTGATCAAGGATAGAGTATGAAATTCAAAGGGGTATTGTTCGACAAAGACGGCACTTTGTTTGATTTTCAAAAAACCTGGAATACCTGGTCCGCGCGGATGATTGAACATTTTTCAGACGGGAATTCGGGGCGCCGGAATGCCATAGCGGATGCTGTTGGCTTTGATCTAACCCACCAAGAATTTGACCCCGATAGCATCGTGATTGCCGGTACCAACCGTCAAGTGGCCGAGTGCGTTGCCGCTGTGCTGCCGGATCAAAACGTGGATCAGATTGAAGATTTCCTGATGCGATCTAGCCTGACAGCAACGGTAAGCGAAGCCACCCCGCTGATCCCGTTTTTTCAGCTGCTTAAAGACAATGATTTAAAAGTAGGGGTGATGACCAATGATACCGAGGCCGGCGCGCGGGCGCATTTGGCCGCGGTCGGTGCGCTTGATCTGCTGGATTTTGTCGCAGGTTTTGACAGCGGATTTGGCGCCAAGCCAGCGCCGGGGCCGCTTCTTGCCTTTGCCAAAGCGATGGGGCTGGCGCAGGATCAGGTGGCGATGGTGGGCGATAGCACCCATGACCTGATTGCCGGACGCGCTGCCGGGATGCACACCATTGGGGTGCTAACCGGATTGGCCCCGCACGGCGAGCTCGCGCCCTATGCTGATTTCATATTGCCCGACATTAGTCATATTCCTGCCTATTTGGATTTGTCTTAGCGGTAATTGCCCGGTCACCCGAAAGAAAGCGACGGTTTGTGTCGGTAACCGGCAGGATTTCCAGCCCCAGCGTGGTTTGCTAGTAGCAGCTTAACGACAAGGAGTCCGAAGATGGCTGAACCAACGCCCAAACGCCGCCGCAGTGGGGGCCGCGCGGGTGGCGCGCTGCGCCGGGGCAGTGCAGCCATAGAGCAAATGCCATGGCGTTTGCCGGTCAACCCCGATCGGCCAATCGAGCCACTGAACGAAGCGGGCGTCGCGGCAATCCACGACGGGGCGATGCGCATTCTTGAAGATATCGGTATCGAATTTCTCAACCCCGAAGCCTGCGAGATTTTGCGCCAGGCAGGCTGCACCGTGACAGGGGAAAACGTGCGTATGGGCCGTGATTTTGTCATGGAGATGGTTGCCAAAGCCCCAAGCCAGTGGACACTAACGCCGCGCAATCCGGACCGCGAATTGATCGTTGGCGGGCCTTATATGCTGTTTGGGGCGGTGTCTTCGCCGCCCAGCTATTGGGATGTGAAAACCGGCACAAAAGTTCCCGGAACGCGGCAAACCTGTGCCAATCTGATCAAACTCAGCCAGTATTTCAACTGCATCCATTTTGTCGGCGGCTACCCGGTTGAACCGGTTGATCTGCATGCCAGCACGCGGCATTTAGATGTGCTTTATGACAAGCTCACTCTTAGCGATAAAGTGCCCCATGCCTATTCACTGGGCAAAGAGCGGGTCGAGGATGTCATTGAAATGGTGCGCATTTCCGGCGGTTGGAGCGATGCTGAATTCGACGCCAGCCCAAAGATGTACACCAATATAAATTCCACATCGCCGCTTAAACATGATTTTCCAATGCTGGACGGTTGGATGCGGCTTGCGCGGCGCAACCAAGGTTTGGTGGTCACGCCCTTTACGCTGGCCGGTGCCATGGCGCCGGTGACGATGGCCGGCGCAGTGGCGCAATCCATTGCCGAGGCGCTTTGCGCCGTGGCGCTCGCACAATATATCCGCCCTGGCGCGGCTTGCGCCATTGGCACATTTACCTCAAACGTTGATATGAAATCTGGCGCGCCCGCGTTCGGTACGCCCGAATATATGCGCGCCACCCAGATGACCGGACAGCTGGCGCGGTTTTACGGTTTGCCAATGCGATCATCCGGGGTCTGCGCGGCCAATGTACCGGACGGGCAATCCATGTGGGAAACCTCAAACAGTCTTTGGGCTGCGGTGCAATCAGGCACCAATGTTGTCTATCATTCGGCAGGCTGGCTGGAGGGCGGGTTGATCGCAAGCCCGGAAAAATTCATTATGGATTGCGAAGTATTGCAGCAAATCCAACGCTATTTTGAGCCGCAGACTTTTGCCACCACCGCAGACGACATTGCGCTTGATGCCATAAAGTCAGTGGGCAATGACGGCCACTTTTTTGGAATTCAGCACACGCAGGATCGCTATAGCACAGCATTTTACCAGCCCTTTGTTTCAGACTGGCGTAACTACGAAGCTTGGGAAGCCGCGGGTGGTGTATGGACCCCAGAGCGTGCGCATGAGATTTATCAAAAAATCCTTGCAGATTTCGAAGCCCCGCCGATGGATGAGGCTATTCGCGACGAACTGGCCGATTTTGTGGACCGTCGCAAAGCCGAAGGCGGCGCGCCAACAGATTTCTAACACCTCAATTGTGATTAATTTTCGATCAATTGTAAGCTTCATAATTTGCTAACCACAGATCGCGCAGGCTGATGCTAAGGCGGAGGGCGCAGATGCTTGGTTTGGTCAATAAGGCAATTGAAAATTTCACCATAGACAGCTACGGCGATCAGCTTTGGCAAGATGTGGTGCAGCAAAACACCGAGTTCGAGCCCTGTTTCGAGCTGATGCTGAAATATCCCGACCGCCTGACGTTTGATCTATGCGCTGCTCTGGCTGCGGCTCTGAAAAGACCGCAGGTGGATGTTCTAGAAGATCTGGGCACATACCTTGTTTCGCACAAAAACGGCCAAACCCTGCGCCGTCTGCTGCGCTTTGGCGGGCAAAGCTATGAAGAGTTTCTAATCTCGCTGGATGAGTTAAACGAGCGATCTGAAATAGCGCTTTCTGGCCTTGCTCTGCCGGCGCTGCGCATCGAACGCCATAGCGGTGCGCTGTATCATCTGGTTTTGGCCCAGGGCTGGCCAGGATTTGAAGCGGTGATGATCGGTATTTTGCGCGCGCTTGCCGATGACTATGGTGCGCTGGTTTGGATTGAACCTATCGACCCTCTTCGGGGGATGTGCCGGATCGAAATTAAAATGCTTGATGCCAGTTTCAGCGCTGGGCGGCAATTTACCTTGGCAGCGGCGGGTGCAGCAGGAGGCGATGATGTCGGTCTTTGATATTCTATGCCCCTGCCATGCACAGCTTTCGCAGACCGGACATATTTTGCACCTTGGCCCCACCCTTGCCAAACTGCTTGGGGATACGCCGGCCCTACCGGTCCGGCTTTTAGAGCTTTTTGAGCTGCGCCGCCCTCATCCTGCGGCCTCAATGAAGGTGCTTTTTGCCTTGGCCGGACAAAAGTTAACCTTCCGGTTGCGCGCTGCGCCGCACACAGACCTTAAGGCGGTTCTTGCGCTTTTGCCAAGCGGGCAGGGCGCAGTGGTGAATTTTTCTTTTGGCATTGCCATTCAAAATGTGGTTCAGCGCCACAGCCTAACCCATAGTGATTTTGCCGGCACCGATTTGGCCATTGAAATGCTGTATCTACTGGAGGCAAAAAACGCTGCGATGGAGGCATCGCGCACTTTGAACCAACGTTTGCAAGGCGCAAAAATTGCCGCCGAAGAACAGGCCTTTACCGATACGCTGACGGGGCTGAAAAACCGCCGCGCGCTGAATTTGGTTCTGGCGCGGCTAAGTGAGGCAAAAGTGCCCTTTACCGTGATGCAGCTTGACCTTGATTACTTCAAGGCCGTCAATGACACCTATGGGCATGCAGCCGGGGATCATGTTTTACAGGTTGCGGCGCGGATTTTGGTCGAAGAAACCCGCGCCGAGGATACGGTGGTGCGCCTTGGCGGCGATGAGTTTGCGCTGGTGTTTTACAATGTGATCAACGCAACGCGTCTGGCCAAGCTGTCCCGGCGCATTATCGAACGGCTCGAGCAACCGGTGCCGTTTCAAAACAACATCTGCCGCATATCGGGCAGCATTGGCATTGCGGTTTTTGATCGCAGATTCGAGGCCAGCCCCGAGGTGATGCTAGAGCAATCGGATCAGGCGCTTTACGCTTCCAAAAAGGCCGGCCGGGCGCAACATAGCTTTTTTCACTGCGGCGCGGCCTAATTTTGGCTGAATATTTGAACCACCGCGATACTGCCGCGATACCGACGTGATACAGATGCGGTTTTTTGCAGTTTTTTGAAGGCTTAACACCCCGTTGAACGCAGCTGTCCCAGACGCCCGGAAAGCCGATAGGCAACCAGCCCGATCCATTCGCGCACCCCGATATTCAGCTCGTCCATATGGCCGGCAAAGTCCCATTTAACCCGATCCAGCGAGTGGCCAGAGCGAAAATCAACGGGATAGGGCACAATATTTCGCCACCCTGCATGGCAAAATACCGCCACGCTGCGGGGCATGTGAAAGGCCGAGGTCACAAGAACCCAAGGTCCGGTTTCAAAGCCCTGAACCAGTTTGGCGGTCAACGCGGCATTCTCGGCCGTATTGCGCGATTTACTTTCAAAAATCATACGGTTAGGCGCAATACCCGATTGGGTGAACAGCATCCGCGCCACATCTGCGCTGGAAAGGCTATGCTCTTTCAGGCTGAGCGTATCACCGGTAAATATCACCTTTGATTGCGGGTGGCGGCGGGCCAAAGCCATGCCAAGCAAAAACCGCTCGCCGGCCGCGTTGACATTGGCCATGCGGGAAAAATCCGATTGGGTTTCATCCTCGCCGCCGCCAAGGATAATGATCCCCGCAGGATCGGTGATTTTGGGGTTGGCCGCAAAGCGGGTTTCCAGCGGGCGCAAAAATATATCCCCCACAGGCAAAAGCGCAATGCCCCCATAAAGCAGTAGGCCAGACCCAATAAACCGCAGCGCCCCACGCTTGCGACCACGCATAAGCGCAAGAAATCCAAGGAAAAAAGTACAAGTGGTAGGTTTTCTGGTCGTGCAAAAAACCAAAATGCTTTGGAGGCGATAAAGAATAAACTGTCCATTTCGCTCTGCTGCTCTGTGGAATGTTTGCAAAGAATAGCTAAATTTCGCGCCCAAGACCACGGTTATTTTTTATCTAAAATGGCATAGCGGCGGGGCGGGTTTCAGGCTTTATATTGCGCAAGAATTTTTAGCGGTACAATTTCTGTGGCGCGTAAATGGGTGGCTTTAAGGTTGAGCTTTGGGGCGCAGCCTTCATCGTGGGCTTGTAAAAAACGTGCCGCACACAGACACCAGCTGTCACCGGCCTTGAGGCCTGTAAAATTAAACTCGGGCCGCGCTGTGCTAAGATCATTTCCCACATATTTGGAATAGGCCAGAAATTCGTCGGTCATCACCGCGCAGACGGTGTGGCTTCCCTGATCTTCGGCGCATGTATTGCAAAACCCATCTCGGAAAAATCCGCTAA
>ERZ1046367.1895-NODE-1895-length-11562-cov-4.669679_pt1 | contig 11562 bp, 12 predicted proteins | sample MGYA00383091_ERZ1046367 | MGnify/ENA primary metagenome ERZ1046367 (study PRJEB29581, sample SAMEA5548361) | metagenome | biome: marine; feature: coastal; material: water | depth 50 m | study: Short-term variability in the microbial, nano- and picoplankton... | reverse complement strand
GTCCGGTTCTGGTAGATATACCAAAAGATATTACTGCTGAATCTGCAGAATTTATCTATCCAGAAAATATTAAAATGCGCTCATATAATCCAATTATTAAAGGTCATTCAGGACAAATTAGTAAAGCTATTGATCTTTTAATTAATGCTAAAAAACCTATGGTTTATTCTGGTGGTGGTGTTGTTCTCGGAAATGCATCAGAAATATTAACTAAATTAGTTAAGAAATTAGATTTTCCAATAACAAGCACCCTAATGGGTCTTGGCGGATTTCCTGCTTCAGAAAAAAATTTTTTAGGTATGTTAGGTATGCATGGAACTTACCAAGCAAATATGGCTATGCAAGATTGTGATGTTCTTTTTGCTATAGGTGCTCGTTTTGACGACAGAGTAATAGGTAATCCTGATCATTTTTTAGAAAAATCTAAAAAAATTATTCATATTGATATTGATCCTGCATCAATTTCTAAGAGAGTTCAAATTGATATTCCTATTGTTGGAGATGTTAATTTAATTTTAAATGATTTTTTAAATGCTTATAAAAAAGTAGAAAAAAGTCACAATAAAAAACTTATCGAACCATGGAGAAATAAAATACAGAAATGGATTAATACAGATTGTCTGGCTTATAACGATGATGGATCAGTTATAAAACCACAATTAGTTATACAGAAATTACATGAAGTTACTAAAGGAGATGCATTTATTACATCTGATGTTGGGCAACACCAGATGTGGGCTGCTCAATATTATCCATTTAACAAACCAAGAAAATGGATTAATTCTGGCGGGTTAGGAACAATGGGTGTTGGCTTACCTTATGCGATGGGATGTCAACTTGCATTTCCTAATTCACAAGTAGCTTGTGTAACAGGAGAAGCATCTATACAAATGTGTATTCAAGAACTTTCAACGTGTAAACAATTTAATCTACCAGTGAAAATTATTAATCTTAATAATCGCTATATGGGTATGGTTAGACAATGGCAAGAATTTTTTTATGGGAATAGATATGCAGAGTCTTATATGGATGCCCTTCCTGATTTTGTTAAGCTTGCAGAATCTTATGGCCATGTTGGTTTTAAAATTGAAAACTCTTCAGATGTCGAAGGTGCCTTAAAAGAAGCGTTTAGTCCTAAATTAAAAGAACGTCTTGTATTTATAGATTTTATAACTGATCAATCTGAAAATGTATTTCCAATGATACCGAATGGTAAAGGGCTTTCTGAAATGATTTTGGCTGAAGATTTATAAATGAGGCATATAATTTCACTCTTAATGGAAAATGAATCTGGGGCTCTTTCCCGTGTATCTGGTTTATTTTCAGCTAGAGGATATAATATTGAATCATTAACTGTAGCTCCTACAGAAGATGAAACTTTATCAAGAATGACAATAGTAACGAATGGTTCTGATGAAATAATTGAGCAAATAATTAAACAATTAAATAAGCTTATTGATGTCGTTAGAGTTCTTGATCTTAATGATGGTAGGCATATTGAACGTGAATTAATGATAGTTAAGGTAAAAGCTACAAATAAATATCGGGATGAAATTAAAAGTATTAGTGATACATTTGGTGGAAGAATTATTGAAATGACAGAAACAACTTTTACAATTGAAATAACAGGGCCATCAAGTGAACTTGATGACTTCCTTGATAGTTTAAATAAATCGGCAATAATCGAAACTGTTCGAACTGGTGCATTAGGCATTGGACGTGGAGATAGAATACTTAAGATATAATTTTTTTAAAGGGGATATATGAAGGTTTATTACGATAAAGATTCAGATTTAAATATTATTAAAAATATGAAAGTAGCAATTATTGGATATGGATCTCAAGGTCATGCACATGCAAATAATCTTAAAGATTCTGGTGTTGATGTAGTTGTTGGATTACGAAATAACTCATCCTCATCAATTAAAGCTTCATCAGCTGGTTTAAATGTTAAATCAGTTGAAGACGCGACTGCTTGGGCAGACTTAGTTATGATTCTTGCTCCTGATGAATTCCAAAGTAAAATTTATACAGATAAAATCCAACCCAACCTTAAGCAAGGAGCAACTCTTGCATTTGCTCACGGTTTTAACATTCATTTTGAACAGATTAAACCTAGAGAAGATCTAAATGTAATTATGGTTGCTCCAAAAGCACCAGGACATACGGTTCGTTCTGAATTTGTTAAAGGTGGCGGAATACCAGATTTAATTGCTATTCAACAAGATGCAGCTGGTAATGCAAAAAATATTGCTCTTTCTTATGCTTCTGCAATTGGTGGTGGAAGAACTGGAATTTTAGAAACTACATTTAAAGATGAAACAGAAACAGCTTTATTTGGCGAACAAGTAGTATTGTGTGGAGGAACTACTGCTTTAGTTCAAGCAGGTTTTGAAACTTTAGTTGAGGCTGGCTATGAACCAGAAATGGCTTACTTTGAATGCTTACATGAATTAAAACTAATTGTTGATTTGATGTATGAGGGAGGTATTGCTAATATGCGTTACTCTATTTCAAATACAGCTGAATATGGAGATGTAACCAGGGGTTCAAGAATTATTAACTCACAAACAAAAACTGAAATGAAAAAAATCTTAAACGAAATTCAAGACGGATCATTTGCTAAAGAATTTGTTAGTAATGTAGGAGATTTACCTGCACGTCGTGAGATACAAAAACAACATCAAATAGAACAAGTTGGCGAATCTCTACGTTCAATGATGCCATGGATCAAAAAGATTGTTGATAAGTCAAAAAATTAATTGAAAACAAATGAAACATATCCGATTATAGCCAAAGAAGGATGGTTATTTCTTACTATTTCAATTGTAGTCAGCATAATTACTAGCCTATGGTCTTTAGAAGCATCTATACCTATATGGATAATATCTTTATTCATTTTACAATTTTTTAGGGATCCGATTAGACCGGTACCGCAAGATAAAAATTTAGTAACGTCGGCCGCTGATGGACATGTTATTTCAATTGAAAAAACAACTGACCCTTACAAAAAAAGACGAGCAATAAAAATTAGTGTATTCATGAATGTTTTCAATGTTCATTCTAATAAAGCACCTATCTCGGGTAGAATTATAAATAAATGGTATTCTCCCGGAAAATTTTTCAATGCTGCTTTATCTAAAGCTTCTTTAGAAAATGAACGTTGTGCATTATTAATAGAAACTAAAAATAAGCAATTAATAACTTGTGTTCAGATTGCAGGATTAATTGCACGAAGAATTTTGTGTTATAAAGAAATTGGTGATGGTCTTTTAAAGGGAGATAGATATGGCTTTATTCGTTTTGGATCTCGAGTAGATTTATATTTACCAGAAAACTCAAAAATTAAAGTAAAACTTGGTCAGAAAGTTAAAAATTGCCAATCTATAATAGCTGAAATATAGAAAATTAAAATATAATATTCTATTTTTTAATGAAGATAAGCAGATAACTCATTCAAAGCTTTTTCATACACTTCGCGTTTAAAATCAATAATTTGTTTCAATGGGGACCAGAAATCATCCCAACGCCATGAATCGAATTCTGGCTTATCTGAATTTGTTAAAAAAATATCAGAATCTTTACCAACAAATTTTAATAAGAACCATATTTGTTTTTGTCCTTTATATTTATCATGCCCATCACGCCTTAACCATCGCTTAGGAACATCATATTTTAACCAGTCTTTTGTTTGTCCAATAATTTGAACATGGTTTGGACTTAGACCAACTTCTTCCATCAATTCTCGATACATTGCTTCCTCAATACTTTCTCCTTCATTAATGCCTCCTTGAGGAAATTGCCAAGCATCCTCTGCAACCCGCTTTGCCCAAAAAACTTGTTTATTATCATTTAAAATTACAATAGCAACATTGGGTCTATATCCTTCTTGATCTATCATAATGTTATCCTTTATATAAACTCTATTTTTTCACAAAAAAAAAATTATTAAAAGCTTGATTTCATGATTATTAAAAATAAAAAAATTATTCTAATAACATTTTTATGTTTTCTTTTAGCGTTAATATATTTTTACAATAATTATCAAAAAATAAATTCAAAAGCTTATATTACAAATCAAGGGGATAATACAGTTTCTATAGTAGACCTTAAAACTCTTCAGGTAATAAAAACATTAAAAGTAGGAATTGCTCCTCTTGGCATTACAATTTTAAACAAAAAAAATCTTGGTTTCATCGGTAATGTAGGTACTGATGATATCTCTGTAATCGATACACGCACAGATCAAATTATTAAAACAATCAAATTAAATACAGCTCCTTTGAGTCTAACTTCAAGCCCTGATGAATCTAAAGTATATGTAACTGATTGGTTTAAAAATAATATTCTAATTATATCTGTTAAAGAAATGAAAATTATCGATTCAATTAAAGTTGGAATAACTCCATCAGGAATAGCTTTTAATAAAAAATATAACTATCTAATAGTGACTAATAGAGATTCGAATTCAGTAGAAATATATAATGAGAATAAGAAGCTAATTAAGAAATTAGCTACAGGAAAACATCCATTTGGAGTTTATACTAAAGATAAATATGCTTATACCGCTAACGTTTATGATGACACTATTACTATTATTGATCTTGAAAATTGGTCAACTAAAGTAATTAAAGTAGGGGCGCACCCATATAATGTTTTAGTACATAACAACTATGGTCTTGTAACTAATACAGTAGATGACTCATTAAGTATTATTGACCTTAAGAACAATAAAGAACTAAAAAAAATCAATACTGGAGAAACTCCTGAAAATTTAGATTTACATTACAAATTAAATATTCTTGTAGTTACAAATTGGGGAAGTGATTCAATTTCTATTTATGACTTTAAAAATCTAAACCTTATAAAAGAAATAAAAACAGGCGCTCAAAGCCGATCTTTTGGGGATTTTATACTTCAGTAAAGTTTTTATAGTAATATGTGAAATTAATTTTTAAATAACAAAGGATTTAATCAGATGAGAAAATTTATTTTAGCTTTAATAACACTACTTTTTTCCATATCAATTTTTGCTCATGGTCCAACGCCTCAAAAAGTTCAAGAATCTGTAACTGTAAGCGTTACGCCAACTAAAGCATGGTCAGTTATAAAAGATTTCTCTGATTTTAAAAAGATTATGAAAATAAGATCTTTTGATGATGAAATAATGAAAATAAAATATGAAATGCTAAAAAAAGATGGTCCATTTTCTGATTACAATGCTTATATTATTGTTAAAAAAGGCTCTAATGATAATGAGTCAATTATCCAGTGGACTGCAAGATTTTATAGAACCTACAAATTAAATCCCCCAATTCCTGAGGGTGAAGATGATGCAACCGCTGTTGCAGCCGTTAAAAATATAGTTGGACCAGGCTTAGCTAATTTAAAAAAAGCTCTAGAATCTAAATAATTTATTAATTTTTGAAAGGCGGATTATATAAATCCGCTTTTTTTTATGATTACAATTAATTCACAAAAAAATCCTAAAGCATTAGTAGTATGGCTTCATGGTCTTGGCGCAGATGAAAACGACTTCGTGCCATTCATAAAAAATTTAAAGCTTAATGATATTGAATTTATTTTACCTAATGCTCCATTAAGACCAATAACAATGAATCAAGGAATTGAAATGCGAGGTTGGTTTGATATAGAATCTCTTGCTTTTGAACATCAAGACAATCAAGGTTTAAAAAAATCAAAAATATATATAGAAGAAATAATAAAAAAAAGGCGGGCTCTTTCCAGCTCTAACCTTAAAGTATTTCTTGGTGGTTTTTCTCAAGGCGCAGCTTTATCATTATTCACTGGACTATCATCAAATCTTAATATTAATGGAATTATTGCACTATCTGGCTACTTACCCAAAAATATAAATCATTCAATCCCTAAAGATCTGCCAATAATTGCAATTCATGGTGAGGGTGATGATATCATTCATATTGATATAGCTAAAAAAAGTTATATAGAAATTCAGAAATCAAAAGATTTCTATTTTAAATCCTATAAAATGGCTCATGAAGTAATTTATGAAGAAATTATAGATATTAAAAATTTCTTAATTAAGAATATGTAATTATGGTTAAAGAAAATATAAATATAGAAAAACTATTAAAAGAATTGGAATCTATTATTTCAAAAATGGAGGACGATAATTTAAATCTAGAAGACTCATTAAAATCTTATGAAAAAGGAATCTCTCTTATTAAATCCGCTCAGAAATCATTAAAAAAAATTGAGCAACGTGTGCAAATTCTTTCTCAAAAAAATGAATTAGAAGACTTTAATACTGATGATTGAGGATTTTGACTATTGGATTAAATTACATCAAGAAAGAATAGAAAATTTCATGATGAAATTTATCAAAAAAGAAGAATCAAATTCAATAACTCATGAGGTATGTAGATATGGTTCTTTAAACGGCGGTAAAAGATTTAGAGCTCTTCTTAGTTATGCTATAGGTGAAATTAATCAAACTAACAAACTAATTCTTGATCATATTGCTGCTGCTATCGAATTTATTCATGCTTATTCCCTTATTCATGATGATCTTCCATCAATGGATAACGATAATTTAAGAAGAGGAAAATTAACATGCCATGTTAAATTCAATGAAGCTCAAGCCATACTTGCAGGTGATGGGCTTCAATCTATGGCTTTTCAAATTTTATCGTCACCTTCCTTCTTAATTGAAAATCAAAAAAAAATCACAATAATCCAAACATTATCAAACGCAATAGGGATAAATGGTATGGTAAAAGGTCAATCTCTAGATATGGATAATAATTTAAATATGAAAGACGAAAAAGAATTACAAAAATTACAAGAATTAAAAACAGGGCTATTATTCAATGTTATTGGGTCTATATCATATCTTGTTACAGATGGTCCGATAAAAGAAACTAATATTAAAATTAATAATTTATGTTCGTTATTAGGAAAAATTTATCAAATAACAGATGATATTTTAGATTATGAATCTAATGATAAAACTTTAGGCAAAACAAGTGGTAAAGATAAAAAAGACAACAAATTCACATATGTAACTTTTTTGGGAATTAATCAAGCTAAAAAGATTAATCAAAATTATTTTAATGAAATAAATAAAATAATTCACTCAATTTCTGGTAATACTATATTTCTTGAAAAATTAATTACAAAGATCTATGAAAGAAAACATTGAATGGGTTATCTAAATAAAATAAATCAACCATCAGATATCAAAAAACTATCGAGAAATGAATTAAAATCATTGGCTAAAGAATTACGCTCATTCATTATTGATAGCGTTTCAAAAACTGGCGGTCATTTATCTTCAAACCTTGGAGTCATTGAACTCTCTATAGCACTTCATTATGTATATAATTGTCCAAATGATCAAATTATATGGGATGTTGGCCATCAAACGTATGCACATAAAATACTAACTGGAAGAAAAAATAAAATGCATACACTCCGTCAAAAAGATGGTATTTCTGGCTTTCCTAGGCGCTCAGAAAGTAAATACGACAGTTTTGGTACTGGGCATTCAAGTACATCAATATCTGCAGCACTAGGAATATCAGAAGCATTTAAAATCAATAAATCTAAATTTAGAGCAATTGCTGTAATTGGAGATGGAGCAATGACAGCAGGTATGGCTTTTGAAGGATTAAATAATGCCGGTAATAGTAAAAACGACATACTTGTTATATTAAATGATAATGATATGTCTATTTCGGATAATGTTGGAGCATTAAATAATTATCTTGCTAAATTGTTATCTGGAAAACTATATGGAGGAATAAAGCGTTCAGGAAAAGCTGTTTTCTCTAAAGTGCCACCTATGCTTGAACTAGCAAGAAAAACTGAAGAGCATGTTAAAGGCATGGTAATACCTGGAACATTGTTTGAAGAATTTGGGTTTAATTATATTGGTCCCATTGATGGTCATGATTTAGATACACTAATAGATACACTAAGTAATATCAAATCCTTAAAAGGCCCTCAATTTCTTCATGTAGCAACAAAGAAAGGTTATGGGTATAAGCCAGCTGAAAATAATCCGAATAAATTTCATGGTATAAGTAAATTTGACCCTCAAAATGGTGATACAAAAAAAACTAATGCATTAAAAACTTTTACTGAAATATTCTCTGAATGGATTATGGATACCGCAATTAAAGAATCAAAACTTTGTGCAATAACTCCTGCTATGTCAGATGGGTCAGGATTAAATGAATTTTCTAAAAAATATCCAAAAAGATTTTTTGATGTTGGTATAGCTGAACAACATGCATTAACATTTGCAGCTGGATTGGCTTGCCAAAACCTTAAACCTATTGTAGCTATTTATTCGACTTTTCTTCAAAGAGCTTATGATCAATTAATTCATGATATAGCTCTTCAAAATATTCCCATGTTATTTGCAATTGATCGTGCAGGTATTGTAGGTGCAGATGGTGCTACCCATTCAGGTAATTTTGATATTTCATACTTAAGATGTATACCTAATATTATTATAATGACACCGACTAATGAAAATGAATGTTATCAAATGCTTAAAACAGGTTTTAATTTTAATGGAGTATGTGCAGTTAGATTTCCAAGGGGTCACGGAATAGGAAGTAAGATTAATAAAAAATCAAAATTATTATCTATTGGTAAAGCAGAAAAAATAAAATCTGGTAAAAAAATTGCAATCCTTGCTTTTGGGCCTCTACTTAATATCGCTCTAAAAGTAGCTGAAGAATTAAATGCTTCTGTTATTAATATGAAATTTGTAAAACCAATTGATGAAGATATAATAAAAAAATGCGTTAAAAATCATGATGTTATAGTTACCATTGAAGATAATTCAATTCTAGGTGGTGCAGGATCTGCCGTTTTAGAAATTATAAGTAAAAATAATTTAAAATGTAAAACTCTCTGTTTAGGAATTCCTGATAATTTTGTTGAACATGGAACACAAGAAGAAATTTATAAATTATGTGGTTTAGATAAAAATAGCATTGTAAAGAAAATTGTTAAACAATTATAGTAATGATAAAATTCTCCTTTGATAAAAATATTGCAAAATGAATAAAATAATCTCAAATGAACTAATTGAAGATGTTCAAAATACTCCCGACAAAAGACATCTTGATATAGATAAAGTTGGCATTAAAGAAATTAAACATCCTATTATTGTTAAAGATAAAACAGGATTGATACAACACACTAATGCAACTTTTAGTATGTATGTACATTTACCACATAATTTTAAAGGTACGCATATGTCAAGATTTGTTGAAATTCTTAATGAAAATCAAAAAGAAATTTCAGTTGAATCTTTTAAAGAGATCATAAAAGAAATGCTAACAAGATTAGAATCAAAATCTGGATATCTAGAAATGCAATTTATATATTTTATAAATAAAAAAGCTCCTATTAGCGGTGTTAAAAGCCTTATGGACTATAATGTAAGTTTTATTGGTGAAATAATAAACGGAAAACTTATTAATACAACAAAAGTTACTGTGCCAGTTACCAGTCTTTGCCCTTGTTCAAAGAAAATATCAAAATATGGGGCTCATAATCAAAGAGCTCACGTCACAATTAGCCTTGAAACAAATGATTTTATTTGGATTGAAGATATAATTGAAATGGTCGAAAGACAAGCTTCATGTGATCTATACGGTATATTAAAAAGATCAGATGAAAAATATGTAACAGAAAAAGCATATGAAAATCCAAAATTTGTTGAAGATATTGTTAGAGATGTAGCAACCGATATAAAAAAAGATAAAAGGGTTAATAAATATATTATTGAATCAGAAAATTTTGAATCTATTCATAATCATTCCGCTTATGCCTTAATAGAAGGTAAAAACAATTAAATTATAAAATAAGATTATCATAGAAATGGGTCTATTCTTTTAACATCCATATTTTGAGCTCTATCTCGCAGAGCATGATCCATCAGAACTAATGCAAGCATTGCCTCAGTAATTGGAACCGCACGAATCGCAACACATGGATCATGACGACCGGTTGTTTTCATCTGTATCGTTTTACCTTTAAGATTAATTGAACTCCTATCTTGAGGAATACTTGATGTAGGTTTAAAAGCAACATTTACTACAATGTCTTGTCCAGTTGAAATTCCGCCTAAAACTCCGCCAGCATTATTCGATTTAAATCCATCAGCTGTTATTTCATCACTATGCTCAGTTCCTTTTTGAGATACACTAGTAAATCCTGAACCAACTTCCACACCTTTAGTAGCATTAATACTCATCATTGCTGAGGCTATATCTGCATCCAATCTAGAAAAAATTGGTTCGCCTAAACCTGACGGCATATTGGTTGCACATACAAATATCTTTGCTCCTACTGAATTCTTATCAGCCCTTACACTATTTAAATAATCTTCAAGATCTTTAACCACAGATTTATTAGCAACAAAAAATGGATTTTTATTAACATACTTCCATGAATCAAAAGGTATGATTTTTTCTCCTAATTGAGATAAACAAGCCTTAATTTCAACTTTATAAGTTTCCTTTAACCATTTCTTTGCAATAGCTCCAGCAGCAACTCGCACAGCAGTTTCTCTCGCACTCGACCTTCCTCCACCACGATAATCTCTGATACCATACTTTTGAAGATATGTAAGGTCTGCATGGCCTGGACGAAATGTTTCTTTTATCTTTGAATAATCCTGACTTCTTTGATCATTATTTTTAATAATAAATCCAATTGGTGCTCCAGTAGTTTTTCCTTCAAATACACCTGAAAGAATTTCTACCTCATCAGCTTCTTTTCTTTGAGTTACAAATTTAGACGTTCCTGGTTTTCGCCTATTTAAATCAATTTGTAAATCTCCTTCGCTTAATTTTAATCCTGGAGGACAACCATCAACAATTCCACCGATAGCTGCTCCATGAGACTCGCCAAATGAAGTAAGTGTAAAAACTTGTCCGAATGTATTTCCTGCCATTAAAAAATCTTCTAAATATTATTTATTCTAGATTATATCACTCAAGAGCATAATTAATCTTTCAGTGAGATGATATAATTATGTTAAATAAGAGAATTCAATGACAAATATAATAAAAATTCCGCAAGGCGATCAAATTAAAATCGACTCAAGTTTAAAACTTGGAATTCCAGATAATCCAATCATTCCTTTTATTGAGGGAGATGGAATTGGTGTTGATATAACACCGGCTATGCATGCCGTTGTAAACGAAGCTATTAAAATTGCATACGGTAATAAAAAAAAGATTATTTGGCTGGAAATATATGCTGGTGAAAAAGCAATAAAAATTTATGGGAAAGATAATTGGCTCCCTGACGAATCAATTAATTTAATAAAAAAATATATTCTATCGATTAAAGGTCCTTTAACTACTCCGGTTAGTGGAGGAATTCGCTCACTTAATGTTGCCTTAAGACAAAAATTAGATCTTTACGTTTGCTTAAGACCAATAAAATATTTTCATGGGGTACCAAGCCCTTTAAAAAATCCAGAAAAAACTAATATGGTTATTTTTAGAGAAAATACCGAAGATATTTATGCTGGAATTGAAGGGGGAATAA
>ERZ1046367.1891-NODE-1891-length-11578-cov-4.612080_pt1 | contig 11578 bp, 12 predicted proteins | sample MGYA00383091_ERZ1046367 | MGnify/ENA primary metagenome ERZ1046367 (study PRJEB29581, sample SAMEA5548361) | metagenome | biome: marine; feature: coastal; material: water | depth 50 m | study: Short-term variability in the microbial, nano- and picoplankton... | reverse complement strand
AAGCCTGCAAATTCCAATGAACGGACCGCATCGGCGCTGATACCGGGGTCTTTACGCCCATATTCACTCAGATAAAAAACGATATGGGTTAATTCATACGCCGCCTTTTTATTCGGAATTGAAAAAGTCTCGGATTGATCGATAAAACCATGTAAGCGGTCAACCAAGGTCGGATCATCTCGCTGTGCGCGGCCAAGACCGCGTTTCAATAAACGCGCCGCTTCTGCGCGTTGCAAATCTGATAATTCCGCGCCCACCAAATTATGGTCTACAACCCACTGGCACAGCTTCGCAGATTTACCCTGCCCAAGCCCCAAAGCTTCCAGATCAAGCGCAAGCGATAAGATGAACCGTTAATATTGCGGGAAAAAGCATAATCTATGCTCTAAACTGTCATAAAAATTTTGGTAATGGGTTAAATCGCTGGTGTTCAGCGTCACCGTGCTGGTTTCAAGCAAATTGAGCAGTTCGGCGTTTTCTTTCAGCCAAAACACATCTTCCGTGGTGCGACGGCGATTGCAAAAGCAATCTATTAAAATGCCAATACGGCCAGCCTCTTCCAAGGGGCGGATCCTTTGCGGGAAGCTAATGATGTTTGACATTTTCTTACTCCTATTTGGTCAAGGAAAATAAAGAAGCCCCGTTTTAATCTGGTTAGGTGAGGTCGCGAGGCTTCTTTAATGGGGCATTTCGGGTGGGTGAGCAAAATCGATGCGCACGGCCTTCACGATGCAGACTTGAATAAGTGAACACCATTGCCACTGTCTAAATCTGAATTTTGGCTGGGAGCTAAGGCAGAGGTGAAAAGATGCACATTATCGCCCTGAATTGCATCGCTCGCATGCTCTGGAGAAGATGCTGAGGTAAACATTTCAACGCCCTCGCCTTGAAATGTATCTCTCGCGTTTACGGGGGCTGAAGCAGAGGTGAACATTTCAACACCTTCTCCAAGATACGCCTGCATCGGGCCAAAAGGCTCTGAGGCGGATGTGAACAAATGGGTGCCCTCGCCACTATGCATGCTGGCAGTTTCTTGAGTGGCGGAAGCGGCTTGGATTTCGAATTTATGGGCTAACATGGTTTTTCCCCTCCAGTTTGTGCCATCTATTAATTACACCTCTAGATTGTATTGTAAGTTTTTTTTCTTGCTTTTGAAAAAAATTCCGAAAATTTAGACCGAAAACATATTTAAACCTCTGTTATATCGCAATTTAAATTTTTACTTAGTTTGAAGGAATTTATAAAAAATCTACTTTTCTTGGCTCAATTTACAACTTTTAAGTGTATTAGGTGATTCTTACATCGCAGTTTCGCTTGCGAAAAACCGCAAGACACCGCTAAAGGCTCAGGGCAAGGGAAGCTTGGGGGTGAAGATGAAATTAGCAACGTTCAACATCAATGGCGTTAAAGCCAGAACGCCGGCCATATGCGATTGGCTTGACAGCAGCGCACCGGACATTGCTCTTCTGCAAGAGATTAAATCTGTCGATGAAGGATTTCCGCGCGATCTCTTTGAGGATCGTGGCTACCAAGTGGTGACCCATGGGCAAAAATCATTCAATGGCGTGGCTATTTTGTCGAAACTGCCGCTGGAAGATATTTCCTTTGGCCTGCCCGGGGATCCCGAAGATGTGCAAGCCCGCTGGATTGAAGCCACTGTCATCGGCAAGCACGCGCTCAAAATCTGCGGCCTATATTTGCCCAATGGCAACCCGGCCCCCGGCCCCAAATATGAATACAAACTTGCCTGGATGAAACGCCTGCGCCAACGCGCCATAGAGCTTATGGCCGCAGAAATGCCCGCCTTGATGGCCGGGGATTACAATATCATCCCTCAACCAGAGGACGCCGCCCGCCCCGAAATTTGGACAGATGACGCGTTGTTTTTACCGCAAAGCCGCGCAGCCTACCAAGCAATCACCCATTTGGGCTTCACAGATGCGTTTCGGTGCAAGCACGCAGAACCCGGCCATTATAGTTTTTGGGATTATCAAGCCGGGGCATGGAACCGCAATGACGGAATCAGGATCGATCATATTCTCATGACGCCTGCCTGCGCCGACCTGCTGCTTGACGCCGGCATCGACAAAGACATCCGCGGCTTTGAAAAACCATCAGATCACGTGCCGGTTTGGGCGCAATTAGATCTTTAGGACAGCCCCGTATCGGGGTTAAAGCGATATAACCAATCAAAACGTTTTAACATTGCGCTTGGGGCGACCGCCCCCAAACCGCGCAATGCGCTATGCGCGACCCACCGGGTCAGCGGGGCACTGAGATGATAGTTGCGGGCATTGCTTTGGGCTGTTGCAACAACCTTTTTCACGCGGGCTTGCCGCAAAAACTGATAGCGCTGAAAGCCTTGCCGCGTTGCACCATGAAGATGCAATGCCCGGCTCAACACCCAAGCATCTTCCAAGGCCATATTGGCGCCTTGAGCCAAGAAAGGGAGCATCGGATGCGCGGCGTCTCCGATTAAAACGCTGCGATCCTGAAACCAACACTCGGCCACAGGATGACGGAATAAACCCCATAAATACACCTCGGAAAGCGCGTTCAGCAACACATGTGCAAGCCCGCCAAAATCAGCAAAAGCAGCTCGAACATGCGCAGGATCATCGCGATGAGACCAACCTTCGCCCGCCCATAGGCTGCGTTCTTGTACCATCACCAAATTCACCAGGCTGCCGCCGCGCAGCGGATAGCTCACAATATGCCGCCCCGGCCCCATATGCACCATCACCTTATTGGGATGATCCATGCTATTGGAGACCAGCGCGCGCCACGCCACCTGCCCGGTAAAAAACGGCGCAGATGGACCCAGCAAAGCCGTTCGCATGTTTGAGCGCACCCCATCCGCCCCAATCACCAAATCCACGGGGCTCGCTGCCACCTCGCTGCCGAAAGCGCCAGATAAAAGATCTTGGCTGGAAAGGCTTTGCGAAAAGGCAAAGCGCACCCCCTGCGCTTTGCAGGCTTGAAAGAGGGTTTGGATAAGATCGGCGCGATGCACCAGCAAGAAATCCAGATCCGACGCGTGGGTTTTCAAATCAAGACGGCAAACCAATTTTCCGTCTTTGTAATCGCGCAAATCCACCGCCTCGGCGCGATCTGCAATATCCGCAACCGCGTCCTTCAGCCCCAAGCGGCTGAGCACGGCCAGCCCATTGGGAGAAATTTGCAAACCGGCCCCAACCTCTTTGATCGCCGTAGCCTGCTCGCAGAGGTGGACACTGGCGCCGCTTTGAGAACAGGCTAGCGCCGCGGCCAAACCCGCGATACCGCCCCCTACGACCTGGACCTGCAAGCCGTTCTCCATGTTTCACCTCAATAAAAAAGCCGATCTAGCGGATCGGCTTTTCAGGTTTCCTCAGTCGTCGCGGTGCACTTTTTCGCGCCGCTCATGGCGCTCTTGAGCTTCCAAACTCATCGTCGCGATAGGCCGTGCATCAAGCCGTTTAAGCGAAATAGGATCACCCGTGACCTCACAATAGCCATATTCGCCCTCGTCAATGCGGCGCAGCGCGGCGTCAATTTTCGAAACGAGCTTACGCTGGCGGTCCCGCGTGCGCAATTCCAGCGCGCGATCAGTTTCTTCGCTGGCGCGATCTGCAATATCTGGGATATTGCGCGTGCCGTCTTGAAGCCCTTCGATCGTTTCCTTGCTGTCGCTCATCAGATCATTTTTCCAATCCAACAGCTTTCTTCTAAAATATTCCACCTGACGCTCATTCATGAATGGCTCGTCTTCGGCAGGAGTATAGCTATCCGGAATAAAACTCTCTTGCTTCATTACTACCCCTTGGCTTGGATCAGAGTATGACATGCATGTCTCCTTCCACAACTTTCCGTTCCCATTGGCACGCACCTACCGTAACAAGACGGGCTTGTCACTACTCAATAGCAACAGATTGCAGCAAAATGATTAACCCGCTAAGTTCCGCGCAACTTGGCAAGAATATGGGCAAAAGAATGAAATTTACCGGAACCAAAAACTATGTAGCGACGGAAGATCTCACCATCGCTGTGAACGCCGCAGTCACGCTGGAACGGCCGCTTTTGATCAAAGGCGAGCCTGGCACAGGTAAAACCGAACTGGCCAAACAAGTCGCCAGCGGGCTTGGCTTGGAGATGCTTGAATGGAATATAAAATCCACCACCAAAGCCCAGCAAGGCCTGTATGAATATGATGCGGTCAGCCGGTTGCGCGACAGCCAATTGGGCGAAGAACGCGTGCACGATGTGGCCAATTACATCCGCAAAGGCAAGTTATGGCAGGCCTTTGAAGCCGATAAAAAAGTGGTTTTGTTGATCGATGAGGTCGATAAAGCGGATATAGAATTCCCAAATGATCTACTTCAGGAATTGGATAAAATGGAATTCCACGTCTATGAGACTGGGGAAACGGTGCGCGCCATAAACCGCCCTATCGTGATCATCACATCAAATAACGAAAAAGAATTGCCCGATGCGTTTTTGCGCCGTTGCTTTTTCCACTATATTCAATTTCCCAATCCCGAGACCTTGAAACAAATCGTTCAGGTGCATCATGGAGACATCAAGGAATCACTGCTCGCCGCCGCGCTCACCCAATTTTACGAACTCAGAGAGCAACCCGGGCTGAAAAAGAAACCCTCGACCTCGGAGGTTCTGGATTGGTTGAAACTTTTATTGGCTGAAGATCTCAGCGCCGAGGATCTTCAGCGGGATGGTGCCAATGCCCTGCCAAAACTGCATGGGGCTTTGCTGAAAAACGAGCAAGATGTGCATTTATTTGAACGCTTGGCATTTACGGCGCGCAGCGGCCGTTGATCGCAGCGCGCGAAAGTTTTACTTGAAATCAGCAGAGCGCGTGACTTTTACAAATAAAGGGGCTAGATCAAAGCCAGCGGATCCTTGGCTTTTATCCTGAAAGCAACCCCCATAAAACAGAGTGTAATTATGTATCTATTGAGCGGATTATTTGGTGCCATTTTAGGCGCGGCGATCGCGCGAAGGCGCAGAGGAAAAGGGCTGGATATGGCACAATATGCCGCTGGCTATGGAATTTTATTTGCACTGATCGGCTTGATCATCACCATCATTATTGATCGTACGGTGATCTAACGCGATGTTTCTGCCCTTTTTCGAAACGCTCAGAAAAACCGGCATTCCAGTTTCATTGCGCGAATTCATCAGTTTTCTAGATGCGGTGCAAACCGGCATGGTGATCTATGATTTAGAGGGGTTTTACTATTTGGCCCGGACCATCATGGTGAAGGATGAGCGCCATCTTGACCGGTTCGATCGCGCCTTTCAAACCAGCTTCAAAGGCTTAGAAAACCTCAGCGATGCGGATATCCTGAACGCGGTGGATATTCCCTCTGACTGGCTGAAAAAAATGGCGGAAAAGCATCTCAGCCCGGAAGAAAAAGCCGAAATCGAAGCTTTGGGCGGCTTTGACAAGCTTATGGAGACTTTAAAGCAGCGGCTGAAGGAACAAGAGAAACGCCATCAAGGCGGCAGCAAATGGATTGGCACGGCAGGCACTTCGCCCTTTGGCGCCTATGGATATAACCCAGAAGGGGTGCGCATAGGTCAAAGCGAAAGCCGCAATCAGCGCGCGGTTAAAGTTTGGGATAAGCGCGAATTTAAAAATCTTGATGACAGCGTTGAGCTGGGAACCCGCAACATCAAAGTGGCTTTAAAACGCCTGCGTCGCTGGGCCCGCGATGGGGCTGCGGATGAATTGGACATTGATGGCACCATCCGCTCAACAGCCGAAAATGGATATCTTGACGTGCAAACCCGGCCCGAACGCCGCAACGCGATCAAGGTGCTGCTGTTTTTGGATGTGGGCGGCTCGATGGATCCTTATATCAAATTAGTAGAAGAATTGTTTTCAGCTGCCCGCGCCGAATTCAAACATTTGGAATATTTTTACTTTCACAATTGCCTTTATGAGGGGGTCTGGCGCGACAATGCGCGACGTTGGAACGATCAAACCCAAACCCATGAGATTTTGCGCACCTATGGTTCTGATTATAAATGCATTTTCGTCGGAGATGCGAGTATGTCGCCCTATGAAGTGGCCTATGCAGGCGGCGCGAATGAGCATTGGAATGCAGAGTCAGGGCAAACTTGGCTGATGCGCGCGCGCGCGCAATGGCCGTCGAATATTTGGATCAATCCGGTGCCGGACACGCATTGGCGTTACACCCAATCCATTCAAATGATCCAAGAAATTTTTGAAGACCAAATGGTCCCGATGACCTTGGCCGGGCTAGAGCGTGGCATGAAAAAGTTGGTGCGATAGGGCTTGTCAAGGCGGCAGCCTGAGGCCATATCACAGTCATGTTGCGATTTTCTCCTATCCTTCTGGCTCTGATCTATGGGCTGGTGATGTATAAATTTTCTGCCTGGCGCACTGCGAAAACCTTGGATCAGCAATCTGTTACCTTAATGGATCCCGCGCTGAGCCCCCTGTTGCAACGCATGGCAAAAGCGCTGGATCTTCCAAAGCTAAACGTTCAAATCTATGAGATCGACCCGATCAACGGCCTGGCCGCGCCGGATGGACGGATTTTTATCACCCGTGGATTTTACAATAAATACAAGGCGGGCGATGTCAGCGGAGAAGAGTTGGCCTCGGTGATCGCGCATGAACTTGGCCATGTTGCGCTGGGCCATGCACGTCGGCGTATGATCGATTTTTCCGGCCAAAATGCCGTAAGAGCCGCGTTGGGGATGGTGCTGGGGCGGGTTTTGCCTGGGATAGGCCCATGGATTGCCGGCTTGGTGGCAAATTTGTTGATGGCGCGTCTGTCGCGCGGCGATGAATACGAGGCAGATGAATATGCCGCAGCCCTGATGGTCAAATCGGGATTGGGAACCGACGCGCAAAAAACGTTATTTCTGAAATTGGAAGAGCTGACAGGGCAAATAGGCAGTCTTCCCGCATGGTTGATGAGCCATCCCAAAACAGCGGATCGGATCGCGGCTATTGAAACGCTTGAACAAAAATGGGGTCTTGGGTGACAAACGGGTGCGCCGGCGCGCAGGCAGTGCTGGCTTTAACTTTGTGCGGTGCGAATATAATCAAGCAAGCGCTGCGTTGATCCATCCTTATCCGCGGCCGATGCCGCGCCACTGAGCAACTGCTCCATATCGCGGGCCAGTTCTTTTCCCAGTTCGACCCCCCATTGGTCAAAACTATTGATTCCCAAAATAACCCCCTCGGCAAATACGCGATGTTCATAAAGAGCAATAATCTGCCCCAAAACAAACGGGCTAAGCCGTGGATAGATGAGCGTGGTTGAAGGACGGTTGCCGGGAAAGACGCGATGCCGCGCCTGCCGCTCCAATTCATCGCCACTTAGCCCCTGCGCTATCATCAATTGGCGGGCTTGCTCCAATGTGCGGCCGCGCATCAAGGCCTCTGACTGGGCCAAGCAATTGGCGATTAAAAGCCGGTGATGCGTGTCAAGCGATGCTTCATGGCCTTCCCGCGCAACCATAAACTCACACGGCACAACCGCGGTGCCTTGGTGAATCAGTTGATAAAAAGCGTGCTGGCCATTGGTGCCAGGTTCGCCCCAGACAACCGGACCTGACGGATATGGCAAATCTTGACCGTTCATATCAACGCGCTTGCCATTACTTTCCATTTCGAGCTGCTGCAGATAGGCAGGCAAACGGCTCAAGCGCTGTTCATAGGGCAGCACGGCGCGGGTGGCAAAGCCGCAAACCTGATGATGCCACAGCCCCACAAGCGCGAGCATAACTGGCATATTTTGCGATAGCTCTGCGGTGCAAAAATGCCGGTCCATGGATTGCGCACCGCGCAGAAAATCGCGAAACGCATTTGGGCCAATCGCCAACATTAAACTCAGCCCAATAGGGCCCCAAAGCGAATAGCGCCCACCGACCCAATCGGCAAAGCCAAACACCCGCTCGGCGGCAATCCCAAAAGCTTTGGTTTTTTCCTGCGCGGTGGAAAGCGCCACAAATTGCGCCCCCGGATCCGTCACATGCTGGGCCAACCACGCTTTCGCAGTTTGCGCATTGGTCATGGTTTCGATCGTGGTAAAGGTTTTTGACGCTATGATAAATAAACTGCGCGTTGGGTCCAGATTTTGTAAAATATCATGCAAATGGGCTCCATCGACGTTTGAAACGAAATGGCATTTGGGGCCATCATGATAGGGTGCCAAGGCCAAACAAGCCATGGCAGGGCCCAAATCTGACCCTCCGATCCCGATGTTTACTATATCGGTGATTGGCCCTCCGGGCCCCTGAAATCGCCCCCTCCTCAGGTCTTCGGAAAAACGGGTCATCCGCTGCAACGCCTCTTGCACATCGGGCATCACGTTATGGCCGTTCACAAAGACATCCGGCCCGTCTAAATTGCGCAATGCGCTGTGCAACACGGCCCGTCCTTCGGTTTCATTGAGCGCGGCGCCCTGAAACATGTCTAGGCGGCGCTCTTCTAATCCGCGCGCTTGCGCCAAATCCAGCAAGCCTTTGCGCGCAATCGCATCGATCCGAGTTTTAGAGTAATCCAACAGCAAATCATCGGCCTGAACTGAAAATTGCTCTGCCCGGTTTTTGGCCTCAAAAAGCGCCATAATGGGCTGTTGTTTTTGCGCATCCCAATGGCGCTTTAACGCATCAAACATCCTTATCCCCTTGCTTTTGCCTAGCGCTATGCTTGTCAGTCGGCCCAATGCACCGTGGTGCCGGCAAGCACGGCCATAATAGGTGCCTCTTGCGCAGGCAAGCTTTGCGCCTGCTCTAATGCTTGGCGTTTTTCAGCCCCAAAAATAACCAAATGTTTGTATTGCGCAGCGTTTAAAACCGCGGCAGAGAGGGTGACACGAGGCTCAGGCGCATCCGGCGCGCGCATCGCGACCAAAGGCGGCGCGCTATCGCCCAGCGCAAAGGACAGTTGATCACCGCCCGGAAACAGCGAGGCCGTATGCATATCCGCCCCCATTCCAAGCAGCAAAACCGACAGTGGCAAACAGGCTTTAAGCTGGTGCGATAACGGCTCCATCGCGTCTTCCGGCGTTGCATAATCGGCGTAAAGCGGCACATAGCTGGCTGCCTCAACCGGGCCCACCAGCAAACGGTTGCGCAATAAGGCGGTATTCGAGCGCGGGCTATCGCTGGGCACCCAGCGTTCATCGCTCAGTAAAATATTCACCCGCGCCCACTCCAGATCGCTTTGGCAGAGTTGGTCAAAAATTGGCCCAGGTGTGGTGCCGCCCGGAACCGCAAAACTGATCGTCGATTGGCTGGACAGCGCCTTGCGTAAATCGGCGATCAAGGCCTGACTAAGCTTTTCGATCAGCGCCGCGCGCGTGGGGTATTCTTCGAACTGATAGGTCATTTTATATCCCGCCATTTGCGACCATCACGATGCATCAGCATCAGCGCATCCTCGGGGCCAGAACTGCCACTTTCATAGGGTTTGGGCACATCATTGCGCTTTTCCCAATCTTCAATGATCGGATCGGTCCATTGCCAAGCCGCCTCCACTTCATCCCCGCGCATGAACAGCGTTTGATTGCCCCGAATAACATCCATGATCAAGCGCTCATACGCATCTGGCACTTCTTCGGCCTCAGGGCCCAGCGCCTCGGCAAAGGTCATATCCAACGGAACGTCAACCAAGCGCATGCCGCCCGGGCCCGGCTCTTTGATCGTAACATCCATTGTGATGCCTTCATCCGGTTGTAGGCGGATCACCAACGCGTTGCGATGGCTGCCCGCTTCTGGGCCAAAAATAGAATGTGGCGTCTCTTTGAAAACCACAGCAATTTCCGAACTGCGGGCGCGCAAGCGTTTGCCCGTACGCAAATAAAAGGGGGTACCGGCCCAACGCCAATTCCCGATATGGGTTTTCAAAGCCAAAAAGCTTTCGCTGAAAGAGCGCGGATTATTCACATCCTGGCGATAGTTTTCTTGACCGTCTGGGCTGGCATATTGCCCCCGCACGATATGATGCGCTGGTACGGCGTCCAAGGCTCTGATCACCTTCAGCTTTTCATCGCGCACCGCATCGGGATTGAATTGTGCGGGCGGCTCCATCGCGATCAAGCATAGCAGCTGCATCAAATGGTTTTGCACCATATCGCGCATCGCGCCGGATTTATCATAATATTCGCCGCGCCCGCCCACGCCCACGGTTTCCGCAACAGTGATTTGAATATGATCAACATATTGCGCATTCCAGAGCGGCTCAAACAGCATATTTCCAAAACGGATCGCCATCAAATTTTGCACGGTTTCTTTGCCCAAATAATGATCAATACGATAGATCTGCTTTTCGCTGAAATGTTCTGACAATGTGGCGTTCAATTGCTGCGAACTTTTTAAATCACGGCCAAACGGCTTTTCGACCACGATCCGACTATCCGAAAGGGCGATGGCGCGCTTGTGCAACCGTTCGGCCAAGGCGCCAAACAGGCCTGGCGCAACCGAAAAGTAAAACGCACGCACCGTATCGGGTCGCATTTTCTTCGCCAGCTCTTCCCAGCCAGCCTCCCCCATCGCGTCGATTGCAACATAATCAAAGCGATCTAAAAACCCGGCTAAAACATCCGCATCTGGGTTTTTGACCCCAAATTCAAGAATCGCGTCCCGCAGCATCGCCCGATAAGCCGGCGTATCCAAATTAGCGCGCGCCGCCCCAATAATGCGGGCCTCAGCCGGGATTTGACCCGCCGCAAAACGCCGAAACAAACCAGGAATAATTTTTCGTTTTGCAAGATCACCTGTGCCACCAAATATCACCAAATCAAACGGATCAACGGGAATAACGCGTGAAACCATGTCAGCACCTCTTTTCGTTGGGCTTTTATAACCGGCTGCCAGCCACCATCAAATAAAACAATTGTTAGCGCTAACGTAAGCCGCTTTTAGGTAAATAATCGGGCAAAGTCTATGCTGTTTTTTGACCCGCCCCGTCCGGGATCTTCAGCCCGCTTTGTTCAAAGCCCACAGGGAATATTTTTTAAACTTTCAGATTAAAAATCAAGACCCGCGATGCGCCCCCCCGAGATAGGTTGAGACACCCCGGTTGTCATTGGAGCAGAAATGGGCAGCCCTCGAAGCACCCGCACCGCCAAATACGCAAAAGCCTGGGCCTCCAACATATCTCCGTTCAGACCAATCGCTTCTACAGGCTGCACAGGACAGGCCACTTGCGCGCAAATCGCATCACAAAGCGCCAAATTATGGCGACCACCGCCGCAAAGGTAAAGCGCAGCGGGCGCAATTGGGCAGCGCTCAACCGCCTCCGCCACGCCAAATGCGGCAAAGCCCACCGCGGTGGCCAAAGCATCTGGCAAAGACATATCTGCCAGTTCTGCAAGCTCTGCCGAAAACGCGTCGCGATCCAAGGATTTTGGAACATTTTGAAAAAAATAAGGATGCATTTTCCAGCGTGACAGCAATTTTGGATCAACCTGCCCCGTGGTGGCCAAGCGCCCCTCTTGATCGACGGGTTGCCCCAAACGATGCTGCATCAGATCGTTCAGCGGGGCATTGGCCGGGCCCGTATCAAAGGCGAGCAGGGCAGCTTTTTCTTCAGCTG
>ERZ1046367.1873-NODE-1873-length-11652-cov-6.414849_pt1 | contig 11652 bp, 11 predicted proteins | sample MGYA00383091_ERZ1046367 | MGnify/ENA primary metagenome ERZ1046367 (study PRJEB29581, sample SAMEA5548361) | metagenome | biome: marine; feature: coastal; material: water | depth 50 m | study: Short-term variability in the microbial, nano- and picoplankton... | reverse complement strand
CCAGCTATGACGATGACGGCACGTTGGTCATCGACCGGGCCGGGGTGCGCGAGCATCTCAACTCGGTTGAGGACTACTCGGGCATCATCGGCCTGATCAGCTGTGACGCCTTTGGTGACTGTGGTTCGCAGAAGATCACCGTCATCGGCCACGGCGACTCGGAGAACGTCTCGGCGTCCAACGCCAACGTCGTCTACGAGTACGCCCCGGCCGGTTCCACCCAGGCTGGCGGCGACCTCGTCGCTCCGGTCATCCCGGTCCGCGGCGGCACCATCGTGTTCTCGTCCAGCCAGACCGGTGCGCACGTGAACCACGGCGTCCAGTCGGGCATCGGCATCGCCAACATCAGCTCGAAGATCTACGCCGCGGTCACGCAGTTGGATGAGAACTGGGATCCGCAGCCCTACCTGGCTCACAGCTGGGAGGTCTCCGACGACCAGATGACGGTCACGCTGCACCTGGTGGACAACGCGGTGTTCCACGACGGCCACCCGATCACGTCCGAGGACGTGGCGTTCTCGATCGACGTGGTGAAGAACAACCACCCGTTCGTGAACATGCTCGGCCCGGTCACCAGCGTGGACACGCCGGACGACCACACGGCCATCCTGAACCTCGCCAACCCGCACCCCGCGCTGTGGATCGCGCTGTCGGACGTGATGCTTCCGATCATGCCCGCCCACGTCCTGGGCGACGGGACGGTCGAGATCAACGCGATGAAGGAGCACCCGGGCATCAAGGAGAACGTCATCGGTTCCGGTGCGTACGTCATGGCGCCCGAGACAGTGCTGTCCGAGAAGATCGTGCTCGAGGCGTTCGAGGACTTCTTCATTCCGGGTCGTCCGTATCTGGACAAGCTCGTGTACATCGTCAACGCGGATGAGAACGCGATCGCCCTCGGATTGGAGAGCGGCGACTACGACCACGCGGCGTCGGCGAGCATCGTCAACGCCAAGCGGTGGGCTGAGAACGACGACCTGGTGTTCAACCCGAACTACGCCCGAGGCATGGGTTCGACCAACGAACTCCAGTTCAACATGGCCAACCCGGTCATGTCGGACCTGCGGGTACGTCAGGCCATCGCCTACGCGATTGACCGCGACTTCATCATCAACGAGTTGCACCAGGGTCAGACCATGGAGCAGCTGGGTGGTATCCATCCGTCCAGCCCGTTCTATAACGCCGACGTCGAGCGATACGACGTTGATCTGGACAAGGCCCGGGCCCTGCTGGCCGAGGCCGGGTACGCCGACGGTCTCGAGTTGACCATCGACTACATCCCCGGTCCTGACGAGCAGCAGCGAAACGTGGCCGAGTACATTGCCCGTGCCCTCGAGCCGGTCGGAGTCACCGTCACCGTGCGGGACGCGGCCTCACTTCCGGCTTGGGCCGGGATCTTCTTCGGAGGACCCGAGGCCTGGGACATGACCATGAACGCCTACTTCAACTGGGGTGACCCGGTGATCGGCGTGGACCGTGCCTACATGTGCTCGAACATCAAGCCCGGCGTGTTCGTCAACAACTCCGCCTACTGCAACGAGCGGGTCGACGAACTCCTCGCCGCAGCGGCGGTGTCCCAGGACTTTGGCGAACGGAAGGCTCTCTACGCGGAGTTCCAGGAGATCACCGCTCGCGAGTTGCCCTTCTACTACATCAACGCTCTGCCGATCTTCGCGGCATGGCAGACCGATGTGATGAACCTGCCCATGGGTCCGTGGGAGGCGCTGTCGAACTTCTACGGCGTCTGGCTCGACCGGTAGCGATCGGTTGACCTGCTAGGTACTCACTAGAGAGACGAGGTGTTGACGCTCGCCCGGGGCATCGGGTTCAGGCTGGTACAGGCGTTCGGACTGCTCATGGCAGTCATCGTCCTGAACTTCATCCTGATCCAGATCGCCCCGGGCGACGTCGCCCTCACCCTGGCTGGCGAGCAGGGCAGCGGCTCGCCGGAGTTCCTGGCCGAGGTCCGGGCCCGATTCGGCCTGGACCAGCCGATGCTGACGCAACTCTGGCAGTACGTCTGGAACGTCCTGCACTTCGATCTGGGTGACTCCTACTACTGGGAGCGCCCGGTCATGGACCTCATCCAGGAGAAGTTGTTCGCCACGGTGCTCCTGGCCGGCACCGCTCTGGCCTTCGCCATGACCGTGGGCGTGCTGCTCGGTGTGTTCACGGCCCGCCGCCCCGAGAGCATGGCGTCACACGGCGTGACCCTGCTGAGCCTCGTGGGCTACGCCCTCCCCGTCTTCTGGACGGCCATCATGATGCTGGTCGTGTTCGTGGCCAAGCTCGGGCTGTTCCCCATCGGCGGGATGGAGGATCCCCGATTCGAGGGCGGGTCCATCGCCCATGTCGTCGACGTGCTCTACCACCTGGTCCTCCCCGCCTTCACCCTCGGGATCATCTACCTCGCCTACTACTCGCGACTCGCCCGGGCCTCCATGCTCGAAGTGCTGGAGTCCGACTACATCCGCACGGCGCGGGCCAAGGGCGTCGACGAGCGTTCGGTCGTCTACCGCCATGCCCTGCGAAACGCCCTCATCCCGGTCGTCACCATCGCCGGCCTGCAGTTCGGTGCCCTGTTCTCCGGCGCCGTACTCGTCGAGACCGTGTTCTCGTGGCCCGGCCTGGGCCGACTGGCCTTCGAGTCCATCCTCCGGCACGACACCCCGATGATGCTCGGCCTGCTCATCGCCTCGGCAGCCATGGTCATCGTGGCCAACCTGTTGACCGACGTCGTCTACCGCATGATCGATCCCCGGATCCGGGTGGGAGCCAAGCGATGACCGAGACCGGCGTGGCGCTTGAAGCCGTGGAAGCCAGCGGCCGCGGTGCGTGGGCAATGTTCCTGCGAAACAAGGCCGCGGTGTTCGGCCTGGCCATGTTCACCGGCATCGTCCTGATGAACATCTTCGGCCCATCCATCTACGGCGTGGACCCCGACGCCATGGTGGCCCGCCCGTTCTCCGGACCGGGAGAGGGTTCCGCCCCCCTGCTCGGCGTGGACTACCTGGGTCGCGACGTTCTGGCCGGGGTGATCAGTGGTGGTCGCACCACCCTGATGGTCGGCGCAGTGGCCGCCGCCATGTCCATGAGCATCGGCCTGATCATCGGCAGCCTGGCCGGCTACTACGGCCGCTGGGTGGACTCGGTGTTCATGCGCCTCACCGAGTTGTTCCAGACCCTGCCCGCCCTCCTGTTCGCCATGGTGCTCCTGACCCTCATGGGGCCCTCGTCACGCACCGTCGCCCTGGCCATCGGGCTGGTGTCGTGGCCCGCGGCGGCTCGCCTGACCAGGGCCGAATTCCTCAAGATCCGTGAGTTGGAGTACGTCAAGGCGGCCCGGGCCATCGGCTGCGGCGACCTCCGCATCATGCTGCGGACCATCCTCCCCAACGCCATGCCACCGCTCATCGTGGCCACCGCGCTGACCGTCGGCATCGCCATCCTGTTCGAGGCCGGCATCAGCTTCCTGGGCCTCGGCGACAACCGCGTCGTGAGTTGGGGTTCGATGATCGGCAAGAACCAGGGCTTCATCCTGGAAGCCTGGTGGACGGTGACCTTCCCGGGCCTCGCCATTTTCCTGACCGTTCTCAGTATCTCCATGATGGGCGACGGCCTCCAGGACGCGTTCAACCCCAAGTTGCGGGGACGGTAGGTCGACGACATGGCCCTTCTGACCGTCACCGATCTCACGGTGAAGTTCGACGAGTTCACCGCCGTGGACTCCGCGTCGTTCGCCATCGACGCCGGCCAGACGCTGGCCGTGGTGGGCGAATCGGGATCGGGCAAATCGGTCACCGCCCTGTCCATCATGCGGCTCATCGAGCAGGGCACCCGAGCCAAGATCGCCTCGGGGTCCGTGGTACTGGAACAGGTCGACGGATCACGGATCGACCTGCTGGACCAGAGCGAAGCCACCATGCGGGGGATCCGCGGCAACGAGATCTCGATGATCTTCCAGGAGCCGCTGACCAGCCTCAACCCCGTCTATCCGGTCGGCGACCAGATCGCCGAGGCCGTCCGGATCCACCAGGGGATGGACCGCAAGGCGTCGATGCGCAAGGCCCGCGAGATGTTCGACCTGGTGCGAATCCCGGAGGCCGACAAGCGAATCGGCCAGTACCCCCACGAGATGTCGGGCGGCATGCGCCAACGGATCATGATCGCCATCGCCCTGGCCTGTGATCCCCGCCTGCTCATCGCTGATGAGCCCACCACGGCCCTCGACGTGACCATCCAGGCCCAGATCCTGGGGCTCATCAAGCAGTTGCAGGTCGACACCGGTACGGCGGTCATGCTCATCACCCACGACATGGGCGTGGTGGCCGAGGTGGCCGACCACGTGGTCGTCATGAACCGGTCCAAGGTCGTCGAGGTGGGTGACGTCGAGCAGATCTTCCACCACCCGCAGGAGCCCTACACCCGGGGCCTGCTGAGTGCCGTGCCCCAGCTCGGGTCGATGACCGGGAAGGCCGAGCCGGAACCGTTCCATCTGGCCGGGAGCCTCAAGTGAGCACGGGTACCCAGCCGCTGGTCAGCGTGGAGGGCGTGTCGAAGCAGTTCGACGCCGACCACGGTGCCCGGGTGCACGCGGTGGTCGAGGCGTCGCTGGACGTCCACGCCGGCGAGACGGTAGCCGTGGTCGGCGAGAGCGGCTGTGGCAAGTCCACGCTGGCCAACCTCATCATCCGTCTGCTGGAGCCCGATGCCGGCCGGGTGCTGCTCAAGGGCGCCGACATCACCCACCTGAACCCCAAGGCCATGCGTGAACACCGGAAGACGATGCAGATCATCTTCCAGGACCCGTTCGCCAGCCTCGATCCCCGGGTACGAGTCGGCAAGGCGGTGGCTGAGCCGCTGGACGTGCACGGCATCTGCTCCGGCGAGGAGGCCGAGGCCCGGGTGGGCGACCTGTTCGAGCTGGTCGGCCTCCAGCGCATCATGATGAAGAACTACCCCCACCAGTTCTCCGGGGGGCAGCGTCAGCGGGTGTGCATCGCCCGGGCCCTGGCCCTGCAGCCCGAGCTGGTGATCGCCGATGAGGCCGTGTCAGCCCTCGACGTGTCGGTCCAGGCCCAGGTCATGAACCTGATGCTGGAGCTCCAGCAGGAGATGGGGCTGTCGTACCTGTTCATCAGCCACGACCTGGCCGTGGTGGAGCGCATCGCCCACCGGGTGGCCGTCATGTACCTGGGTCAGATCGTCGAACTGGGGTCACGGGAGCAGATCTTCCGGGATCCCCGGCACTCGTACACCCAGCGGCTGTTGAGCGCCGTGCCCATTGCCGATCCCCGGCAGCGGACCTCGCGTCCGTTGCTGACCGGTGAGATCCCCAGCCCGGTCTGGCCTCAGGGCCAGGGCCCCGAGGTGGTCACCCACACCGAGGTCGAGCCCGGGCATCTGGTCGCCGAGGAGTAACCCTCAGCAGTGCTGCTGGTCGCCCGGGGTGTCGGGCGCCGGGCGGTGCAGCACCCCCGACCGGTAGGCGAGGATCGCCCAGCCGTCGTCGTCCGGGTCGACCGTGCCGGTGGCGTCGACCAGCCACGAGTGGGTGTCGGCATCGGGCCCCGGGAAGACCAGCGTCGCCGGAACTCCCGCGGCACGGGCCAGGTTCGCGAGCGTGCCCCCGCCCGGGGCGCAGTGGAAGGCAGCTCCGTCGACGTCCCAGAGCACCGCCACGTGGACCACCTTGGAGGCCCCGTCGGGCGACGTCGTGACGAGGAACGGGGCGTTGCCGTACTCGGCCAGTCGCTCGGGCACATCGGTGGACGGCACGGGGATGCTCACGGTCTGAGCCTAGGCAGGAGGGCCTGTGCCCGCCGGCCCACAGTCACGAGACCCGACTGGTGCAGTTGCTGGATATTTGGTTAGATTTTCCGGCATGAGCCAGTTCAAGATGGGTGAAGCAGCGCAACTGCTGGGCGTCAGCACCGACACGGTCCGCCGGTGGGCCGACGCCGGGCGCCTGGCCACCGACAGAACGCCGGGTGGTCATCGGACAGTGGCCGGCACCGATCTGGCCCGACTGGCCCAGGAACTGGCCACCGAGGGCACACCTCCGCTCGACGGAGACACCGGCGCGGCGCTGTCGGCCCGCAACCGGTTCACCGGACTGGTCACCCGGGTGCTCCGTGACGGCGTGATGGCCCAGGTGGAGATCCAGGCCGGCCCCCACCGGGTGGTGTCCCTGCTCTCGGCCGAGGCCGTCGACGAACTGGGCCTCGAGCCCGGCGTGCTGGCCGTGGCCGCCGTCAAGGCCACCAACGTGGTCGTCGAACGCCCCCGCTGAGCGCGGGCTCCCCCATGAAGGACGGCAATTCCGAGGCGATGACCATGGTCTTCATCGCCTTCACGCTCACCCTGGTCCTGTGGCTGACCGTCTTCAGCCATGACGACGGCCCGCCGGGGATCCGGGTACTGGTCGCCTCGTCGCTGGCCGACGTGGCCGATGACCTGGCCGACGAGTGGAGCTCCACGTCAGGGCTCCGGGTGGAACTGGTGACCGGCGGATCCAACCATCTGGCTGCCCAGGTCCGTGACGGCGCGCCGGTCGATGCCTTTCTGACCGCCGATGCCGACCTGTTCCTGACCGCCGACACTGACCTGCTGGGCGAGCCCGCCATCGTCCACGAACTGGCCGTCAACCACCTGATGGTGGCCAGACCGGCCGTCGGCCCGGACCGGGAGCCCGCCGACCTGCACGACCCCTCGCTGGTGCTGGTGGCGTGTGCCACGGGGGTCCCCTGCGGAGACGCCGCGGCGGAACGCTTCGGCGACCTCCCCGTCGACTCCTACGAGTCCAGCGCCCGGGCCGTGGTCACCCGGCTGACCCTCGACGAAGCCGACCTCGGCATCGTCTACGCCACCGACGTGGCGGCCCATGAAGGCCTGGCCGCGGCATGGCCCCAGGAACCGGCCTGCCCGTGCGTCACCTACGCGGCGGCCAGCCTCTCGCCGTCCGGCGATCCGTTCGTGGCATTCCTGGGCAGCGACCGGGCCCGGCAGATTCTGGCGGCCCACGGGTTCGATGCGGAGCCGCCCCGATGACCGGCCAACTTCGCGCTCCCCGGTCGGTGCTGGTCGTGGCCACCCTGACCGTGGCGTTCCTCGCCCTGCCGGTGCTGGCCCTGCTCCAGCGGGCACCCTGGTCGGGGCTGGTCGACCTCCTCCGTCGACGAGAGGTGGTCGATGCCCTCGGGGTCTCCCTTCTGGTCAGCATGGTGGCCGCCGGCATCGTGCTGGTCCTGGGGACACCGCTGGCCTGGGTTCTGGCCCGGGTGGACGTCCCCTTCCGGCGGCTCGTGCGGGCACTGGTCATCCTGCCCATGGTGCTGCCGCCGGTCGTGGGCGGCACCGCCCTGTTGTTCGCCCTGGGCCGTCGTGGCCTGGTCGGTCAGTGGCTGGAACGGTGGTTCGACCTGACCCTCCCGTTCACCACGGCGGGCGCCGTGGTGGCCGCCACGTTCGTGGCCCTCCCCTTCTTCGTGATCACCGTCGAGGGCGCGCTCCGTACCTCAGGCGACGACCTCGAACAGGTGGCGTCCACCCTGGGGGCCGATCCGCTGACCGTGCTCCGGCGGATCACCCTGCCCCGTCTGCTCCCGGCCATGGGTGCCGGTCTGGCCCTGGCGTGGGCCCGCGCCCTCGGTGAGTTCGGCGCCACCATCACGTTCGCCGGGAACCTTCCGGGACGGACCCGAACCCTGCCCCTGGCCACCTTCCAGGCCCTCGAGTCCGACCCGGAGGCCGCCGTGGCCCTGAGCCTCGTGCTGCTGGTCGTCTCGCTGGCCGTCCTGCTGCCCACCCGCCACCGTTGGCTCCCCACCCAATGAGCCCCGCACTACTGCTGGACGGCACGACCACCGTGGGTGACCTGGATCTCCGGGTGACGCTGGAGGTGATGCCCGGCGAGCTGGTGGCCGTGGTCGGCCCCAACGGTGCTGGCAAGACCACCCTGCTCCGGCTGTTGGCCGGGCTGGTGCGTCTCGATGCCGGACACCTCGACCTCGGGGACCGAACCGTCGACGACGGCACGGATCGGGGCTTCGTCCCGGCCCACCTCCGGCGCATGGGCTGGGTACCCCAGGATCGGCTCCTGTTCGACCACCTGACGGTGGCCGCCAATGTGGGGTTCAGTCCCCGGGCCACCACCGACCGGGTGGCTTCCCTCCTGACGGCGCTCCACCTGGAGGACCTCGCCGACCGTCGTCCCCCCGAGTGCTCGGGCGGCCAGGCCCAGAGGGTGGCCGTGGCACGCGCCCTGGCCGCTGACCCGGACCTGCTGCTGCTGGACGAGCCGTCCACGGCGCTCGACCTCGCCTCCCGCCATCGGATCCATGCCCTGCTGGCCGACAGGGACCGGCGCCCGACCACTCTGCTGGTCACCCATGACTCCTCGGAGGTCGCCGACCTGGCCGATCGGGTGGTCGAGATGACGGCCGGTCGGATCACCGGAACCCCACCGCTCTAGGGTCCGGTCCGTGGAGAGCACCCCGGGTCAGACCCCTGATCAGACAGGTGACCAGAGGCCCGACCGGTCGCCCGGATCGGCACTGGACCGGTTCCGGCTCGACGGTCGGGTCGTGGTGGTCACCGGGGCCAGTTCGGGTCTCGGCGAACGGTTCGCCCGGGTGCTGTCCGACGTGGGGGCCCACGTGGTGCTGGCCGCCCGCCGCACCGAACGCATCAGCGCGCTGGCCGACGAACTCCCCGATGCGTTGGCGGTGACCGTCGACGTGGCCAGTGACGACGGGCCCCAGCACCTCATCGACGCCACCCTCGACCACTACGGCCGTATCGACGTGCTGGTCAACAACGCCGGTATCTCCCGGGTCGTCCCGGCCGTGGACGACGACGTGGACGGCTTCCGCCACGAACTGGCCGTCGACCTGGTGGCGCCCTACGAGCTGGCCCGTCGGGCCGCCCGGTGGTGGATCGCCGAGGACCATCCGGGCGTGGTGGTCAACGTGGGTTCGATCCTGGGCCAGGTATCCGGCGGCCGCCTCCGTGTTCCCGGCTACGCGGCGGCCAAGGGTGGGTTGCACAACCTGACCCGCGAACTGGCCGTGCAGTGGGCCCGCCGGGGCATCCGGGTCAACGCCCTGGCCCCGGCATGGTTCGAGACCGAAATGAACTCCGACGACATGTTCCACACCGATGCCGGCCGGGGCTACGTCGAGGCGGGCACGCCAATGGGACGGGGCGGCCAGGCCCACGAACTGGACGGCGCCCTGTTGCTGCTGGCCTCGGACGCCGGCTCCTACCTCACCGGCCACATCCTGGCCGTCGACGGCGGCTGGACGGCCGTCTGATGCCTGCCGGCGACCCGCTCCTGGAGCACGACGCCCTCGGCCTGGCCGGGCTGCTGCGGGCCGGGGAGGTCACGCCGACCCAGCTCCTGGACGCCACGCTGGACCGCGTCGACCGACTCGACCCGACGCTGAACGCCATCATCACCCGGTGCCCGGATCGGGCCCGGGAACACGTGGCCCGCATCGATCCCGCCACGGCCACCGGGCCGTTCGTGGGCGTCCCCACCTTCCTCAAGGACCTCATCGACCTCGAGGGTGTACGCCGCACCGACGGCTCGACCGCCATGCTGAACCGGATCAGCGATGCCTCACCGGACTGGGTGCACGCCGCCGAGGAGTCCGGCCTGGTGATGGTCGGCAAGACCAACACCCCGGAGTTCGCTTCTCTGGCCGTCACCGACAACGACGCCTTCGGGCCGACCCGTAACCCGTGGGACACCGACCTGTCGTGCGGCGGGTCCAGCGGCGGATCGGCGGTCGCCGTGGCCGCCGGCTACGCGCCCCTCGTCCACGGGACCGATGGCGGTGGGTCCAACCGCATTCCCGCCTCGTGGTGCGGGGTGCTGGGTGTCAAGCCCAGTCGCCGCCGTCTGGCGTCAGGCGAACTGGACGGCAGCCACGAGATCTTCAAGACGCACCTGGCCCTCGGGCGAAGCGTCCGCGACGTGGCGGCCCTGTTCCTGTCCACCCAGAACCGGGTGCCGGCCCGCCTGTCCTCCGAGGACCACGCCGATCCCGGGAACCCGTACCCGCTGCTCGACGCCCTCCCGCCGGCCGACGGACGGTCACTACGTATCGCCCTGACCATGGACTGCCCGCTGGGCCATACCCCCGATCCGGCCATCCGGGCCGCCGTGGAGTCCACGGCCCGGCTCTGCGAGGAACTGGGCCACCACGTGGAACCCGTCGACAACCCGATCGACGGAGCCGAGTTCTTCGAGGCCTACCGGGGCCTGTTCCTGAGCCGGACCGTCGGGCTCATTCCCATGTTGGAAGCCGCCAGCGGCCTGCCCATCGAGGAGTCGGGCCTGCTGTCACGCTCCACCATCGAGATGGTGCGGACCGGTGAGGGCCTGGCCCCCGACGCCGCCGAACGGGCCATGGCATCCTTCGCACGGCTGACCACCACCATGGGCGGGTTCTTCTCCTCCCACGACGTCTGGCTCACCCCGGTGACCAGCACCATGCCGCCGCCGGTCGGCCAGCCGTCGCCGTCCGAACCGTGGGACGACGCGGGCGCCGAGGGCCTTCTGGCCCACCTGGCACCCACCAACGCCGTCGGCGGAGCCGCCATGTCCATCCCGCTGTGGTGGGACCCCGGGTCCGGTCTGCCCATCGGCAGCCACTTCTCCTTCGCCCCCGGCGGCGACGAGATCCTGTTCAGCCTGGCCGCCCAACTGGAGGAGGCCCGACCGTGGGCCGACCGGTGGGCGCCCGTCTCGGCCGCCCACTGACCTGTCGGGTCATGCACGGCCCGGATCCTCCAGGCATCAGCCCGTCAGGCTCAGCGACTCCCGGAGGAAGGCCAGCTGCACCAGCAGCAGGTTCTCGGCCACCTCGACCTGCGGGGTCATGTGGGTCACGCCGGACAGCGGCAGGACCTGATGGGGCCGCCCAGCCTCCAGTAGCGCCCGCGACAGGGCGAGCGTGTGGGCCACCACCACGTTGTCGTCAGCCAGACCGTGAACCAGCAGCAGCGGTCGGTCGGGATGGCCACCGGGACCACGGGGCGCCCAGCCGGTCGGATCACACAGCCCGCTCCGGACGTAGTTGTCCGGCTCGGTCACCGGGTGGCCCAGGTAGCGCTCCGTGTAGAAGGTGTCGTAGAGCCGCCAGTCGGTCACCGGGGCCCCGGCCACCGCGGCGTGGAACACGTCGGGGCGTCTCAGCACGGCAAGTGCTGACAGGAAGCCCCCGAACGACCAGCCCCGCATGGCCACCCGGGACAGGTCGAGGCGTTCGTCGGTGGCCGCCAGCGCCTGCAGGGCGTCCACCTGGTCGTCCAACACCGGACCGGCCAGGTCGCCCCGGACCGCCCGGTCCCATGCCGGACCGCGGCCCGGTGTTCCCCTCCCGTCCACCACCACCACGGCGAAGCCCTGGTCGGCGAACCACTGCGAGGTGAGGTACTCCCCCCGGATACGGCGGACCCGCTGGTGCTGAGGCCCTCCGTAGGGATCCAGCAGCACCGGAAGCGGCGATCCGTCGTGACCGGTCGGCAGGAGCAGAGCCGAACGGAGGTCCCGTCCACCCACCACGTGGAACGCCGGCTCGGGCCGGACCACCGGCACCTCGGAGTGGTCGACCAGCACGTGGCCCCCCGGCAGGACGGTGGTCG